>Ga0157372_10001306_pt1 | contig 26951 bp, 15 predicted proteins | sample C55metaG_FD_115307 | JGI IMG/M metagenome (GOLD analysis project Ga0157372, IMG submission 115307) | Corn rhizosphere microbial communities from Kellogg Biological Station, Michigan, USA - C5-5 metaG | ecosystem: Host-associated > Plants > Roots > Rhizosphere > Soil | place: USA: Michigan...
GAATACCCCTGGCGAGAACCCGCCGGATCGGGGTTCGCAGCGGGAGGGTTTGAATTGGGGAGACGATGACACCGGCCATCCCTCTTTCGACGGATTTCTCGATCAGGGAGATCTGAGTGCGAATGTCGTCGTCGCGCATTGGCGCGTTCCAGTAGAGGTTCACGCCAGCCGAGCGGGCGACTGTGGCCGCGCCAGCGTGCTCCGGTTCCCAGAGCGCCGTGCCGCAGGTACGAGGAATAACCGCCACGGTTGGGGGAGTCCGCTTGCAGCTGATGGCGTGGAGTGAAATGAGAAGCAAAGCAGGAATGCTCAGTTTGGAGGAAAGCGCAGGAGCGAAGATCGAACAGATCAAATTAGAGACAGTTCGCTTCATATGAGGCACTTCCAAAGCTAGTTCACTTCCGTGACAGGCAACCTCGCCATTGATGCGCATCGCGACCGGACAAGCTATATGGTTCATTTGCCCCATGGAATAGACAGAGCATAGACGGCAGTCATTCGTAGGGCTGTGAACCAGTCCGCCAATTATACGGCGCGATTATATTGCTAATCCAAGGGAGTGGCATGCAGCGTCAAGGCGGTAGACTACACGCAAAGACGAGTTCAGTCTGAGTTCGATGAACTGCGGGCGAGGGCCTCAAAATCAATGAGGATGTGTTTGTTCCTGGCTAAAATATGTCTGCTCTCGCTATTGGTGTGCCTGCAAACGAGTTTGCCTGGACAAACAAGACAGGGGCAGGCGTCGTCGATTACGTCGGCACTTCGTGCTGGCCAATTTGATCAGGCACTTGAATTGCTCCGACCGGCTCTGCGTAGCATGCCGAACAATGCACAGCTCTGGATGTTCCAGGGACTCGCATATTCGGGGAAAAAGGACATGAAATCGGCACTTGCCTCTTACCAGCAGGCATTGAAGATTTCACCGGATTACCTGCCTGCTTTGGAAGGCGCTGCCCAGATTCAGTATGAAAGTGGAAGTCCGGACGCAATCCCTCTGCTTGAACACGTTCTGAAAGTCCGCCCAACTGATGTCACATCGCATGCGATGCTGGCGGTGATTCACGCGAGAAACGGAGATTGCGCGACCGCAGTGAGGCACTTTTCGCAAGCCGGTTCGGCGCTGGAGTCACAGCCCGAGGCTCTGCAGGGGTATGGAGTCTGTCTGCTGCAGCTCAAGCAAGCAGATGAAGCGGTTAGAGTGTTTCAGCAACTCATCACATCACGGCCTGACGACGTGCGTTGCCGTCGTGCACTTGCCGTTGCCCAGCTTGCAGCCGACAAACCGCTGGATGCGCTCACAACGGTGCGGCCTCTGCTGGAGGAGAATGCAGATGTCAGCACGATGCGACTGGCGTCTGCGATTTACGAAGCCAATAAAGACACGCCGAACGCGGTCAAGGTTCTGCACGACGCGATCGTGAAGGATCCAACGCAGATCGGTCTATATGTGGATTTCGCTGAACTGGCAATGGATCACCAATCATTTCAGGCGGGCGTGGAGATGGTCGACGCGGGGCTGAAGGCGCAGCCAAATGCACCGCAGCTCTATATGGCGCGAGGCGTCCTTTACGTGCAACTAGCCGATTACGAGAAAGCGGAAGATGATTTCGAGAAGGCTGAGCGGTTGGATCCCACGCTGGGCATGAGTGCTGCAGCGCAGGGCATGCTTGCGAATGAACAGAATCAGAACGATCCTGCGCTCGCGCTTGCAACGGTGAGAGGCAAGCTGGCTAAGAAACCGAACGACGCGTTTCTGCTTTACCTTCAGGGAGCAATCCTCTCGAAGATGGGCGCAGAACCGGGGTCGCCGGAATTCAAGCAGGGGCTTGAGTCGACGAAACGCTCTGTGAAGTTGCAGCCTTCGTTGACGGCCGCTCACAATCTATTGGCGAAGTATTTTTTGGATGGCGGTGAGAATGCATTGGCCGCCCAGGAATGCCATGTAGTTCTGCAGCAGAGTCCGACTGATCAAAGCGCTCTGTACCATCTCGTAATCGCGCTGCGCAAAACCGAGAATCAGGCGGAAATCCCGGACCTACTTAAGAGGCTAGCGAAAGCGCGCCAGGTGGCGACGAAGCAGGAAGGTGAACGCAACAGGTACAAGCTGGTTGTCGCATCGGAACCATAGTCGCTTCCGCATCACACAGCGCATGATCCCGTACCTTTACTTGGCTGCTCTCGAACGGCCATAATTGCTTCGTTGACCACTCTTTCTCAATGACACTTAACCGTCGCTCTTTCGTACTTCTATCTCTCTGCGCCTCCGCACAGCAACTAGCTACCGGTCAACAGCAGGGTATTGCAAGCCGCGGCGTTAAGGCTCAGGTAAAACCTGCACCTTCGAGACGTCCGTTCAACGCGGAATTCATAGATGTTGCGAAGCAGTCAGGTCTACATGCGCCGGTGATCTACGGAGGTATTGATCAGAAAAAGTACATTGTTGAGGCGAATGGATGCGGCTGTGCATTCATCGATTACGACAATGACGGGTGGATGGACATTTTTCTGCTTTCGGGCACACGGCTCGAGGGCGCTCCGTCGGAGGCGACGAATCGCCTCTACAAGAACAATCGCGATGGCAGTTTTACTGACGTAACCGAGAAAGCGGGGCTGAAGGCGGTCGGTTGGGCCAATGGGGTCTGCGTTGGCGACTATAACAATGACGGCTTTGACGACATCTTCTGCACCTACTTCGGCCAGAATCGTCTGTACAGAAACAATGGCAATGGGACCTTCACAGACGTGACCAAGGAAGCCGGCCTAGTGCAATCAGGGCCGGCACGCTGGGGAGCGGGATGTGCCTTCGTTGACTATGATCGCGATGGGCATCTCGATCTGTTCGTATCGAACTATATTCGATTCTCGTTCGAAAACGCTCCGGTCCCGGGAGAGAAATCGACCTGCAACTGGAAGGGGATTCCCGTAAACTGCGGGCCACGAGGTTTGCCCACGGGACGACACGTTCTTTATCGGAACAACGGTGACGGCACGTTTAGAGATGTCAGCAAGCAGGCAGGGATCGATGTGGCCATCGAGAGCTATGGTATGACCGTGGTCGCAGCCGATTTCGATGAAGACGGGTGGCCAGACATCTTCGTAGCGTGCGACTCAACTCCGAGTTTGCTGTTCATGAACAACCACGACGGCACTTTCCGCGAAGAGGGTGTGACTCGCGGGGTCGCGCTAAGCGATGACGGGATGGAACAAGCCGGTATGGGTGTGGGAATCGGGGACTATAACCTCGACGGCCACCTGGATCTGTTCAAGACGCACTTCATCGACGACACGAGCGGTTTTTACCGCAATGACGGCAAAGGGAACTTCGATGAGGTAACGCGAGCTGCCAAGGTCGGAGTTGAGACGCGGTTCACAAGCTGGGGAGCAGGAATTTTTGATCTGGACAATGATGGCTACCCCGACGTGCTCTTCGTTACGGGCAGTGTCTATCCCGAAGTGGAGAAGAAGCTGCCGCAGTATCCCTACAAGACCCGCCGTGTACTTTTCCGGAATCTAGGCAACGGCACATTCGAAGAGCTTGAATCCCAGTGCGGAGAGGGAATTACGGCGGCACACAGCAGCCGGGGCTGCGCCTTTGGTGATTTCGATAATGACGGAGATATCGATGTGCTGATCGTGAACATGAATGAGCCTCCATCGCTGCTGCGCAATGATCAGAAGGTGAAGCAGAACTGGCTCAAGGTGAAGTTGGAAGGTGTGAAGTCGAATCGAAGCGCGATCGGCGCGCGCGTGATTGCGCACTATGGTGGCAAGAGCCAAGCTCAGGCATTAGTGAGCCAGTCCAGCTATTACTCGTGCAACGACCCGCGGCTCCATTTCGGACTGGGTGCTGCGATGGAAGTAGATCTGGAGATCTACTGGCCTAGCGGATTGCACGAGAATTTGCGGCACATTGCCGGCAATCGGCTGGTGACCATTCGCGAGGGGGCGGGGTTGGTTCCGAACCGCGGATGGAGCCGCTGAACCGGTCTAATAGTACATAGAACCCATTGACACCCGTTCTGAGCATCTTCTACAAGGTTGAGAAATCGGGGAAACGTTTTCTGATAGCAGCCAAATATAACCCGATCCGTGTTTCAGGAGGTGTACATGTCACGACGCAGGGTGCTCTACCTTGCCATCTCGCTGTGTTCCTTGCTGGCTCTCCTGGCCGTTCCCGCGTTCGCACAGTTCACCGCGAATATCCAGGGAGTCGTCCAGGATCCTACGGGAGCAGGCGTCGCAAAGGCACAAATCGAACTGCAGAATGTTGCTACGGGAGAGCGAAAGGCTACGGCTTCTGACAGCTCCGGCAACTACCGGTTCGTCAGTCTAGCCCCAGGGAATTACAAAGTTTCCGTACAGGCCACGGGGTTCTCCAAGGCAGAGGCGTCGGTGACTGTGCTTACCGAACAAAACGTCAATCTGCCCATTTCCCTGCGAGTCGGGTCAGCCAGTGAATCTGTGGTCGTCAGCACGGAGGCGCCGATCGTCGACACTGCGGACAGCCGCACCGAACTGACTCTGGATAACAAGGGCGTCGCGCAACTGCCTATCGTTGGCCGGAACCTTGTGACGCTTGTGACGATGGCGCCGGGCGTTTCTGGCCTTGGGACCAGCACTTCCGGCAGCCCAGCTTCTGGCGTGGACAACTACTCTACGGAAGAACAGGTGGACGCCAGCGCCAACGGACAGGGGCAGAACAACAATCAGTACGTGATCGACGGGCTCGACGTGACCAGCGGCAGCCGGCAGGGCGTGCTGAATCTCACCCCTCAGCCGGAGTCCATCCAGGAAACAAGCGTGCAGGTGAACACGTTCTCGGTGGAGCACAGCCGCGCGGCCGGTCTGCAGACAATCTTCACAACGAAGTCTGGTACGGATGCATTTCACGGTTCCGCTTCCGACTGGTTTAACTACCAGGGGATGTTCGCGAACCAGCATTTTGTTTCGTCAAAAGACAGTCCATACAAGCCGTTCCACTCGAACAATATGGACTTTGCGATTGGCGGTCCGATCATTCCGCATCGCAACAGCTTTTTCTATTTCGCAATTGAGCCACTGCGCTCTTCCGCGAGCGCTGGTGGTTTTGTGACTTTTGCTGCACCGGATTTCATCTCCTTTGCACAGGCGAACTATCCGGGCACCGTTGGGACAGGGATCCTCGCAAAGTATGTGCCCTCCGGAGTTGGCTCGGTGACCGTGCAGCAAACGGCCGCTGATGTCTTCGGCACGGCTTGCGGAACCGGAGCGGGCAAGAACGGGGTGCCCTGTGCGCTGCCGATGATCGCTCAGGGCTCGTTCGGCGCCACCCAGATTCGCAACGGCACTCAGTACTTCGCCCGTATTGATCAAGCCTTTCACAAAGAGCGCATCTACGTCAGCCTGTTCCGTACGCTGCTTGAGACTGGCGCTGCATCTCCCATGCCTGATTTCTCGGCCTTGAACCATACATGGCAGGTTGCCGGACAGGCGGCCTGGACACACACCTTCTCTGACAACACGTTGAATGAAGCCACTGCAGGAATCAGCCGTGTGGAAGGCGTGCTGGGCAGCGGCGCCAAAGACTACACCGTGCCGTCGATTTCGGTTAATGGAATCAACGCCGATGGCGGCCAGGCGTACGGGGTCGGCTTCGCCCAGGGCGATTTCATCCAGCACAACTGGCACTGGCGCGATGTGCTTACGCATGTAAAGGGGACGCATACGCTGAAGTTCGGCTATGAGGGCTGGTTTGGCGACGACGTCGAACCATTCCAAGGGCCCTGGTCGCAGCCTAAGTTCGCATTCGACAACCTGCTGAAACTTGCGCAAGACGCTCCCACCAACGAGAGCGGCATTATGTACAACCCTCAAACGGGCACGCAGCAGTTGTGGAACTGGGATGCCGCGGCCAGGACTTTCGGTCTATTCGTCGAAGACACGTGGAAGGCTCGCAAGAACCTGACTCTCACGCTAGGTCTTCGCTACGATGACAGCGGCAATCCCTGGTCGAGAAGCGACGCCACAGTATTCGGCAACTTCTACTTCGGAACCGGCACTACGAAGCAGGAGCAGATTGCAAACGGGTATGCAAAGCCAACACACAATGCCCTGCTGCATTCCGTTGATAATCTCTGGAGTCCTCGAGCCGGGTTCGCATGGGATCCGACCGGAAATGGTGATTGGGTGGTCCGCGGCGGATGGGGACTGTACGCCAACTGGCTTACATCGGCGAACGTTCAGGAAGAATTTCGCGGGAGCCCGCCGGGGCTGGTACTCGCATCATTTACAACGGGGACATCAACTCCACCGATCTTCCAATTGGGAACCAGCGACAAACCACCGTTTGGATTTACTTTCCCGACATTCCAAGGAGGGTTAGATGCCAAAGGAGGGAAGGTTGGCGGCAACTTCGCTATCGGAGCAATCAACCCGCTGCTCGAATCACCGTGGGCGGATATATGGTCGCTTAGCGTTCAGCGAAGGCTTACGCGCGATATAGCTGCGACTGTGGGCTACAGCGGATCGCACTCCTGGAACATTGTCGGAAACGGAAACTCAATTGGTAACGTCTCATATGGAGTCGACATCAACGTGGTTCCAGGTGATCTGATCACGCACCAGAGCTTGGTGCGAACCGGCCTCAATACCAGTTTCGGATCGATATCGTACGCCGATAACGACCGTTACGGCAATTACCACGGTGTCTACTTTGATGTAAGAGGTCGCTTCTCGCGCGGCTTCATCGATGCATCGTATACGCGTTCCAGTTCGAAGGATGATGGCCTCGCGTATCCGACACCGGATAATCCCAGCCAGTACTACGGACCGTCGGTCTTCGACGTGCCGAATCGGTTCTCTCTGAGTTGGAACTATTCGATCAAGGGACTCAACCAGGGCAAAGGTGCAGTCGGAAGAGTGACGGGAGGATGGGGTCTGAGCGGCACAACCGTCTTCCAGTCGGGATATCCGTTCACGGCAGCCAACTTCAACGGGTTCGCGCCAATATGCGCGGATACGTCGACTGGGGCTGCTGCGTGTCCCTCTCCGGCCAATCCTGCGGTCGGGCTGCAGTCATATAGCGGCGACTATAACGCTGATGGCAACAACCTCGACTACCCGGATGCCACGAGCTACAAGCAATTAAGCGGCAACAAGGCTTGGCTCACCGGTGCAGTGCCGAAGTCCAACTTCTCTATCCCGGCATTGGGACAGGAGGGGAACGAGAAACCCATGCAGTTCCGCGGGCCGAATTTCTTTGAGACGAATACCAACATCTACAAAGACACCGCGATCACGGAGCGCGTGAATTTCCAGATCCGGTTTGAATTCTTCAACCTGTTCAACCGGGCAAACTACGCTAACCCAGACACGAATATTGCAAACGGCAGCTTTGGTGCGGCTACGGGTTCCCACGAGCCGAGATTCTGGCAATTGGGAGGAAGACTCTCGTTCTGACATAAACCCGGTTTCGATGTGGCCGGCTAGCTCTTCGAGTTGGCCGGCCTGCTCTTTTTGAGTAACATCACATTTCAAGAACTCAGCATTCTTGTGCCCAGGTGTAGCTCTAGTTGTTTTGCATTATGACAAGTGATTTAAGGCTTCGCCGAGCCCTTCTGGTTATAGTCGCCGTTATCTCTCTGCATTCATTCGTGGCGGCCCAGCAGAATGGCAACCGAATGGCGCAGATAGCGTCGGCGCTTCGAGCCGGGGAATACAAACAGGCTTTGCAGTTGCTCAAGACAGCTCTTGCAGATTCCCCCGCGAACTCAGAGCTCTGGACGATGCAAGGCGTCGCATTCAAGGGAGTCGGGAACACAAAAGATGCGCTTGCTTCTTTCAGGCATGCGATCAAACTCGCACCGGACGACATCCCCGCTCTGCAGGGCGCTGCGCAGATCGAATTCGATCGGGGGAATGCCGCTGGCATCCCGCTCATCGAACATCTACTGAGGCTACGCGCGGACGACTTGACCAGCCACGCCATGGTGGCGATCCTTGAATACCAACAGGGTGACTGTACGTCGGCGCTGCCTCACTTTGAGAAAGCTCTATCTCTGTTTGAGGCTCGACCTGCTGGACTGCGCGCGTATGCCGCCTGTCTGGTGAGGCTGAGGCAATTCGATAAGGCAATTGTTGTCCTCAGACGAACCGTTGAAGCTAATCCGGAGAACGCACAAGAGCGCCGGGTATTGGCATCGGTTCAGTTGATGGCGCAACAGCCGAAAGGGTCCATTGAAACCCTGAAGCCATTGCTAGATGCGAATCCCGATGCGCAGACGCTGGAACTCGCGTCTCAAGCTTATGAGCAAGCTCATGAGACGGAGAAGGCAGTTGATGCCTTGCGCGAGGCGATACTTCAGGATTCGAGAAACGTGAATCTATACCTCGAGTTCGCCACGATAGCTGAGAAGCACCAGTCAATCCAGGTAGGTATCAACGTGGTGAACGACGGCATCAGCCTGCAGCCGGATGCGGCGGCACTATACTTCGCACGAGGGATGCTGTACGTTCAACTCTCGGAGTACGAGAAGGCTCAAACTGATTTCGACAAGGCATACCAACTCGACCCGAAGTCATCGTTGTCCGCAGCAGCGCAGGGCTTAACCGCGGTGCAGCAGAACGACTTCAAGAAGGCGCTTGCTGGAATTCAAGAGAAGCTTCGGGCACGACCAAACGATCCGATTCTGCTCTACATGCAAGCCGACGTGCTGACCGAGCAGGACCCGCAGCCGGGAACACCGGAGTTCGACCAAGCGCTGAGCTCGGCAAGAAGGGCTGTCTCGCTCAAACCGAGTCTCGGCCCAGCGCATACCGTTCTTGCCAAGCTGTACATGGCAACTTCCCGGTATCCCGAAGCTGTCGCGGAATGCCGAAGAGCTTTGCAGGATGATCCGGCAGACCAGACCGCCCTCTATGATCTCGTCCGTGCATTGCGAAAAACTGATCAGAAGAGCGAGATTCCCGGATTGCTGAAGCAGCTTGCGGCTGTTCGTCAGCAGGCGAACAACAAGAAGCGAGAAGAGAATCGGTTCAAGCTTGTCGAGGGGAATTCGCAATCTCAGTAGTAGTCAAATGGTGCGGTTGCGACTGACGGCAAGGCATCTCGCGTCCTCAGATGATAGTGATCCTGTAGACGCATTTCTTGCCGCCGCGCAGAATCGATTCTTCAAGCTCTGCCTTAACACGCTTTCCCAAGATCTCAGAGTAGGCTTCTTCCTGCCATCCCAAAGTGCAGTCGCAGAAGCTAGGCGGTGTGTTGCCGACCTTCACCATCGGACAGCTACATGATGGCCCTTTGTCGACGATGCGAATCGTTCCCTTTTCTTTGTCGTAGGTGGCTTCTGCCATCCAATTGCGCCGGCCTTCTGCGAGAAAGCCCTCAATATCACCCTTGTAACGGTCCAGTAGAGCCGCGCGATACGTATCCGCGCACCTGCCTCCAAGCGCACGGAGGATCGCTTTGCGCCTGTCTTCCGGCAATCTATCCTCGATGATTTCAATTAGCCTTGAAAAGCGAAGTCGCGCCGCGTCGGCAACCTCGCGTTCCTGTGTGAGTTGCTTCAGATCGCAGTCGCCTGAGTGCTCTTCCGCCACCTGAGCGGCAGATGACTTCCCCGTACAGCTTATGCCGGATCCGCATATCGCAGCTGCACAGCCTTTTACGAAGTCCTTTCGGTTGATCATCGCTCCTGTCACTCCTTCCATATGACCGGGCTAATCTCCGGACCAGACCGAGTCTGAGCCTAATGACCTCCTCCTTGTCCGGCAGCCAATTATGTATCAGCTTCTGATCTGCACGTAAGCGCTGTAGCTTTCCTTATCGATTTTCATGAATGGCCTCATCGTCACGTCTCCACCGCTGATGGACTCTGCAGTCCAGTCCCCGAGTTCATTCTTTGTCGCCTTCGCCCGCAGAAGAGCCTGCCGATCGAACGTGGGTTGAGAATCAGTGATTGCCATCAGCACAAGGGGTCCCTGGACCAGTGCCACGAGGTTGGGGTGGTTTGCGTCAACCATTTCGAGATGGAGCGGCATTGGAAGCTCAACCTGAATCCGATCGCCTTCTTTCCATGTATTGCGTAGTTCGGCGAACGATCCCGCATCGACTCGGCTCGTTACTCGCCGGCCATTGACCATAACGACCGGATCCGGCTTGGCCCATGCGGGAATACGAAGGTAGATCGTGTGTTCATGGGGTTGCGACGCCGAAATCTGAATCTCGATGTTGTTGTCGAAGGGGTACCTGGTTATCTGCGTTAGCTGAAGCTTAGTGCCACCATTGGTCCAGTGGACACTCGATGGCGTAAACAGATTGACATACACGCCGTCGCGCGAGCGCAAATAAGTACTGACGTGGTAGTCAGCGGCAAGCTGGGGGAATGTCCCGGAGCAGCAAGGCCATTTGTCCTTGTACCAGACTTTTTTACCGGTATGTGCGTAGTCCGAGTAGTAGAACGAGGTTCCATCCGCCTGAATGGGCCACGCACCCAGGATGGTGTTGTAGAGCACTCGCTCCATGCTGTCGCCATAGGCTGGATCTTTGGTGACGCGCAGAAGATATCGCGTGATCTTGAAATGACCATAGGCGCCGCAAGGCGTCTCGAAGCTGGCGTGCGTCTGGCTCAGGCTGTCGCCGAGCTGACCGACTCCTGGCTCTCCAAACGCCTCGTTCGGGCCCCATCCGCCGGTCGCGAAGCTCTGCGTATTCTGGAGCATCTGGAAGCCATTCTTTGCGGCACGGAGATGTTTCTCGCTTCCGAGGGTGATGTAGGCTTGCATCGCCGAGCTGAATGCGTTGACATGACTGTACGCATGCTCAAACGGAAGCACGTTGTTGCCTTCCGCCAATGGATTGAAGTAGGTGTCATCCTCCAGGAACTTCTTTGCCATATCCAGGTAGAGAGGTTTCCCGCTTCGCTGATACGCGAGAAACAGGTTTTCTGGCAGCGTATAGGTCTCATCCCATGTGTATGCCGTGTCCTTGTGCGCCCGCGAACGCTGTTCTGCTCGCGAGAGGGCTTTCTCAGGCAAGTAGGAAACGATCGCCCGCGTGAGCCTCTCATGAACATCCAGAGCCAGAGCATCATGCGCATACTCATGCGCGTCGATCAAGCCGCACGACAGCTTGTCGTAGGTATAAGCAGGCAGCCGGTAATCAGCGAAGAACTTTGCCTTTGCATCAAGCGTTTCGCCATATCCCTTGACCAGCCGGCTGATTTTCTGCCGGGTGGCCTCGTCGCCTGTGACTGCATACGCACGCGCTAGCCCAGAGATGTACTGTCCAAACGAGTGCCCTGCGATGAACCCATGGAAGTCGTTCCGCTCAAGGCTGAACCCGTTCAAGTCGTACCAGCCACCCATGTCTTCTCCTGGGGCGGGGATTCCCGCGACCTGACGAAAGACTTTCAGCATGCGATCGTCATCCAGGTTCAAGAACCTTGCATGGTTCTCCTGGAACTGGCGCCGCATCGGGCCGTGATGCAATTCAACGTTCGAATAGTCGAACAAACTCAGCGGCGTAGACACAGCGACGAGCCGAGCATCCATCTCTCCCAGCGCCGGAACGGCGTGAAGCGCCTGAACGCCGGCCATAGATGCCGCCGCCTTGACAAAGCTTCTGCGATTGATTCGTTGCATCATTTGCACCCCACCGTGCCTATCAAAATCGATTTACCCGCAGGCTAGGATTTCGGTTTTGGGGGTGTCAATGGGTCATTGAAGCCATCCGGGGTTCTCGACCGAAGCCGGGTGCGGGAAAAGTACATCTCACCCCTTACCCAGATTCGGATTTCATCGATTCAACACGGAATGGAGCGCCCGAAAGCCAAGCAGATCATAATTCCGCCTTAGCTCATCAAGTGAACCACGATGTTCCTCATGAAGGCTGAGGATGGCCGGCGGGATTAATCGCTGGCCATTTCGCCGAGAGCAGTTGATGGCCTTGAATCTCGATAGCTGAAGATTTGTGCTCGAGTGACGGCGTCTGCAGGCCACGATCGCTTCCAGCGAACCCCGAATTCGAGCAAGAGCATGCAGATTGCTGCGGTGCAAAGGGAGAAGAAGGCGAGCCCGGCGGCGTAGGTGCCGGTGAGATCTTTGAGCATACCCAAAAGCGAAGGTAGGAAGAATCCGCCGAGCCCGCCGGCGGCGCCGACGATTCCTGTAATGAGCTCGATGTCGCGGGGGAAACGCTGCGGAGCTATTTGGAAGACTGCTCCGTTGCCCATGCCGAGCATCCCCATCACCACAAAGAGCAATGAAACCACGAGGGCGATCGGAGGTAGGGTGCAAACGAGCATGAGGCAAAGCGCGATTGCGCCGAACAGGGCGATCAGCATACGGAACCCGCCGAAGCGATCGGCGAGCCAACCGCCCACCGGGCGCAGGAAGCTGCCGGATAGGACAACGATCGTGGTAAGATCACCCGCGGCGATTTTGCTGAGACGATATTGATCGTGGAAGAAGACGGAGAGGAAACTAGTCAGGCCAACGAACCCTCCAAACGTGACGCTGTAAAGAAGACATAGGCGCCAAGCGTCAGCGGTGCGGAAAAGCGCGCCGTAGCTGCTCCAAGGTTTTGGGGCAGATTTCGAAGGGCTGTTGCGAGCGAGTAGGAAGAAGGTAATCAGCACTGCGAAGATCGGCAGGAGAGCTATGCCGAATACCGTGTGCCATCCGTAGCGTTGTGCAAGCCGTGGACCAAAGAGCGTGGCGATGAGAGTGCCCGAGTTTCCGGCTCCTGCGATTCCCATTGCGAGTCCTTGGTGTTCTGGCGGATACCAGCGCCCTGCGAGAGGAAGAGCAACGGCGAAGCTGGCGCCGGCAATTCCGAGGAGAAATCCCACGATGTATAAGTGCCATAGCTGCGTGGCGAAGTGCCACCCGAGCACAAGAGGGATCAAGGTGAGTGAAAGTCCAATGATCCCGACGCGGCGCCCTCCGAACCGATCAGCAAGCAGGCCGAGGATCGGACGAAAGAACGAGCCGCCGAGGAGCGGGACAGCGGTGAGCAGTCCTTTCTGCGTGGCAGAAAGATTTAGCTGCTCGGCGATGAATGGAGTCATCGGCCCAAAGATGACCCAGACCATGAAGGAAAGGTCGAAATAGAGAAAAGCAGATATGAGGGTTGGAAGATGACCGCTCTTTGCGAAAGATGTCCTGTTCATGGGAGTGCTCCTTCGGATAGATAGTGTCAGGAACGTGCCGCAGGGGATCTCTCAACGCGGACTGCGCATTGCTTGAAGTTTGGCTCACGCGAGATAGGATCAAAGGCGCTTTGAGTGATCTGGTTTGCGTTAGTCTCAGCAAAGTGAAAAGGAAGAAATACCTGTCCCGATGCGATGATCTCTGTGACGCGGAGTTCAACGCGGCTCACCCGTCCGCGCGGCGACACCACATCGACTCGGTCGTGTGGCTTGAGATTGAGCAAGGCGGCATCGGAAGGATTCATCTCGAGCCAAGCCCGGGGGGATAGCTCCTGCAGGATGGAGATGGCGCCGGTCTTGGTGCGTGTGTGCCAGTGCTCGACGGTGCGACCGGTATTCAGCACAAAGGGGAATTCTGGAGAGGGCTGCTCAGGAAAAGGCGACCAATGTGTAGGGATGAGCCGGGCGCGACGATCTTCAGTCTCAAATAACTTGTCTGCGTACAGCCTGCGAGTGGCCGCTGGGCTGTCATGTGATCCGGCTGTGAAGGGCCACTGGATTCCGCCGCAATCTTCGATCGCTTCATACGTTATTCCGGAGTAGTCGCAGAGCCGGCCACGTGATACCTCGCGCCATTCTTCGAACGCTTCCGCCGGCGATTGCCATTCCCGGAACAGTTCTTCACGGCAACCAAGCTTCTGGGCAAATGCAAGAAAGATCTCGAAATCAGAACGCGCTTGCGCGGGAGGATCGACTGCCTTATTGACTTTGCTGACGCGCCGCTCGGAATTGGTGTAAGTACCTTCCTTCTCACCCCAGATGGCGGCTGGAAGAACAAGGTGAGCAAGCTCTGATGTGGGTGTGGGATGGAATCCATCCTGTACGACAAGGAAATCGAGATTGCTGAATGCGTGCCGAAGCACATCGATATTCGGATAAGACACGATGGGATTTGTGCCGATGATCCAGAGAGCACGGATCTTCCCAGCCACAGCTGCCTCGATGATGTCCGGGTAAGCAAGGCCTCGCGCCGTGGGAATGCGGCTGGCATCTATGTTCCAGATTTTTGCCAACTCATTCCGATCAGGTTCTGACTCGAATTTGCGGTACCCTGGCAGAGACGAGGCAAATCCAGATTCACGAGTTCCCATTGCATTGCACTGTCCCGTGATAGAAAACGGAGATGCGCCAGCTCGGCCGACATTCCCAGTAATCAGCGCGAGGTTGTTAATGGCGTTAACTGTTTCGGTGCCCTTGGTGCTGTGATTGACGCCCATCGTCCACCCAATGAACGGAGCACGCGCAGTGGCGTAAATGTGAGCGGTGCGGCGAATGAGTTCTGCATCGAGCCCCGTGATTCCCGCTGCGCACTCAAGGGTGTAGGGCTCAAGTGATGCTTTCAAATCACGGAAACCGGTAGTGTGCGCATCAACGTAAGGGCCGCTGAAAAGATGCTCGTCGATGATGATGCGCAACATTGCGTTGATCAGGGCGAGGTCGGAGCGAGGCTTAATGGGGAGGTGGAGATCGGCCATCATGGCGGTCTTGGTGACACGCGGATCAACCACGATTAACGTCTTGTGCGTATTTGCTTCGACGCGCGTGCAGAGGATGGGATGATTCTCCGCGATGTTCGCTCCAATCAACACGATTACGTCTGCTATTTCGAGATCTTCGTAAGCGCCGGGAGGACCATCGCTGCCGAATGAGCGTTTGTAGCCGGCAACGGCGGTTGACATGCAGAGCGTCGTGTTGCCGTCATAGTTACGCGTGCCAATGCCGAGTTGAACTAGTTTTCCGAGAGCGTAGAACTCCTCTGTAACAAGCTGGCCGGTGCTGATGACCCCCACGGATTGCGTTCCGTGTTTCTCCTGAATGGCCCTGAACCGGCGGGCCATCGTGCTGAGCGCTTCATCCCATGTGACACGTGCGAGACCGCACTCTTTGCGCAGTAGCGGATAGAGAGCGCGGTCATCTGTGTCGATCGCATAATGCTCTGCTAGTCCCTTTGGGCATAGCTTTCCGCGATTTACCGGATGATCAGGATTGCCGCGAACACTGACTACTTTGCCTTTGCGCACACCGAGCTGCATGCCACAACCGACGGAGCAGTAACCACACGTGGTGTTCACCCAGTGCTCAGCGTGTTTGCGAATAGAGGTGTAGCCAAGTACGGGATCGTCAGAATAGGCATATTGCGACGCACGCGTATCGAGCCCGCTCTTGTGGCGCATCCATTCCAACAGGCTCATGCGGCCTCTCTGGCGAGATAACCACTCGCGATGTTGCAGGGCACCACGCTGACAAAGAATAGGTAGCGGCCCACAAACTCGCTTGCCAATAAAGCGACAAATCCGAGCGCGCGAGGGATTGTCCGCTCACTGCACTCAAAAAGGCAGGTTCCCAGGACCAACAGGGCAGCCCGCAGCAGAAGCTTGTTCAGAAGGACGGAGGACAGAAGCTGCCAGCTGGTGAAGAGCTCTTGGCGTGATGCGAAGCGCAGCCGGCAGACCTTGAGGATCAAGCTAGCGGCGCAAAATATTGCGGCGATGAGAAGGGAGTCAAAATGCGAACGTAGGCTGCTGATTGTCGATGCTGAGGCTACTCCAAGGAGAAGTGCTGAAGCGAAGAACTCCAGGAATGTGATCGATGTATTCCATGCCGGTCTGCCAGGCGCAAGATAGAGCCGAGCGCTTGCCGCGATTCCTCCAATGCCGAGCAGTGAAGTGATGACGCCTAAGAGTGGCGCGGCTGCAGAGCCAAGCATTAATGATGCAGAGCAGATGGTTGCAGAAAAAGCGAAGAGAGTAAAAAGCAGGACCTCTCGGCTAAGCCAGGAGCGTCTCCACATTTTGAGAGCGCGCGCTGCGTGAATCGGTCGGCCGAGGTGGAAGGTAGAAGCGAGTAACGCTGCAATCGCGACAGACAAAGCCACGCCCGCTGCGGAGCTCTGAGCGCTCTTCCCGGCAAACTGCATACACGAGATCGCTACGAATAGACCGACCGAAAGCTGCGTGAGCACGGTCATAATGATCAGAGGCCAATGGGGCTGCTCTGTCGGGAGATGGGTGATGTCGACCTTGCGGAGATCACCAGGATCTGAATCTGGAAGAGTGATTCGTGTCGTCGAGAGACTGTCGTCGGCAGAGGGCATTCCGGGGGAGTTGGCCAAGGATTTGTAGTTCGAACGCCATTCCGCGATATTTACAAGCTCAATCTGAATAGCATCTTCAGGGCATGCGGAGACGCATGCAGGATTCTGACCGCGTGCAAGGCGGCCGTAGCACATATCGCACTTGCCCACGACGCCGCGATCGGCGTTGTACTGCGGCACACCATAGGAGCAATTCCAGGTGCAGTATTGGCATCCGATGCAGGCGTCTGCGCTGTGGCGGACGATCCCGGTGAGATCGTCCTTGAAGTACGCGTCTACCGGGCATCCCGTCATGCAAGTTGGTTCGAGGCAGTGATTGCAGCCGATAGAAAGATAGTGACGCTGGGTAGCCGGGTAAGAACCGCCCTCGATCTCGCCCACGCGCCTCCAGAGAATGTCCGCAGGGTTGCCATTCTGCTCATTGCAGGCCACCACGCAGCACTTGCAGCCGATGCACTTCGTCATGTCGAAGTGGAATCGGTACTGTTCACCTGGACCGGGAATCGGCAATTCGTAAACGCGCGGTGCCGTACCGCAAAAGATCCCCACCTCGGCGCCGTTCGTTGCGGCCGCCGGGAAGAATGCGGTCGCGGATTCCTGTATTCGTTGGATGAGGGGAAGTTCCACAGTAGCTCCATATTGAGAGATTGCGAAGAGTGACACAGCGAGCGTGCGGGCGAGAAACTCGGCCGCGGGTTGCTTGACTTGTAATGAGTCAGCTCTTCGAGGAGCTTTGGGGCGTTGCTCGATTGGAGTGGCCGGCATCAGAGCCGGCTCGCAAGAGCAGCGCTGAAACCGCTGCTCCGAATCAGAGCGACTGGGTCGAGCATAACGTGAGATTGAATTGCATGCAAGAGCGCTAGAGGCATTGACCGTAAAGATCGCGTGAAGATTCAGCGGGCAAAAGATTTGGTTTGATTCTCACGCGATCCTCATGAGTTGAAAGGTAAACGTGGAGGAGATCGCATCACTCAATCCGTACCGGGATGTGCGGATGTGATGTATGAGCTCGCCTACTGCGCGTGGCTTCTAGTTGTCTCCACAGCGATCTTCCACCTATTCAGTCAATCCCTCACCCTGCTGCGCGTCATGCCGAAAATGCGCGCGCACTTCATCGCTGCAGATTCTTCTCCGGAGGTCAATGTGCCCAGATTGTTCGCTGTCATTCTTTTTTGTGCAGTCTCCACGCACTGCTTCAGCCAAGTTAGATTCGTGGACGCGTGGGAGAAACGCGTGCGCATCACCTCATCGCGACAGCCCGGTTGGGCTGTGCCGGTGTTCACACCTTCATCCGGTCTGGTGCAATTGGTTCGGTTTGATGCTGTCCGCCAGTACACACCGACGCACACCACAACATGGAATCTTGACGGAGGGAAAGGATTCAACTTCATTCCCTGGTACAGAACCGAACTGGATCTAAATCTGCCGCCGTTTCTTCTCCACAATGCAAAGGGGAGCGTTGACGGGCCGGGAGATTTCTCCATGCTGCTGAAGTATCGAGTTTTCGGCGCGAACGAAATGAAAGGGAATTACAACGTAAGCGCGGCGCTTGGCGGATCGGCTCCGACCGGCAGCTACAAGAATGGCAGCACGGATGGAGCTGTGATGCCTACTGCATTCGTCGGCAAGGGGTTTTACTCTTTCGATGTGCAGAGTTCGGTGAGCGTGACGCTTCCCACCGGACATACCGCCGCGAGTGGCAGACCTATCGCCTGGAATACCGCATTTCAGGATCGCGTGAACCGGATCTTCTGGCCAGAGGTAGAAATAACCTCTACTTTCTTCCGCGGTGGGCCGCACGACGGTAAGATTCAAACGTTTGTCGCACCGGGATTTGAAGTGAGCAAGATCAAGGTGACAGCGAACGAAACAAGCCGGCTCGCCGTCGTATTTGGCGCAGGAGAACAGATCGCAGTCACGCGTTATCACGCATATAATCATGCACTGTCATTGACGTCTCGGCTGGTCTTCTGATGAGAGAAGCCAAGTAACTTGAGTGTTACGATAGCGTCAGTATCAGCCTGCGACGCGGGACGCGGAAGCCAAGCTGATCGGGTGACCACTTCGTGTGGATCTACGAAAACCAGAAGCAGGAAAGAGACAAGATGCCCGCCGCGAACTTCAATGGCTTACGGATTCTCAGCCTTGAGGCTCGCCGCGCAATAGAGACGGCGAAACTCATCCGCACGTACGGCGGTGACCCGCTTGTAGCACCGGCAATGCGGGAGGTGTCGCTCGACTCGCAGGAACCGATTCTGGAATTTGCCGACGCTCTGATCAAGGGCGCTTTTGATCTCGTGGTCTTCACTACGGGTGTGGGAGTGAAGGCACTGATAAAGACCGTGTCGAAACACGTCGATCGCGAGCAATTTCTGGCTGCATTGCGGGAGATTAAGATTGCAGCGCGAGGGCCGAAGTCATCGAGCGCACTTCGCGAACTGCAGGTACCCATCTCTGTAGTTGCTCCGGAGCCATTCACGTGGCGAGCTCTAATGGCCGCGCTGGAATCGAAATTGGGCACAAGCCTTAGCGGTATGAACATCGCGGTGCAGGAGTACGGAACATCAAACCCGGAGTTGCTCACCGCCCTCGCCGAGAGGAGCATTTCACTCACTCGACTTCCGGTGTACCAATGGGCTTTGCCCGAGGACACGCAGCCACTGCGAGAGGCTGTGATTGCACTTGCGCATGGTCATGTCGACGTTGTGTTGTTCATGAATGCAGGACAGGTGATGCATCTGTTTCTCATGGCGGAGCGGATGGGATATGTTGAATCGCTCTATGAGGGATTTCGTTCGACGGTGGTCGGATCGATCGGCCCCAGCACGACAGAAGGCCTTAGCGCGTACGGCATCGTGCCGGACTATGAGCCCACACAGTCAAAAATGGGGTTTCTCGTGAAGGAATTGGCGGAGCGATCGGCGGAACTTCTGGAGCAGAAGCGCAACGCGGCGGATTTGCATGTGCCCGCGGATGCACCATCACCGCCCATCAGTCCTCTGCTCACGGGTGGTCCCTCTGCTGCGAAAGCTAACAGATCGGCAGCGCTCGGCGTAGATTTTCTGCACGAGATTGGCAGCAGAATGTCTGCGGCTGATCCACTTCATGTCGTTCTAGGTCGAATCGTGGATTTCGCCTGCTCGCTCATTAATTGCGATTCCTGTTTTGTCTACGTTCTGGAAGATAATCAATTGGTCCTGCGGGCATCTAAAAACGAGCATTCAGATGTAGTCGATCACCTGGGTATCTGGCTGGGGCAGGGGATTACCGGCTGGGTGGGATGGCACCGAGAGCCTGTGGCGATCCCGGCAAATGCCCTTCGGGACCCGCGATTCAAGCGCTTCAAAAATCTTCCAGAGGATTCGTTCGAAGCTTTCCTTTCGGTACCGATTCTGTGTCGAAGCAAGCTGGTAGGAGTCATCAACCTGCAACATCGCAAACCCTACCGTCACACGGACCAGGAAGTACGGCTGTTGTCAGCGGTTGGTTATCTTGTTGGCGCAGAGTTGGAACGAGCGCGGCTAGAGACGGAGAACTCGGAACTCTCGGATCGGCTTGAATCGCGGAAGGCGATTGAGCGAGCCAAGGGCGTTTTACAGCGAGACTTTGGTCTCGATGAAGAAGCAGCATACCGGGCTATGCAACGCGAGAGCCGTCAGCGCAGGAAGTCGATGCGCGATATTGCCGAAGCAATCATGCTGAATGAAGATCTGCGCAAAGCTCGCCTCGGCGGGCGAGACGATTCATCGGATCGAGCTCCAAGCAGCAAGCAGGGTTCATCGAAGGCCTCTTGAATTTGCGTATGAAGATGGCGTAAGGAACTAGTCATACCGCTTGTTCACTGGATGAGTATGCCGTAGGATAACGATACGGGTGAGCCTCGCAGTGCTCCTCGATTTACTTCGCTTCGTGCACCATGCCGTGCTGAGCGTCCTCCTCAAGACACATCTTTGCTCCGCGTTGAGCTTTCAGAGCAGCCTTGCGACCATCGCAGCTGTTCCGGTCGTAAGACGCACATCATCAACAGAGCAGAGGTCGCGGCATGGAATCTACATCAACTTATTCTGGGGAATTTAGGTCCGATCAGAAGGAGTACCTGGCGGGATTTTTTGCCGGCTTGGCGCAACAAAGGATCAGTCCGTTTGCCGGATTGACGCCCATGGGTCTTATCACCAGCGATCCCCAATCTGGCGCACAGAACCTGGCCGAACCGGTTGAGGAGACATATCACGGAGTACCACTATCGGATCTGTGCCGGGAAGAGCGCTGGAAGGCGGAGCGGAATCCGCTCGACATATGGGATAGACTGCTGGTCCACGCCGACAAGAACCAGGCACCCGTAGCTGAGGACGTCTTCCGGTTCAAATTCCATGGACTCTTCTATGTTGCTCCAGCCCAGGATTCGTTCATGTTGCGATTGCGCATCCCTGGAGGCAGGCTGAGTGCTCATCAAATGCGCGGCCTCGCTGATATGGCCGAGAGCTATGGATGTGGACGCGCCGACCTGACTACGCGTGCAAACGTGCAGATACGGGAATTTCAGCCTAAGGACATCGTGCGTGTTCTGAACACCGTGCAGTCGCTGGGATTGACCTCGCGTGGAACTGGCGCCGACAACGTTCGCAACATCACTGCTTCACCGACTACCGGGATCGATCCCTACGAACTGCTGGACGTGGGTCCAATCGCCGATGGCTTGCACCAGTACATTCTGAATTCGCGAGATCTTTACGAGCTGCCGCGCAAGTTCAATGTCGCCTTTGACAACGGCGGTTCAATTAGCGTTTTAGCTAATACGAACGATATTGGCTTCCAGGCCGTACGCGTTGGCCGAGGACGGAGCGCTCCTTCCGGAGTGTATTTCCGGATACTGCTGTGTGGGATTACCGGTCACAAGCAGTTTGCAGAGGACATTGGTCTGCTTGTTGCGCCTGAGCAAGCTATCGCGGTCGCGACGGCGATGATTCGCGTCTTTGTGAACCATGGTGACCGGACTGATCGCAAAAAGGCAAGGTTGAAGTACCTCGTCGATCGCTGGGGCGTGGAGAAGTTCATTAGCGAAACCGAGAAGCATCTGGCCTTTGCCCTGCTTCGGTGCAGAGCGGACGAATGCGAACCGCGCAATGCGATCGATAGAGCCGGGCATATCGGCGTTCACCCTCAGCGGCAGCCCGATCTTAACTACATCGGATTGTCTGTACCCGTGGGCAGACTGCCCGTCGATCAAATGCGCGTAGTCGCTGACGTTGCGGATGTTTTTGGGACAGGTGAGATCCGGCTGACCGTATGGCAAAACCTGCTGATACCGAATGTGCAGGCGAGCCGTGTAGCTGAAGCGATTGAGCGCCTTCAGGCTGGAGGACTTGATTGCGAAGCTGGGACGTTGCTGCGCGGCACCGTTGCTTGTACTGGTAATCGGGGGTGTCGCTACGCAGCAACGGATACGAAGTTACACGCGGTGGAACTGGCGAAGTTTCTGGATTCCCGTTTTCAGATTCTGCAGCCGGTCAATCTGCATGTTACCGGCTGTCCCCATTCGTGCGCACAGCATTACGTCGGAGACATCGGGCTACTGGGCACGAAGGTGATGGGCGCTGAAGGCTACCAGGTTGTGATCGGCGGAGGGTCGGATGACGACCAGGGCCTCGCACGCGAATTGATTCCTTCCATCGCATTCTCGGATCTGTCTGCTCAGATGGAGCGCTTGCTTGCAGCGTATATTGAGCAGCGCCTTGGGGATGAATCATTTCTCGAATTCAGCCGGCGCCACAGCATCGATGAATTGAAGTCTTTTCTAGACCTGAAGGAGGCCGCAGCACGGTGAGCAATACTATTCCATTCATTCCTGAGAATGCTCCGTTCAGCGAAGAGCAGCGGGCATGGCTTAATGGTCTACTGGCAAGCATGTATTCGACTGCGCCTGTGCCCACATCCACGCCAGCCGGAAGACGGATCGCAATTCTCTATGCATCACAGTCCGGCACAGCGGAAGGACTGGCACGCAAGCTGGCGAAGGAGTTGAAGGCAAAGGGCCATACGCCCGCGGTTGCTACGCTGGTGGGATATGCGCCTGCTGCGCTAGCCGCAGAAACTCATGCGCTCATCCTGGCCAGTACCTATGGGGACGGTGACGCGCCCGATGGCGTACAACCCTTCTACGAGCAGCTTTGTCTCGAGCACTTTCCGCGTATGGAGAAGCTTCACTACAGCGTGTTCGCACTCGGGGACAAACATTACGAGCACTTCTGCAAATTCGGCGCAGACCTTGACATCAAACTCGCAGCGCTGGGTGCGAACCCGATCTGCCGACGTGTCGAAAGCGATGTGGATGTGGAGCAGCCCTTCTCGGAGTGGAAGGCTGCTGTTCTTGCGCAACTGGATAAGCGTGAGCTCGCGGCTCTCGTATCGGAAGTGGCAAGCTCGGCAAAGTCCAGCAACGGGGGAAAGCAAACAACTCGCTGTATCTCTGGCTCAGAGGAGCAGGTCGAGAAGAAGTTCTCGCGGGAGAATCCTCTTCAAGCCCGACTTCTGGAGCGGCGAAGACTTACGACCGACGCATCGACCAAAATTACGATTCATCTCGCTTTTTCAACGGAGAACGGCCAATTGAGTTACGAGGCTGGGGATGCATTTGGGGTGATTCCGAGAAATGACCCAAACCTTGTAGCCGAAATTCTTCAGCAACTTCGCTTCAATGGCAACGAGGATGTATCCGCAGCAAACTGGGAAAGCACTACTTTGTACGACTCGCTTCTGCATGGTGTGCAAATCACCCGACTGAGCCGCAAGATCGTTCAGGAATATGCGACAAGGGGCAAGTGTCAGCACCTTCTTGCTCTGTTGACGCCTGACAAACAATCGGATCTGGAAAGCTATTTATCGGGACGAGGGCTCATCGACTTGCTTGTAGAGTTTCCCGGCGTCGTGGATGACCCCACTGATCTTGTTCGCATGCTGCCTCGTTTGACGCCTCGCCTTTACTCCATTTCTTCGAGTCCAGCCGCTCACCAGGGTGAGGTACACGCAACGGTTGCAGTTGTGCGCTATTTCTCGAACGCTAGAGAGCGTGGCGGCGTCTGCTCTACACTCCTGGCGGATCGTACCTCACCCTTTGATCATCTGCCTGTCTATATTCAGCCGAACAAGAGATTTCGCCTGCCTTCGGATCCCGACTCTCCGATTATCATGATTGGTCCCGGCACGGGTATCGCCCCCTTCCGAAGTTTTCTGCATGAACGGAGAGCTCTCGCACACAAAGGCCGCAATTGGCTCTTTTTCGGAGAGCGCAGCGCGTCCTCTGATTTCCTGTATCGCGAAGAACTTGAAGAGATGCTGAATAATGGCCATCTCACACGACTGGATACCGCGTTCTCGCGCGATCAAGCTCACAAGCTATACGTGCAGGACCGCATGCTGGAGCACTCGGGCATGTTCTGGCGTTGGTTGCAGGACGGCGCGAGCATTTACGTATGCGGCGACGCATCGCACATGGCGAAGGACGTACATGCAGCCATTCATAAGATTGTGGCACGCGAAGGCGGCATGTCAGCCGAGGGAGTGGAGGAGTACGTGGCTCAGCTCAAGGACCAACATCGGTATCATCGCGACGTATATTGAGACAGCGAAGAAAATCCGACTGCGATTCAGTACTCGGTGATCAAAGGAGATATTCGAAAGAACCTCCCCTCCCTACTGAAGAGATAGGGACAAGCACGATAGCTTTCACTTGAGACGACACTCAAGGACGCCCATAAGCTGCCCCATGGTTCCCAGATTCAAATTACGGTGCAATCGCGTGCGATTTCAATAGGTCACCAAATGGCCGATCAGTCGCAATGGATCCGGCGCGTACGCAACCCATCTCGGAGAGAGTGAGAGCGTGCCATAAACAGACAGATTCAGACTAAATTTGAGGCTGAATGTAACGAATGCAGGGCTTCGAGACTTCCTTCTATTGAACGCTGTAAAAAGGAAACTGGGAGCCATGTATCGGATCTTGTCATGCAGCGGATGGCTGCTCCTGTTCGGAGTTCTCATTCCAATGGGTGTGGCTGCCGAGGAGCCGCTTACGCTCCGCCAGGCGATTCAGCAGGCTATCGAACTAAGCCCTGAAGTCAAGTTGGCGCAGGCCGGGAGTTTGGAAGCAAGAGCCAACTTGTCGATAGCCCGGAATCAACTGCTGCCGCAGGTCAGTTTTATTGAAGACATTTCCCGCGGGAACGACCCGGTGTACGTGTTCGGGTCTAAACTGCGGCAACAGCGGTTTGCAACGGCTGACTTCGATGTTAACGAACTCAACCGTCCTACGCCTCTTGGGAACTTCAGTTCGCGACTGGTCGGATCGTGGATGGTTTTCGACTCATTAAGGACGCAAAAGATGATTCGGAGCGCCGATCTGGCGCGCCAGAGTGCCGATTCGTCTGCTAAGGCTGCAGATCAAAAGGTAGCGCTGGAGGTTGTTCAGGCATACCAATCTGTGCTGTATGCAGAACGCGAGATAGACCTTGCACAGCACGAAGTTGAGACGGCGCAGGCGCTGCTAGATTATGTCGACGATCACGTTAAAGCCGGGCTCGCCGTCGAGTCGGACCGAATGTCAGCACAAGTGAATGTCGCAGAGCGCAAGCAGGGCCTCATCGCCGCGCAGGGCGAGCTCGCATTAGCCTGGGCACAATTGCGAGTGGCGATGGGAGCGCCGGATCTGCAGCAGACCAAACTACAGCCAATTGAGCCGCACAACTTCACCGTGTCGGCGCTGGAACAGGAGATCGAAGCCGCGGTGAAAAGGCGTCCTGACGTCAAGGCGATCAGCGACGCGCAGTCAGCCCAAGGCTCAGCGGTAGCTGCATCGAAGTGGAGCTACGGTCCTCGCGTCAGCGCTTACGGCAGCGCGGAACAGGATCGACCGACCTTCACGGGGGGCGGTGGCAACAACTGGGTGGCGGGTGTGCAGGTCAGTATCGACATACTTCCGTTCAGTAAGCGCGCTCAGCTTTTGCGCGAGAATGCGGCTAAATCCCGAGTTGACGCACAACTATCGATGTATCAGCAACAGGTCCGGCTTCAGGTTAGTCAGGCGCATATTCAACGGCAGACAGCTCAGCTCTCACTGGAAACGTCACGTGCCGCCATTGATCAGGCAACTGAGAGTTTGCGCATCGTACGGAATCGATATGGAGCAGGGCTTGCGAACATCACGGATTTGCTGCGAGCTGAAGACGCAGAGCGGCAGAGCCAGACAATCTTTTGGCGCTCCGTATACGACAACGCTACAGCGTACGCACAACTGCTTTTCGCGACGGGCACACTTACCCCGGAGGCGGCGGAGGAATTGCAATGAAGCATGTTTTGCCTGGAAGCATTCTCGTTATGGCGGCTTCAATCGTCGCGGGTTGCCATTCAGATATTACGGTCGAGTCTGCCGGAGCTGAGAGCGCGTATGCGCATGTGGTGGAGAGCAGACAGGTGGAGATCCCGCAGAGCGTTCGAACAACTGGAACGCTCCGCTCTCGCGAAAGCGCCATTCTCGCCGCCCAAGTGGTTGGCCGGGTCCAGCGAGTAATGGTGCGCGAAGGAGACAGTGTGGCAGCGGGGCAAGTGCTCCTTGTACTCGATGATTCTTCGATGCGCGCCTCAGTCGACCAGGCTGAGGCGGCGGTGAAGGGAGTTGCCGGCCAGCAGGCGGCGGCGCAATCGAATGCGGATCTCGCGGCGAGTACGCTGAGACGCTATAAGCAGTTGGAGGCCCAAAAGAGCGTAAGTCCCCAAGAGATGGATGAAGTGATGCGTCGAGCGGAGGCCGCTGCGGCCCAAGCGGAAGCATTACAAGCGCAGGGAAGCGCAGCCAAGGCTCAGGCTGCAGGCGCGAGCGCAATGCTAGGCTATACGCGCATCCGAGCGCCATTCAACGGTGTCATCATCTCACGCACTGCAGATCCCGGTACATTAGCTGCCCCCGGAGTACCGCTTCTGCAAATTGACTCCGCAGGCTCCTTGCAACTCCAGACCTCGGTAGATGAATCCCTCATCGCTGCCATTCATATCGGCATGGAAATCCCTGTTGTACTGGACGCTGTGCCTTCGCCGCTGGGAGGCAGGGTTGCACAGATCGTGCCTGCGGCCGATCCCGCCAGTCACACCTTTCTGGTCAAGATCGATTTGCCTTCATCGAAGCAGTTTCGTTCCGGTATGTATGGTACTGCGGAGATTTCGACCGGCAAACGGCAGGCAATTATTGTCCCGCACTCAGCGATCGTGATGCGTGGCTCCCTACCGTGTGCTTATGCGATCGATTCGAATGGCATCGCGCAGCTTCGATACGTGACGCTGGGGCGTGAGCAGGCGGGTCTTATAGAGGTTTTATCTGGCATCACCGCCGGCGAAAGACTGGTAGACAATCCAGCGGACCGCGATCTGGCCGGTAAGACGATTGAGGTTCAGTCCGGAGCGCAACAATGACGGCCGATTCCGGAATACCCAGACACGTTGGGTTGGGCCTCGCAGGCCGGCTAGCGCATGCTTTTCTCAATTCCAAGCTGACGCCACTGATTGTCGTCGCCTCGCTCGCACTCGGAGTTTTCGCGGTGACAATCATTCCTCGCGAGGAAGAGCCGCAGATCCTGGTTCCGATGCTCGACATCACCACGGCAATGCCGGGTGCTTCGCCTGCA
>Ga0157372_10001310_pt1 | contig 26936 bp, 27 predicted proteins | sample C55metaG_FD_115307 | JGI IMG/M metagenome (GOLD analysis project Ga0157372, IMG submission 115307) | Corn rhizosphere microbial communities from Kellogg Biological Station, Michigan, USA - C5-5 metaG | ecosystem: Host-associated > Plants > Roots > Rhizosphere > Soil | place: USA: Michigan...
CTCTAGACCGCCTGACCCAGTTTCAGCGTGCACAGATCCCGGAGCGCTTTGATCGAGGGTGAGGTGACCGCTGCCAGTCTGCCCATCGAAGCCGCCGGCGATATTGGTGGCATGAATCGAGCCACTGCCGGTGCGGGCGTAAAGGCTGCCATGCACTCCATCCGCCTCAATGCTTCCAGATCCAGTATGGGCGTGCACACCCGCTCCAATGTTCGAAAGCTTCAGGCTCCCCGAACCGGTGTTGGCCTCAAGTGGGCCCGCAATATCTGCGATGTTCTCCGTTCCTGAACCGGAAGACGACCGCAGCTGGGTATTTTCCGGAACCGTGATTTCGTAGCTGATCGAAATGTCGTGCTTCAGTTCCGGATCGTCGATGTGTCCGATGCGAATGTCGTTCCCGCTCTGCTGAATGGGAGGATTGCTTTCGATCTTCTTGACCCGCTCTTCAGCATTCCCGCCGCCGAACCATTCGTTCGCAGATATCCGCCCCACCACGTGGATCTGGTTCGATCCCCCGCGGTGAACCTCGATTGAGCCTGAGCCGGTTTCAACCTGCAAATCCACGTGCCCACTTACTTGCAGCGTACGCTCAAATTCGCCGTGAACTGCGCCGAATGCCGGCAACGCGCACAACGCTAAAGTTGCAACTGCAACCGCGACTCGTGAAGTGAAAATCCGCATGTTTCCTCCTGTGAATGTCGACGATAAGAGCACAAAAACGGGCACGGAATTTAGGCCCCGTGCCCAGTGCCCGGCGATAACCGGGTCCGCATGAATCCCTACTGCAGTATGACCTGGTCGCCTTCCTTTAGCCCGCTGAGGACCTCAGTCTTGGCGCCGTTAGAAATGCCGATGTTAATTGCAACTTTCCGCTGCCCGTCTTTGCCCTTCGGATCAGGCGTTTCGACAGATGCCTTGCGGTCTTTGTCGTAGATGATTGCGCCTTCCGGAATCTGCAGCACGTTTTTATGCTCGTCGAGAATGATCTCGGCGTTGGCGGTCATCTCTGCTTTCAGTTCGCCGCCCGGATTGTCGATCGATACGCGGACTTCGAAAGTAGTGACGTTATCTTTCTCCACGCCCATGGGTGATATTTTCGTGACCACACCATTGAACGTTTTGTCTTTGAACGATTCCACTTTGATTCGCGCCGGCTGGTGCATATAGACGCGGCCAATGTCGCTTTCGTCCACTTTGCCTTTCACGTAAACCTGGCTGGTGTCGCCGATAGTCATGACCAGCGTCGCGCTCGACCCTAAGACCAGAATCGAACTGACCGCATCGCCGATTTCGACGTCGCGCGAAAGCACAATGCCGTCGATCGGCGAAACAATGTCGGTATAGCTCAGCTGCTCTTCCAACTGCTTAAGGTTGGCTTCATCTTCGGCTACTTGCGCCTGCGACTGCGCGATCTTGGCCTGTAAAACCGTCATCTGTGCCCGCGCCACATTTTGCTTGTTCACCGCCATCCGATAATCTTTTTCGGCGTCATCGAGCGCAGACTGCGATACTACTCCGCCACGCTGCATTTCAAGATTGCGTTCGTAGGCCTTCTTAAGCAGAGGCACGTCCGGTCCTTCGGCATCCACCTTGGCCCGTTCGAAATCGGCTTCGGATCCTTTAAGGTTCGCTTGGGCCGCCAACAGCGCTGCTTTCGATTGCTCGACTCCAGCTTCAATCTCGATCTTGTCGAGCTGCGCCAGCAACTGTCCCTTTTTCACCCGGTCGCCATATTCCACATATAACTTCTTCACGATGCCGCTGGCTTTGGATTTCACCTCGACCTTGGTAATAGGTTCAACTTTGCCAGTCGCCACTACACTCTTGGCAAGGTCTCCCTTTTCAACTTTGGCTAGCTTCGAAGGATCGATTTTCGAACTGCCGTGCGAGAATGCAACAGCCACACCCACAATGAGGACTATTACCACTACGACCGCTGAAATAATGATGATGCGAGTGCGCCGCTTCTTCTTTACGTTTGCGTTACCGTTCACAACTCCTCCTTCGAACCTGTCGCCTTCAGCTCTCGCTCAGTGGTACGAGCCGCCTACAAAATTTGTTCCCTCAGCAGTGCAACGGGGACGGAATACGTCCTTGCTATTCCAGTTAGACCGCCCAGCGGAAAAAATGAAAGCAGGAAACCAGCGGTTTTTGGCCCTTCAGCTTGCAAACCTCGGAAAATGCTGGTCTAGGCCGTTACAAACGGGCTATTAGCCAGATATTGCTTGCCAAACTGGGGTCAGGCTGGTTCCAGAGCTGCCTCCATTGTAGCTTCTTCAGGAACTAAGAAAACGAATAAAGCAGCCCTGAAATGTTAAAATTAGTTCTCAAATGATCGCCTTTGTGCTGCTCCGGGTCTTGCTGATCGTAGCCCTGGTAGCGGCCAACGCTTTCTTTGCCGCTGCTGAATTTGCGCTGGTCAGCATTCGTGAGACGCGTATTGAGCAGCTCATTCGGGCCCGCCGCATCGGCTCCCGTATTCTGCAAAGATTGCACCGCAATCTGGACGAAGTCGTAAACGGTGTACAGCTCGGCGTCACCGTGGTCAGCCTTACCCTCGGCTGGATCGGCGAGCCTATGGTCGCCCATTTCGTTGAGGGCTTCCAATTCCTGCAACGTGTCCCGCACATCCTGGTTTACGCCCACGGCATAGCCATCGGCATCGCCTTCGGTCTCATCACTTTCATGCACGTGATCTTGGGCGAGTTGGTGCCAAAATCTCTTGCCCTGCAACGGGCAGAGCAGGTGGCCCTGGCGGTAGCGGCTCCCATGGACGTATGGCTGACCTTGACCCGGCCGCTGATCTTCGTAATGGGCAGGTCCGCAGGCTGGGTGCTCCGAGTCTTCGGCCTTCGCCGCATGCGGCAAGGCCCGGTGCATTCGCCAGACGAGGTGAAGCTAATTGTTACGGCCAGCAGGGAACTAGGCCAGATCACGTCGGCGCAGGAAGACATGGTGCACCACGCGCTAGAGCTCGAAAACACTACCGTCCGTGAAGTCATGGTTCCGCGGCCAGATATTTTTTCTCTCCCTGGTGATCTCACTTTGCAAGACGCAATCGATCGCGTGGTTGAAGAGCAGCATTCGCGCGTCCCGATTTACGATCCGCAAAGCGGCCCTGAACACATTATCGGCATTCTCTATTCCAAGGACCTGATGCGCTGGGCCGGCCTGCGCCTTACCAGCCGTCCGGTGACAGTGCCCGCTCGCATCGCGGAGATGAAAGTGACCCAGGTCATGCACGACACTATGGTCGTGCCTGAGACTAAGCCGCTGTCCGAACTGCTTGAGGAATTCAAGGAACGCAAGCGCCACATGGCGATCGTGGTCGATGAATTCGGCTCGACCACTGGTTTGATAACCGCGGAAGATATCCTCGAACAGTTGGTCGGCGAAATTGAGGACGAGTACGACGTTACTTCGCTCACCGCTACTCACACAGCGGGGAGCAAAAGTCTGCTGTTGGAAGGCACCGTAGGGCTGCGCGATCTCGAATCGCAATATGATCTTCTCTTGCCACGCGATGCCGGGTTTGAAACTTTGGCCGGATTCATGTTGTCAAAGCTGCAAAAGATCCCCGCCATCGGCGATTCTTGCTACTATGGTGGCCGCCGCTTCACCGTCGAAGAGATGGATGGCTACCGCATCTCGCGCGTCAAAATCGAAGACGCCCAGCCAGCCGCAGCCCAGGCCGGAGATTAAGCAAACACTCAGACCAGTGTGGGGACAGCCGCCCTCGGCTGTCCGGTTCAGCGAAGCTGAACAGCGCTTTTGTAAACCGTAGAAAATTTTCGAGCACAGCTCGACCGGACAGCCGAGGGCGGCTGTCCCCACACGAACTAACTTGGTTTTCCGCGAACACCCAGCGTCGGGAATGGTAAGGTGTATATCGGCACGCTCAGAGTGCCTATCGCAAATTATCCGTGAGAGCTCTCCGTTATTTATCAGCCCGATTGCTGTACACCTTGCCGGTCCTGTGGCTGGTGGTTTCGGTTGTCTTCCTGCTCATCCATCTGGTGCCCGGCGATCCCATTCTGCAGATGCTCGGCGAAGGCGCGCCCCTCACTGACGTCGCGGCCACCCGTCATGCCTACGGCCTCGACGTCCCGCTATGGCAGCAATACCTGCACTACTGGAAAGGCGTGGTCCACGGCGATCTTGGGCCATCTCTACGCTTCAATCAAAGCGTGGGCAGCCTGATCGTGCACCGTTATCCCTACACTTTGGAGCTGACGGTCGCGTCGTTGTTCATTGCAATTTTGATTTCGATCCCGGCCGGCGTGCGTTCGGCCCAACGCCGCGGGCGCTGGGACGACAAGCTGCTAAGCGTGGTCAGCCTTTTCGGATTATCTTTTCCAAATTTCGCGCTAGGCCCAATTTTGATTTTGTTTTTCGCCATTAAGCTCGGTTTGCTTCCAGTCTCTGGATCAGGCACATTCGCGCATTTGGTGCTGCCGGCGGTCACCATGGGCAGCGCTCTGGCGGCGATTCTCACTCGCATGGTGCGTACTTCCATGCTCGAAGAGCTAGGACACGATTACGTCCGAACGGCGCGTGCCAAGGGATTGCCCGAACGAACAGTTGTCTATCGCCATGCGCTGCGCAACGCCATGTTGCCCATCATCACCGTGCTCGGCCTCCAGTTCGGTGCGCTGCTCGCTGGCGCAATCGTGACAGAAAAGATTTTTTCCTGGCCCGGAATAGGGCGGTTGACCATCGATGCCATCGGCAATCGCGACTACTTCCTGGTGCAGGGATGTATCCTTGCCATCGGTCTGACTTATGTGCTCGTGAATTTTTTAACCGATTTGTTGTACTCAGTGGCCAACCCGAGGATTAGACAGTAATCAGCACGCAATCCTCTTTAAAGTTTGGCGGTGGGAATTCTGAGTATTTACAGCCCGATACCTATCAGCCCAGCATCGAACAGCGGAAGGGTGGCTTCGACGACCGTCCCCGGTTCAGCTCTTGACACCTTCAGCTCGCCATTAAGCTGTTTGACTCGTTCCTTCATGCCGCTGATCCCGACGCCGGTGGTAAACGCCGAAGGCCCAATGCCTTTTCCGAAGTCGCGGACTTTCACTGTCACCCGGTCTGGACCCTGCTCGATGTCAATTCTGGCGTCTTTAGTGCCCGAGTGGCGATAGGCGTTGGTCAAAGCCTCCTGAATAACTCGGAAAATAGCAGTTTCCAGCTCGCGCGAGAGGCGAGGAAAAACCGCGGGCTTATAGTTAAACGAAATGCGCAGTTCAGCCCGCTTTTGAATGCCTTCTAAATACCAATGTAACGCAGGCAGCAAGCCTGATTCATCCAGCAATGGCGGGTGCAGCAGGTATGAAATATTTCGCACCTTGGCAAGCGCGCGATCCGTCATTTCAATCGCCGGAGACAATTTTCCCTGGGCAGTGTTTTGTAGCTCCAGGGTCATCTTGATCGCGGCTAATTCCTGGCCCAACTCATCGTGCAGTGAGCGCGAAAGACGCCGGCGTTCGTCATCCTGCACCGTCATCAATTGACCGGAGAGCTTCTGCAATTCTAAAGTCCGCAATTCAATCTGGCGCTGTGATTCAACCAGTTGCGAGATGCGGGTCCGCAATTCTTTGTTTAACTCCCGAGTCCGTTCTTCCAGTTCCCGCCGTTCCGTCAGATCACGAGTGACTTTGGAAAATCCCCGCAACTCACCATCTTTGCCGCGCAGCGCCGTAATGACGACGTAAGCCCAGAACGTCGATCCGTCTTTTCGAACTCGCGGACCCTCATCCGTAAAGCGTCCATCCTTGGTGGCGATTTCCAGCTCGCGGTCGGGCCACCGACTCTCGATGGCTTCAGGAGGGTAGAACCGGGAAAAGTGCTGGCCGATTATCTCGCTGGCGCGATACCCCTTAATTCTTTCCGCACCCTGGTTCCATGTCGAGACGATCCCATTCGGATCGAGCAGGAAAATCGCGTAATCCTTTACGCTCTCAACAAGCAGACGAAAAATCTCATCTGATTGTTGAAGGCGATCATCCTTCGATCGTTTCGGTTCGCCTTCGTGAGGAACGATGGAAATTTGCGGGCTGTTTGCCAAAAGCGATCCCCTGGGATTAAAAATCAGTCCGGCAGTTTAAATGCTATCAGAGGCCAGCGTACTCCCATCGGACTTATTTGAGTTCGTTAGCGTACCTTCGAAGCCAAGCGGCTCTGGTAGAAGACCGGCGTGGTACTCCAGATGCCGGCAATTGCATCGGCCCCGAGCGGTTTTCGGGTGCTTCAGGAATCCTTGCGGTACAGCAGGTCCCGAATCGCTCTTTTTCGCTCCTGATTGAGTTCCTTGTCGCCGCCGCGGATGGCGTTCTCGGAGCCGGCAGTTGCCTCAGGTTCGCTGCAGGCCGGACAACGATTGGCAAAACCCGGCTTACCGGGCTTCAGTTCAAACTCCTCGGAACAGACCACGCAAACTTTTATCGGAAAGGCCATTGCAACTCCAAGTTCAATGGGTATCCGAAAATAATAAATGCTCTCAAAGTAAGCTTCCAAGTTCTCAGTTCACCGTTAAATTGCACTGGTGTGCTGGCCCTTGGATTCGTTGTATCCGAACTTATGGCTCGGATGGCGCTCACGATAACTGTGTAATTTCCTGGAGCGGTTTTGTTCTAACCGCCACCGCTGCCTTGTTGTATTCTGTGGCGAATCCGCGAATACGACGGTAATGAAGGGTGCAACGATGCGGGCAAACGCGATACTTCCGGCCCTCCTGCTCTTTAGCGCGCTCCTGCACGGGTGCGGAGGCTCAAACAGCGGGAGCAATGGTGGAAACGGAGGCGGTGGCGCAAACCCGACTGCGGCCCCGGCTGTGACCACTAAGGCCTCGCAGAATGGCGCGGTGATCGTCAGCCTTGGGTCAACAACAGCAGGCGCCGCAATCTACTACACGGTTGATGGAAGCTCGCCGAGCGCATCTTCTCAGCAGTACCAGGCGCCGTTTCTGGTGTCATCGAACCTCACACTGAAAGCCATTGCTACTGCAGGCGGTACCTCGAGCACTGTGACCAGCCAGGCATTCTCGCCCAACATTGCCTCCGGAACGCTGGTGTGGAGCGATGAGTTCTCAAATTCCACCGGCGTGCCGGCGCAGCCCGACCCCACAGTCTGGACATATGACACCGGCAACGGCGGATTTGGAAATCAGGAATTAGAAACTTATTGCGCTTGGGGATCGTCAACCGCGCCTTGCAGCACTGCGAATCCAAGCGAATATGTGGGACCGGACGGCTATCTGCACATCGTCGCGCAAAATCCATCAACCAATGTGTACACCTCGGCGCGGTTGAAGACACAAGGCCTGTTCAGCTTTCAATATGGCAGGCTTGAATTTCGCGCCATGGTTCCGGAGGCGCAAGGATTCTGGCCCGCCGCCTGGTCGATGGGAAATAACATCGCCACGGTGAATTGGCCGGCCTGCGGCGAAATGGATGTGCTCGAACGCGTGAATGCCGCCGGAAATCCCGACTGGAATGCTGGATCGATTCACGGCCCGGGCTTTACCGGCAGCAACATCGGTACTACCTACAACTTCCCCAGCGGCCAAACAGCGGGGGGCGCATTTCACACCTACGGAATGGTCTGGTCACCCGGGAGCGTGAAGTATTACATCGACGATCCCTCGCACCCCTATGCCACTTTCACGCCGTCGAGCATAAGCGGCTTTAGCGGGGCAAAGTGGCCCTTCGATGGCGGCCAAAGTAATTTCATCATCATGAACCTCGCCATTGGTGGAAGCTGGCCGGGCTCTCCTAACGGGACAACTCCATTTCCGTCAGAGATGTTGGTTGATTACGTGCGACTCTATACGAACTAGGCGCGGGTTCGGACTACGCAGGCTTTTCGTTTTGCAGTAAAGGCAATCGTTCCGCAGCTTGTTCCTCGCCCGCCGGGTCAGCGATTGCGCGGAGCTCAGGATAGTGCTCCAGTAGCGAATCCGGCGCAATTACGCGGCGTCCGGTCAACATGTATTTCAGCTGCAGCGCATTCACTCCGGCTTTGGCTTCGAAGTGATTATTCGTGACCACAAAAGTAGTTTTCGCCTGCTGCGCAATATTCTCGACGCGGTCTTTCCAATCAACCAACTCATTCGGCTTATAAAGATAGTTGTAACGGTCGGCGCAAGTTTCTGCCTCGAACCATTCCTCGTAATTGCGACCATGCAGGCGAACGTAGCCGAGCCCGGCTGTGACATGCGAAGTCGGCTCAAGCGATCGCCCAATCTGCGGCTGATCGATGTTGACGAAGCTGACATTTCTCTCTGAAAAGTAAGTGATTGTCTCCGGATTGTTCCAGGTAGAGTGCCGCACCTCGACCGCCCGCGGATATTCAATAAACTGCCGCAGGAGCGTCTCCAGATATTCGCGGTTCAATGCGGTGTTCTTGAATGAAACCGGAAACTGAATGAGCAACGCGCCGAACTTTCCTGTCTCCGCCAATGCCTCCAGCCCCTGCCGCGCCAGGTACTCATCTTCGTCATTGGGATGGATCGACACCGCAGACGTCGGCTCCATGGCCGCCATCGGCGAATGGGTAAATGACCGGTGCAGCTTGGCCGTAAACATGAAATCAGGATTCACTTCGGAAACGATCTTCGACCAAAGCTTGGCCAGCTCAGGCTTAACGTGTCCGTAAAAAGATGTGTTGATCTCAACTACATCAAAGCAGCGCGCCACCAGCGCCAGCGGATGCTGCTTCCGGCGCGACATCCCCGGCGGATAGAACACACCTTCCCAGTCTTTATAAGACCATCCGGCCGTACCCACGCGAACCTGGCTACCAACGGGCATTTATTCATTTAAGCAGGGAATTACAAGGCGGGCAATGCCATTAGGATTATTCGTTCAATGCTTTGCGAAGATCTTTCATCAATAACATGAGCTGCAATTCATGGATCGGAGATGGTTCAAAATTGAAATGCAGATAGAAGTTTTTTGCCGACTCGTCAATCGCATGGACCAACACCGCACGCGCACCTATGATGTCAGCCGCGCTAGCGATACGCAGTAATGCATCCTTCAACAGGGCTTTTCCTAGCCCCGTACCCTTTTCATCTTTAGCGACGGCCAGCCGCGCCAGCAAAATGACTGGAATCGCATGTCGCGCGAGGCCTTTAGCTATACGAGCCGGCGTTTCCTCAGGCGAAACGCTACCAGCGGAAATTGAGTAGTAACCCACCACCGATTGGCCGCGGTGAACGACATATATGCGTGCCGATTCGTTTTTCTGGTTGAGCAGGGCAAATCGCTTCAACCAGTCGTTTAAGGATTCGTGAGTTCCGCAATCAAAGCGTCTGGTATCGTGCTCTGGATTTAGCGGCTCGGTTTTCGACAGCGGCGCTTTCAAATCTGGCCTTAGCTTTGTTCAAGCAATGTGGATTCGCCAAGTAATTTTTTCAATCGTGGCTTTAAGGTGGCAGGCTTATCGAGGGCTTTGCTGAATTTGTGCCATGCTGACGGCGCGAGTTCGAACTGCCGGGTGTCGGCTATTTCGTGCTCCGCACTAACGCAAGCGCTCTCCAATATAAAGTTGGTTATGTTGACGCCGCGGTGTTCCGCACCCATACGGATGAGTCGAGCTTCTTTATCATTTACCCGAAGATTGAATCGAGCGGTACGCGGCTTCTTTGCTGGCGCTGGCATGCGTTCCCCCTGTGCGTACATTACACTTTATGGTGTACGTACAATGTACGTCTCATCTCCAAAATTGTCAATGGGGTGAAGTTCACGGAACACGCCAACAGCTGAAAAGGGGCCCATTCGTGGCTCCTCTTCCGCGGGCGTGCAGCGATCAGTAGAACTCCAACACCACCCAGTAGGCGCCACTCGGATAACGCTTGGTTCGCGCGTAACAGGTACCGGCTGAGTAGGTGTGCAATCCGCGACGGGAGATCACCTTGGAAATCTCTGCAGGCAAAGACTCGGGCTGCATGCTGGTGTAGCGCAGCATATACGCCCCGGGCGGAGGGCTCGCGCCGCTGAGCGAATCTGCCTGGGCCATCGCGCAAGCACTGGCTTGCACGTCGCTGTCGCTGACTCGCTTCAGCTGCGGCATTCTTGCCTGTTCTCGCCACTTTTCGACGCTGGCAGAAACCAAGTCCTGCGTTTCTTGCACGGAGTAAGTCGCCATGCTCAATCCAAAGTCTTGAGCAACGTAAATTGCATGGCCTTCGCGAAAGACACCGAATCCAGCCACGTCGAACTTCGGACTAAGCAAGTTATCGCGATGCTGTGCAGACGCCATTAGCGCGTCATGCGCATCTTCAACGTTTGGCGCGACAGCGACGTTTTCTCCCACGCGCTTAAGGTGCAAATTTGAAACAGCGGCAATTCGATCACTAGGGGAGGGCTCGCCGGAAAATTGATGTGAAATTTGTTTTTGTGCGGCCATTGTCGCCGCATGCTTCCGCGCCGCACGAGCCAGGCCCTCGTCAGGTATGAGTGGCGACAAGCCAGCCTTTGCCCGGTCGGCATTGGCCTTATCCAACAGTTCGCGTTCCGCCTGCAGGTCGAAATCAGGATTGTCGTATGGCGAAACCTGCTGCCACGAACTGTTCGGCGCGGTGTCTACAGCAGCAGCCGGCAAAGCTGCTCCTGCAGCCGCCAGATGCATAGGAATCGCCGCGATAAGGGCCAGGAACATGAGTGTCTTAACCCCAAAACGCTAACCCTGCGCTTCGGGTACTCCTGTCTACGTTCCAGATGCCCTGGGAGGAATCTACTTTGCTTGGAAAAGAATAACTTCTACAATCCGGATCAGCACCTTACACCGGAGATATCCCGAAGTGTCCACTCTCGCAGTGCTCTTAGGTCTGCTTATCGTCACGAACCTTGTCCTACTTCTGTGGGTATTCCTGTACCAACGTTCCGGATCATCGCAAGCTGTTGGAATTGAAGCACTTGTCGAGCGTTCGAACGGCCTGCAGAAGGCCCTGACCGATCAGTTTTCCGTGGCGACGGCCGACATGGCCTCGCGCCTCGAGCAGACCAAAGGAGACCTTCGCCAGCAGGTGGCGGACCGTCTGGCTGATGGGTTTTCCGGCATTCGGGTAACCGTTGAAGATCAGATGAAGGCGGGGCGTCAGGAGCAGGCCGAGCGCCTGGGTGAAACCCGTGCCGAATTAGCCGGATCCTTGGCGATGACCACATCGGCATTGAAGTCAGAATTTGACCGTCTCAATCAGCAAACTGCTGACAGTCTCGAGCGCATTCGTGAGCGTGTCGATGCCAAGCTGATGGCCATCACCGATCAGGTGCAATCGAAGCTCGACCAGAACATTAAGGAAGGCTTCGCCCAGTTCGAAAAAGTGCAGCAGCACCTGCGCGCGGCTGAAGAACAGTTACGCGAAGTTGGCGCGCTCGGACATTCGATCAACGACTTGAATAATCTGCTGAAGCTGCCGCATCTTCGTGGAACCTTCGGGGAGGCGAGCTTAGAACGGTTGCTCTCCGATTTTCTTCCCGCGAACATGTTCGAGATGCAATGTTCGGTAAACGGCGGCGGCCGCGTGGACGCAATGATTAACTTTCCCGATCGCCGCCTTCCGGTTGACGCGAAGTTTCCGCGCGAGCAAGTGCTGGCGTTTTTTGAAGAGAGCAGCGAAGCCCAACTCGATGAAGCCCGCGTTGAATTCGTACGCGTGATGAAGGCCGAAGCCAAGCGCATTAAGGCTTACATTCAGCCCGAGCACGGCACGACTGAAATTGCGCTTATGTACTTGCCTAGCGAGACCTTATATATGGAAGCCGTCCGCAATCGAGATCTCGCCGACTGGCTCAACCAGCAGCACGTTTTTCCGGTCTCGCCGAATACGCTCTTGATGACATTGCAGACAATCGCGCTGGTGCACAAATGGTACGAAGTTGCCAGCCGCTTCGAAAAAAGCCGTCAGGAGCTGGCCAAAGCACAAAAATCCTTCGACCATTTCCAGAACCAGTTTGAAACCGTCGGCAAGAACCTGAATAAAGCGCAAGAGGCTTTCGACAAGGCGTCAACTCACTTGAAGACATATCGCGGACGTGTGACCGCGCTAAGTGGCCAGGAGCAACTCGAGCTCGATGCCGCGAACGAAGCCGCTTTGCCACTCATCGACAAAGCCAGCGCATAGCACAGTTCACAAACACGACTTCCAATACCCGGGCCTGCGCTTGTGGTGAGCGACCGCCACAATTCTGATGGAATTAGGATCGTCGAGATAAACAATCGAAAAAGGGAAATTGGTAAGAATATAACGACGGGTTCCATGCAGATATGCAGGTCAACGCCGTGGAGAACTCACTATGACATTCAAACCCTGATCAATTTGGGTAAGAAAACCAATCGTCGCATCGGGACTCTGTTGTGTGTACCAATAATAACTTTGTTCGATTTCACGTTGCGCCTCGGGATGTAGATCGTACGGTTTGTCTTTTGGCATCCCGCAACCGCTCAGAGAGCCACTGCTGCATTTCTTCGCCGGAAATCATCTTTACCTTCCCAGCGCGGATTTCATCCACTCGGCGTTTGATTTCATCCGCCCAAGCCTCGTCAACGCCTTCCTCCGGCGGAGCGTCATCCAGGCTCTCCACCAGTCGGTCGATCAAATAAACCGCGCTCGTCGATAGACAGCGCCATCGCCTTGTCGAGCACTTCGGCCACTTTTGGATTCATCTGTGCCATACCAGCCTCACCGACCCATTTTACCCAGGCGCCTTTTGTTTTTGCTGAGCTCTTAAAGCGGTGGTGCGGGCGGACGCCTGTCGCTACACATTCAATGATTATTGCGCGATTTTGTAGGCTGGCCCTCGTAAGGCGCGGCCTGGGCGCTCATCAGTAATTTTTCCTTCGGACACCACCGGCTTGCCGTTCACGAAAACATACTTCACGCCCACGGAGTAACGCAACGGATCGTTGTAGGTGGCGATGTCCTGCACAGCTGCGGGATCGAAGATGGTGACATCGGCCATCATTCCGGGACGCAGGATTCCGCGATCGGTTATGCCCACGCGGCTGGCGGCGAGGGAGGTCATTTTGCGAACCGCGTCTTCGAGCGTCAGGTCGTGCTCTTTGCGAACGTATTGTGCGAGTACCCGCGTCATGGTTCCAAATGCGCGAGGGTGGGCTTTGGTGGCGCTTAACGGACCATCTTCAGCTTGCTCTTCAGAATCAGAACCGAATGTGACCAGCGGATTTGAAACGGCGGCGCGGACGTCGGCCTCGTCCATGATTGAGATCACGACCTGACTTTTGCCGCGATCGGCGATGGCGACGTCCATAGCGGCGTCTTTCGGATCTTTGCCCATCTGGCGGCCGATCTCTTCCAGGTTCATGCCCTCGTATTTATGCAGGCCAGGATTCAAAATGTGGACCAGCATCACACCTTTGCCGCCGCCGGAGCCGAGCCATTGGTTCTCCCAGGTTGAACTGGGTTGCTCCATTTCCTGCTGCGCTCTGGCACGTTGTTCGGGATCTTTCAGGCGGGTCAGCATTTTTTCGGTTCCACCTTCGACCATCCAGCTGGGGAAGCAGGCGATGAGATCATTCGAGGCGCGGGTGTAGGGATAGACACTTGCCGCGACATCAATTCCATTTCCCCGTGCAGCTTCGATTCGTCGCAGCACCTCAGGCATTTTTCCGAAATTCTCGTTGTACGCGGTTTTGAGATGCCAGATAGTCGTCGAAATATTCGCGCGTTGCGAAATGGCGAAAACTTCATCGAGCGATTGAAAGATTACATCGGATTCCGAGCGCTGGTGAGTGAAGTAAACGCCCCCGTAGCTGCGCGCAACTTTGGCGAGTTCGACGATTTCATCGGTGCTGGCGAAGACATCGGGGACGTATTGCAGCGCCGTACTGATTCCGAATGCGCCCTGCTGCATGGCTTGCGCGACCAACTGTCGCATTTGCTCGAGCTCAGCAGGCGTGGCGGGACGGTTGTCTTTTCCGATCACATATTCGCGTAGGCCTCCGGCGCCGACGAAGGTGCCAAGATTGATTGTTGGATGCGCGCGGTCGAAGTGTTTGAAGTATTCGTTAAGCGACCGCCAGTCGAGATCAACGTGATACTTTTCTGCTTCCGGGCGGAAATCTTCAAGCAGGCGATCGTTGAGCGGCGCGATGGACGTGCCCTCGCCTGTGATTTCCGTAGTCACGCCCTGGGTGATTTTGCTGGCGGCCCGGCCATCGACGAGGATGTTGAATTCGGATTGGCCCTGGACATCAATGAAGCCGGGCGAGACCACAAGGCCATGCGCGTCGATGCGCTTGGTCGCAGTTGCTTTTTGAAGATCACCCATGGCGGCGATGTGATCGCCTTTGATTGCCAGGTCGCCATAGATCCACGCTGCGCCAGTTCCATCCACAATACGCGCGCCCGAGATGATGAAATCGTAAGCGGGTTGCTGGGCATGCGCGCAGAGCGCCCCTAAGAAGACGGTCAGGATTCCCACAGCGAGGGACGGGCGTGGACGCCCGTCCGTACACCAGCAAGGAGACTTCGATTTGAGGGTCATAGGAATTGTGTCGTGGATGATAACCCATACCGATCGTCGCGCGTCGATCAATAATTCCGGATTGTTATACTCACCTGAATGCTGACGCAAACACTTGAAGACGGGCGAAAGCTTACGGATGCAGCACTCGAACGGCTGCTGCCGGCGGCGAGTGTGCGTCCGACTTCGATTCATAAGGCGATGCGCCACAGCGTTTTCGCGGGCGGCAAGCGCATCCGGCCAATCCTATGCATAGAAGCGGGGTGCGCAGTCGCGGGATCTTTGCCGGCAGGAATCGAGGAACTGGGCGCGGCGCTCGAAATGCTGCATACCTATTCGCTGATCCACGACGATTTGCCGGCGCTCGACAATGATGATCTCCGTCGGGGACGGCCTACCTGTCACAAGGTTTATGGCGAGGCGATCGCGATCCTCGCCGGAGATGCTTTGCAAACCCAGGCGTATGAAGTGCTCTCAGAGCTGCGATGTTCAGCAAAGGCGCGGGTCAAGATCATCGAAGAGATCGCACGTGGAACGGGTACGGTAAATGGAATGATCGGCGGACAGGTCGTGGATCTCGAGGCGGAGCGCACCAAGCCGGATGCCGAGACGCTGGAATACATTCATCGCTCAAAAACGGCGGCGCTGATTACTGCGAGCGTTGTCTCGGGCGGAACTTACGCAGACGCGAACGCCAACCAGGTCGAAAGCCTGCGTCGCTTTGGACAGTCCATCGGGCTGGCATTCCAGATCGTTGACGATATCCTGGACGTGACCCAGACTTCGGAACAATTGGGCAAGACGGCGGGCAAGGATGCAGTGTCTGAAAAAGCGACTTATCCCGCGCTATTTGGGCTGGAAGAGTCCCGCAAGAAAGCGCAAGCGTTATTGGAAGACGCCTATAACAGCGTGCAGAATCTTGGCTCTAGAAGCGAAACGCTCAAGAGCATAGCGCGCTTCCTGATTGAGCGTGAGAGCTGAGTTAGATTCTGGAACTCACGGGTACCTTAACGTTATACTTACCTCCAGACGCCCTCATAAGCGCCAGCTCATATAGATCACATTTTCAGCCGATAAAGGATCAATGAAGAAGACGCTGTCCCCGCGTATTGCATACTTTTCAATGGAAATTGCGCTCGAGCCGGATATCCCTACTTATTCGGGAGGCTTGGGAATTCTGGCCGGCGATACCTTGCGCTCGGCCGCCGATCTGGCAACGCCGGTGGTAGCGGTCACCCTTTGCTATCGAAAGGGATATTTTCGGCAGATTCTGGATCCCGCAGGAAACCAGTTTGAGCAACCACAGGAGTGGAACCCAGGGGATCAGCTCGCCGCGGTGGGACCGCGCGCCACGGTGGAAATTGAAGGCCGACCAGTTTCGGTGCGCGCCTGGAAGTACACCATCACGGGAATTTCTGGCGACACAGTTCCAGTTTATTTGCTGGATACAGATTTGCCCGAGAACAGCGAATATGATCGGTCACTAACCAATTCACTTTATGGCGGCGATCAGCGCTACCGTCTTGCGCAGGAGATCGTGCTGGGACTCGGCGGCTTCCAGCTCTTGCAAAAGATTTACTCGGGGCAGATCGAAACCTTCCACATGAACGAAGGGCATTCGGCGCTGCTGTCGCTGGGACTGCTGGCGCGCCGACTGAGTCAGAGTTTTGCAGGACGGTTGAAACAGCTGGACATCGATGGCGTGCGCAACATGTGTATCTTCACCACTCACACGCCGGTGCCGGCCGGGCACGATCAGTTTCCCCGCAGCCTGGTTTCGCAAATTTTGGGACGCGAACAGATCGGGCTGCTCGATGAAGCCGAAGCGTGGGAGGGTGAAGCGCTAAATATGACTTATCTCGCGCTTCGTTTCTCGGGATATGTAAATGGCGTCGCTATGCGTCACGGAGAAGTTTCGCGCGGCATGTTTCCTGCCTACGAGATCAGCGCGATCACTAACGGCGTTCATGCCACCACGTGGACTGCGCCGGCATTCAGCCAGCTATTCGATTCGTACATTCCGGGATGGCGGACCGACAATAATTATTTGCGTTATGCGATCAGCATTCCCTTGCCGGCGATTCGCGAGGCCCACGCCGAGACCAAGGGCGAATTATTTGAAGAGATCGCGCGAGTGTTCGGCGTTCAGCTTGATCCGAAGCTGCTGACGCTGGGCTTTGCTCGCCGCGCCAGCACCTACAAGCGAGCGGATTTGTTGTTCCACGATCCAGAGCGGTTGCGAAAAATTGCGCGCGAGGTTGGGCCAATTCAGTTGGTGTATGGCGGCAAGGCTCATCCTAATGACGAGGGTGGAAAAAATCTGATCCGTAGAGTGGTCGGCGGCGCGACATCGTTGGCTGATGTGATCCGCACGGTGTACGTGGAAAATTACGACATGCGCTGGGGGCGATTGATCACTTCGGGCGTGGATCTCTGGCTGAATACGCCGATGCGCCCGCAGGAAGCGTCGGGAACTAGCGGAATGAAGGCCGCGATGAATGGCGTGCCTAGCTTCAGTGTGGTTGACGGCTGGTGGGCGGAAGGACACATTGAAGGCGTAACGGGGTGGGCGATCGGCAGCAATGAACTTGCAGAGGACCCGTCGATCGAGGTGGCCACGCTTTACGACAAGCTGGAGCGCGAAATCGTTCCCATGTTTTACGGGCGGCCGAACCGCTACACCGAAATCATGCGCAACTCAATTGCGCTCAATGGATCGTTCTTCAATACTCAGCGCATGGTCCTGCAGTACATCGCCAATGCCTACAAGATGAAAGGCGAAGTTGCTGTCCCGGAAGCGCGGGTGTAGTTGTCAGTATGCTCGGCGAAGTTGATAGAGTGAGATGAAAGGCATGGCTCACTCGCTCGAAACTCCTCGGTTGATCCTTCGCGAATTTTCTGAGTCTGACATTCCAGAGCTGGTTCCGCTTATCGGCGCTCGCGAAGTAGCTGTGACTACTCTGCGCATTCCGCATCCTTACGAAGAAAAACATGCGCGTGAGTTCTTTGCGACCACTCCAAAGGAAAATGAATTGCGTCTGGCGATTCGTCTACGGAGCACTGGACGCTTGTGTGGAGGAATCGGATTGCATCCCGATCCGGAGCTCCAGAGCGCAGAGCTGGGCTATTGGATCGGTGTGCCCTTCTGGGGCAATGGTTACGCGACCGAGGCGGCAAGGGCAGTGATTGGGTACGGATTCGAAAAACTTAAGCTGGACCGTATTTTTGCCAGCCATTTCAAGGGCAACGAAAAATCGGGCCGGGTGCTTCAGAAGATCGGAATGCATCACGAGGGCAGCGTTCGGCACGGAGTAATGAAAGCCGGAAAACTTCTCGACTTGGAGACTTACGCGATCGTAAGCAAAGTCGATACACCGAGCGATCCTAAGTAACTACGCAACAGTTTGCGGGTCGCCGGCTTTGTGATAAAAAGTGAATACGGCGATGGAGTTCGCCATAACCGCCCGCCCTCAAGCGCGCTGATAACTCCTACCCTTTGTGTAGGAGAACCCTATCGTGCGCAGCTTAAATGATGTGCTCATCATTTCTATAGGCGCTATCTTCGGCGCAAACTCTCGCTGGCTGATTAGCCGTTGGGCGGCAAAGTTCATCAGTCCAGTCTTTCCTTTTGGAACGCTATTCATTAATGTTGCAGGCAGCTTCATTGTCGGATTCTTCATGATCTGGAGTACGCAGCGGGTGCTGCTGGATCCGCGCTGGCGATTGCTGATCGTGGTCGGATTCTGCGGCGCATTCACAACGTTTTCCAGCTTCGCGTTCGAGACCATGGCGTACTTCGAGCAGGGACAATGGATGATGATGGCCGCCAATTTCGTGTCGAACAATTTGCTGTGCCTGGCGGCTGCGCTCGCAGGAATGGCGTTGGCACGGGTGCTGTAGAATGCCAGTGCCTATGGCAGTCCAGGTCACGATTTATCTGAACGAATCCGACAGATGGCAGGGCAAGCCGCTGCATCTGGCGGTCCTCAACTACCTGCGCTCTGAAAATGCGTATGCAGCCTGCGTGCTGCATGCGGTTGCAGGGTTCCTTGGGCGGCAACGCGTGAAAACCAGCCATCTGGTGGACGCTGGTGGCAAACTGCCGGTGATCATCGTTTTCGTGGACACAGATGAGCATGTGAGCCGAGTCCTGCCAAAGTTGAAAGAGATGGCTGCGCACCGGCTGATCGTGCGGGAGAATGTGGTGATTGAACAGGGCAGCTTGGAGTAGTTCGCACTGGCCGTTAGCACAACGATTGAGATCTCAAGAGGCCAGTTCCTCGATGGCAGATCACTATAATTTCACTTTACGTAAGCGCAGCGAATTCGTAATTACCGAGACTGAACTGAAACTCATCGCTGCGGCAGCTAGGATCGGGCTCAGGAGGATTCCAAAGAACGGATATAAAACTCCTCCCGCGACGGGAACTCCGATCGAGTTATAAATGAAAGCGAAGAACAGATTCTGACGAATGTTCTTCATGGTGGCGCGGCTTAATTTTCTAGCGCGCACAATTCCTGCCAGGTCCCCTTTGAGCAAAGTTATTCCGGCGCTCTCGATTGCGACATCGGTGCCGGTGCCCATGGCGATGCCTACGTCCGCTTGGGCGAGCGCGGGGGCGTCATTGATGCCGTCTCCGGCCATAGCCACGATGCAACCCTGCCGCTGGAGGTCTTTCACAATTTCGGATTTGTCGCCCGGCAGAACCTCAGCGTGGAACTCGTCAATGCGCAGTTGGCGTGAAACATTTTCCGCGATCACGCGGTTGTCGCCGGTGAGCATCACAATGCGCAGACCCTGCTGCTTGAGCTCGCGAATAGCTGAGTCGGCTGACTGCTTGATTGGATCCGAAACGCTGATCGAGCCGGCGTATTCATGGTCCACGGCAATAAAAACCGCGGTGTCGATCGCGGTGCCTCCAACCAGAAAAGCGTTCCGTTGAATTCCTTCCTCACGCAACATGGCTAAATTTCCCACCGCAACCCGCTTACCGTCCACCGAAGCCACAATTCCCTTGCCCGGCTGGGATTCAAAATCCCGAACTTCTGAGAGCTTCAGGTTGCGCTCCTGCGCTGCAGCAACGATCGCGCTTGCGAGTGGATGCTCACTTGCACGCTCCACGCTGGCGGCCAGCCTTAGCGGTTCAAATTCGCCCAAAGCATTCCCAGTGGAGAAAGACGTCACTCGCGGCTTGCCTTCGGTCAAGGTCCCGGTTTTATCGATGACCAGGGTGTCCACTTTTTCCAGAGTTTCCAACGCTTCGGCATTTTTGATCAGCACACCAGCGTGGGCGCCGCGACCGGTTCCGACCATGATGGCCATCGGGGTTGCGAGCCCAAGCGCGCACGGACAGGCGATGATCAGCACTGCGACAGCATTGACAATGGCATGGGCAAAGCGCGGATCGGGTCCGAAGATCGCCCAGGCGATGAATGTGAGAACAGACAATGCAATGACGGCGGGAACGAACCATCCGGCAACTTTGTCGGCCAAGCGTTGAATGGGGGCGCGGCTGCGCTGCGCCTGGCTGACCATGGTCACAATTTGCGCTAGTAGGGTTTCGCGGCCGACGCGTTGAGCGCGCATGATGAATGAGCCGGATGCGTTCACGGTAGCGCCGATCACGCGCGCGCCTTCATTTTTTTCGACGGGAACGGATTCCCCAGTGATCATCGATTCATCGATTGAGCTGCGGCCTTCGAGGACGACGCCATCGACCGGAACTTTTTCGCCGGGACGAACGCGCAAACGGTCGCCGACTTGAACTTGCTCAAGTGGAACATCTTGCTCATTTCCGTTGCGGATCACGCGCGCAGTGCGCGGGGCAAGATCGAGCAGCGCTCGAATGGCGGCGCCGGTCCGGCTGCGAGCGCGAAGTTCGAGGACCTGACCAAGCAGAACTAATGTCACAATTGCGGCCGCAGCTTCGAAGTAAACCGGCGGGCGCCCGCTCATCTCGCGAAACGACGCAGGGAAAATTCCAGGCACAAATGTCGCGATCAAACTGTAGAAGTACGCGACACCGGTTCCCATCGCGATCAGGGTAAACATGTTGGTAGAGCGGTTGACAATCGACGTCCAACCGCGCTGAAAAAATGGCCATCCTCCCCAGAGAACGACTGGAGTGGCGAGGAGGAGTTCGATCCATGGCAGCCATGCGGCAGGTAAAACGCGCTGCACGGGCATGCCGGGTAACATGCCTGCCATCGCGATTATCAGCAATGGTGCAGTGAGCGCCACACTGATCCAGAAACGGCGAGTCATGCCGTGCAGTTCGGGATTTTCTTCTTCAGTGGCGGTGACGGTTCGCGGCTCAAGCGCCATCCCGCAGATCGGACATGAGCCCGGCTGATCGCGGATGATCTCCGGGTGCATGGGGCAGGTGTATTCAGTTTTCGTACTTGCCACAGGACGTTCAGGTTCGAGCGCCATGCCGCAACTTGGGCACGCACCTGGTTTTGATTCGTGAACTTCGGGGCACATGGGGCAGACGTATGCGGCCGCAGGCTTGTGGGCCGTGGCAGTTGCTGGCATTTGCGATGCCGGCTTCGGCGGCGCTCCAATTGTCACAAGTCCCGGCTTGGGTTTCAGATATTGTTCGGGGCTCGATTGGAATTTCTGTGCACATCCGGTACAGCAGAAATAATATTTCTGACCCGCGCGTTCTGCGGTGGCTTTGGCCTTAGCAGGGTCGACGGTCATTCCGCAAACAGGATCTTTAGCGAGAGTCGGTTGTGTGGTCATCAATCAAAAAAGCTTTTAACCGCAGAGGTCGCGGAGAAAGACAAGAGTACGCAGAGAAAAACTCTGCCCGACGCCCGCAGCTTGCATTCATAGATTCATTGGGAACAGATTATGATTCGCGCAGACGAATCTGAGGTTTTAGCGGCTCGTGGTGTATCTTAACCTGAGAGGAACTTACCAACATGACACAGATGGAAGTGGCTTACCGATATGCGGGTCCGCCCACAGAAAACGCCATGCGGGCGATTGATAATATGCGCGAGGTTTACGGAATTCGGCGCGTCAGTTTCAACGAGAAGGAACACACGGTGCGCGTGGAATTCGATGCATCACGATTTAAAGAACCTGTTGTGGCGAGTTTGTTGCGAAGAGCCGGTGTGGATATTCTGGAACGAATGGCATTGGCCTAGTTGGGGGAGGGCCTAGAAATGCAAGGGGCGCCCAAGAAAACCTCTGGCCGAAGTTATTCTCAAGTGCGCCCCGTTGCGCGCCACTTCGTCTGCTGAAAAGGTTGCATCCCTGGGGCCATTCTTAAGTGGTTGAAAATACTCAGAGGTGGTGCAGAACCCCTTGGTAGGAATTGCCAGCGGGCGGAAAGAATTACGAGGTGAGCAAAACGGCTCGGCTAAAGCCCTCGGGAAACGTCAGATTACGCGCCTTGCCCCTTGGCACTAGCTGGATTGCCACTGGGACGATTTCTGCGGTCACTCCGACTAACCGCCTTGAATTCCATGAGTTCCGAAGTGCCGTCTTTCCTGCGAACTTGCCACGACTGAATTTCCCCGGTGGCTTGTCTTCCATTACGTGCAAGCTCGATGTGAACATCAACGACAAACTCCCGAGATTCAGAAGTTAACCCTGCTGCGAATTGCGCCGATTGGAATCCGCATAGAAAAAGATCCTCTAAAAAACTCATGCGATCCGTAAGAGATATCCCGCGCTTGCCGAGGGCTTCCCATTCGCCCACGATGTATCCTTTACGAACCTGCTCCCGAATTATCTCGATCGCATCCATCTCTCAATCAGTCCTTGGCCTGAAGCTGTAATTTCTGATCTATTGTGCGTTACGGGAGGTTGCAGTGAAAATTACCAAGGTCACTGGTGGGAATGTGAGCATTTGGCAATTAGCACTTGGCAATTTATTGCAGATATCGCGACGGCCGTTTGGATTGCTCGACTTCCGCTTTTGGCAATTAGGATAGTAAAATTCATTTGTGGGCCCGTAGCTCAGTTGGATAGAGCGAACGGCTACGAACCGTTAGGTCGGGAGTTCGAATCTCTCCGGGCCCACCATAAGCTTGCTACTTCCTGGTCAGCTATGCGCGGATCTAGTCTCCCCTTGAAATTGTATTGACCTTGAGTTTCGGATAGCTAATACCCACCCCTTTAACCACTAAGGACACGAAGGTTCACGAAGGAAATCTATAGTGTTTTGGGTCTTTGCGGTCACTTTTCCCCCACCGGCGAATCTCATCTGCGATAGGATTGTGAATTCTTGGGCAGAGATGATTCGTGGCCGAACATATTAATCAAAAGAAATTCAAAAGCATGAATCGGCGCGAATTGCTAAAGCTCACGCCAGTGGTCGCGCTCGGCGCATTCGCCATCCCTCCTTTACAAGCGCCGCTGCTCAAAGCCGGCTTGGGTTTCAGTGATTGGGCCTCGGGAGTCATTTTTCGTCGGCATCACCTCGCCCCAACCTTCGCCGATGCCGATGTTGCTCCCTTCGAGAAATTCCCTATCAATGACTACGACGTGGACGATCCCGAAGTTGATCTGCCGAGTTGGAAACTTGCTGTGTCGGGGGCAGTGAAAAAGCCGGGCGAGTACGCCTTGGCTGAAATTCAGAGCTTAGCCAAGTACACGCAGAACACGCGACATGTTTGCGTTGAAGGGTGGGATGTGATCGGGAATTTTGCCGGAGCGCGCCTGTCAGATTTTCTGAAAGTTATCGGCGCCGATACCACCTCGCGATTCCACCGTGGAATGTGCCGACCAATATTACGAATCGCTGGACATGGCCACTGCGCTTCATCCGCAAACCCTACTTTGTTACGAAATGTATGGAAAGCCGTTGACGCGTGAACATGGCGCGCCCTTACGGCTGGCGATTCCGACGAAAGTTGGATATAAGCAGGCGAAATATCTGACCAGCATGAAAGTCACTAATGTTTTCGAAAAAGTCGGGTACTGGGAAGATCAGGGCTATTCGCATTTTTATGGTTTGTAGGCGGACACGAGATGGTGAGTCACGCGGTAGAGATTGAGAATCCGAAAACCGGCGAACTAACGCAGGCAGTTTACGAGCACCCATTCATCGTGCGACTTTGCCACTGGATAAATGCGATCTCGTTATTCGTATTGGTGGGCAGCGGGCTGCAAATCTTTCGCGCCTTTCCCAGCTTCGGCGCAAAGATTCCGCAAAAAGATTTGATTCATTGGCCGAAAGCTTTTGCCATTGGCGGGTGGTTGGGCGGGGCGCTTCAATGGCACCTCACATTCGTGTGGATTTACATTACCAGCGGCCTCTTATATGTGGGCTACCAGTTATTCAGCGGGAACTACAAACAGATTCTATTTGTGCCGCGCGATATACCCGGCGTGTGGCCGATGGTGCGGCATTATTTTTTCTTTGGGCCAAAGCCGGCAGCGAAAGAAGCGTACAACCCGCTGCAGAAACATGCCTACACTTCGGCGATCGCGCTTGGGATTTTGTCGGTACTGACCGGAATTGCAATCTGGAAGCCGGTGCAGTTTTCGTGGTTGGCATGGATGATGGGCGGATTTCATTACGCGCGGCTGTGGCATTTTCTGATCATGTGGGCGCTGATCGCGTTTGTGTTCGGGCATCTGGTTATGGTGTTCCTTCATGGATGGAATAATTTTGTGTCGATGTTGACGGGATGGAAAAAGGATCCGGAGTACCGACCGGAGTAGCGGCTGAATCAGTTTGGTGACGAGGAACGATGCCGGAAGCAGCAACTTCGCTGGGCCGTCCAGCGGGACAACTGAGCGAAGTGGAGCTGGTACGGCGCGTCCGGGACGGCGATGCCGATCTCTTTTATGAACTGGTGCGACCCTACGAGCGCCGGGTCTATTCCGCGGCCTTCGCCATTCTGAGAAACTCGGCGGATGCTGAGGATGCGGCGCAAGAGGCGATTTTAAAGGCCTTTCGGCATATCAAGCAGTTTCGCGAGGAAGCGCGGTTCAGCACTTGGCTGATTCAGATTGCGGTGAACGAGGCGCGAATGCGCATAAGAAGAAATCATGCCGATGTGATGGAGCCGATCGCGGACCGTCCGGATGAGGCGGGAAATCACACGCCGCGTGACTTCGCCGATTGGCGCGAGATTCCGTCAGAGACGCTGGAGCGCAAAGAAATCCGGGAAAAACTGGCGGATGCGCTGGCCTCGCTGGGCGAGATTTATCGCGAGGTGTTTGTGCTGCGCGACATGCAGCATTTGAGCATTGAAGAGACTGCGGAAGCGTTAAAGATTTCGACGGCATCGGTTAAAACGCGTTTGTTGCGCGTCCGGCTCATGCTGCGGGACCTGTTGGCGCCCGGGCTGGGCGGCCCGTGGCTCAGCAGGATGTCCTTCGGAAAGGGGACGAAACCATGGTAGTGAATTGCGAAGAGGTGTGGCGCGAGATATCAAACTATCTCGACGGTGAAGTAGATGCCGGTCTGCGCTCTGCCATGGACGAACACATCCGCGGGTGCCAGCGATGCAGCGCGGTTCTTGCGGGGACACGCAACATAGTCGAGCTTTACGGGGACGAGCGCATGGTGGAAGTGCCGTTGGGCTTTAGTTATCGGCTGCAACGCCGGCTGGATGAAAACACGCACCCCAGCAGAAGAACTTTCTTCGGATGGATGGTGGCGGCGGCAGCAGCGGTGCTGGTCGCGGGCAGCTTCGAAGTTGCGCGGTCTTCAGGGATCGGCAGGACCTTGCGTAGTGAGCACGCACAGCCGGGTAAGGGAGTTCCTCCGGACATGATGGTTTTGATTTATCCCGATGGAAAGACTTTTCATGTTGCTGGATGCACTTCGATTCTGGATAAAACACATCTGCGGAGTGTGGCTGCGCGCGAAGCGATGCGAGAAGGATACGTGCCCTGTATCAGGTGTATGAAGAAGTACTTGAATGAGAGTGCGTAGGAAGCCCAAAAAGCATTAACCACTAAGGACACGAAGGTTCACGAAGGTGTTTTTATTTGCAATTTGGCGCCCGCAGGCGCCTTGAAGCAGGAGTTATTTCTACGCGACCATGTGCCGCGCCAACTGATCGTCGCGCACGGCCGAAAAAACAATTCCGCGCATATCCGAAGACGGGCAGCAATCATCCGCTCCGACGTTCAATGTCCGGGTCCACATCTCTTCATCCGCCACCCGATGGTTGCAGATGACGCGAACCCCCTCAAACTCTTTCTTTAATCTCTCGACTTCGGCAAGGCTGGCGGACTCCAAGTCCAGCACAATCGCTGCCGGTCGATATTTGATCGCAGCATGCCGTAGCTCATCGACTGATCTGGCCACGTGTACCTGATGAAACGAGTCTGCGAGCATCAAGGCCATCGTCTGGGCTATTTTCGGATCGCTTTGCAGAAGAACTACGTTGGAGTGCTGCATGGGAACTCCTAATTATTCGCCGCTTACAACGGCTGGCTGCGCTCCAGCAGACATAACTGCAGAGCAGGGGAGTTTTACCGCAAAGCACGTCGAGCTTAAGGGCGCTCAAACGGCTCGGGCTGAATTTTTCCGTTTTGCTTGAGCAAGATTTCCACTTTGCCTTCCGCCTCTTCCAGTTCCTTGCGGCAGGAACCTGAAAGCTGCATGCCTTCTTCAAACAAGGTCAGTGATTTCTCCAGCGGTACCTCGCCTTGTTCCAACTCCTGGACGATTCTTTCCAGGCGCTGAATGCATTCTTCAAACTTCGGCAAACTGGATATGCTCCTTCCCTAGATTCTACATACCCGGACTGTATTTTCTATAAGGGAAAAACTGTAGCAATATCGTTTTGGGAACTAAGGTGGTGCCCGCGCAGTTAATGTAACCACGAGGGCTCGCCAGGCTCCCGCTTTAGATTCTCATGAGAGGGGCCCTTTCGTCGGTCGAGCGCTGAGTTTCTAGACTCCAGACCTGACACTGTACTTTCGATACCGTTTACTACAGCACCTCCCCTATCGCCCCAAACCAGCTACTCTGCCATCCTAGTTCCAGACTTATGAAACACCGACCTTATTCCGCGGATCTCCTGACCGCTCTACAAAGAACGGTTCGCCGCGTCGCCGAAAGGGAAGACCTGACCTCCGACGATCCAGCCATGCGAAAGCTCAAACAATCGTTAGTGTTGAAAATCGCCGAACAGGAAATGTCCGAATCGCGAAAGGGAAATCCGAAGAATTAGTCTTACTGGCCCGCCCCGGCGCCGGAACTCCCCAAAGCTTCCAGGACATCTACGGCAGCTGAATATTTTCCCTGCGGCGCGCTGATCTGTGCTCCCTGTACCATATGCCGCACTGCAATCAGCATTTCGCGCGCAATAGCAATTCCTTCTTCTCTCGCCGCCTCAGGGGAACTGGCGCGCGTCATGCGCTCCATAATGCTCTCCGGCACTGAGACCCGTAGTTCATTCTTCATGAACTCGGCATTGCGCGCGCTAACCAGCGGCCAGATTCCGGCGACAACTGGAATCTTA
>Ga0157372_10001314_pt1 | contig 26916 bp, 26 predicted proteins | sample C55metaG_FD_115307 | JGI IMG/M metagenome (GOLD analysis project Ga0157372, IMG submission 115307) | Corn rhizosphere microbial communities from Kellogg Biological Station, Michigan, USA - C5-5 metaG | ecosystem: Host-associated > Plants > Roots > Rhizosphere > Soil | place: USA: Michigan...
TGAATTGTAATGCTACATCTCAATGTTATGCGGCGTTAATCTCTCTTTCGTGAGGCTATCCCCATGGTAAAGGTAGGTTACATACGTGTTACGCACCCGTGCGCCACTCTCAAGGAAAGCAAGCTCTCCTATCCCGTCCGACTTGCATGTATTAGGCCTGCCGCTAGCGTTCATCCTGAGCCAGGATCAAACTCTCCATTGTAAATGTTAAGTTTTATAATCACTGACCCTACTTTATTACTTTGTAGAATCTGTATTTGTATCTTTTTACAGATATCTCGCTTCGCTACTTTCTGTTCATCTTTAACATAACTTCTTCGGTCTCCCGATTCCGCTACGCTACATGTTACTCCTTTTAAAGAACTTGATCGATCCACCTTCACGGCTTCTCTATATATTCCGTCAGAATTGCTCTGACTAAATCTTCTTGTTTCATTTAGCTATCAAGTCGCTCGATAACTCTTTTTTCGCTTTTAGCTCTGCGCCTTCCGCTGCTTTCCGAACTCTTTATTCTTAAACCTCTCGATCCCTTTTCCCCCTCGTTCGTTTTGGGACTGCAAAGGTAGAAACCTTTTTCTTTATTTCCAAAAAATAATTTTTATTTATTTTTTGGCCCTTTTTTCGAAGAATTCGCTTCTTCAGATCGGGGCTGCAAAGGTAGTAATTTTGTTATTCGTGTCAAGAAAAATTTTACATTTTCTTTAACTTAATTTTAACCTCTGCTTATTTTAAAAAACGCCCCTTTTTCGATTTGGGATTGCAAATGTAAAGAGAAAACACCTATCGTACCAAACAAAAAATGAAGTTTTTGCATATCTGTTGTAACTCATTGTTTTATAGTACACATTCAAAAGCTAACAACCACACCAAACCAGGTTGATCTATGCTATTAATCAAAAAAGAATCTCCAATCCCAATAAAGATTTACCTTTTCAACAGGTGTATTTTGGCTAACAAAGATGGCAATCAAACGAGAAATAATTTGAAATTAATACTGCCCGGTGGCTAATAATACCAGTGTGCAGGCATACAAAGTTTCAATCCCCTGCTCTTTGGCCATACGGTTCAACTCAGAATTTTCGGTACCGGGATTAAAAATAATGCGTCTGGGGTGAGTTTGTAATATATAATCGTAAAGGGCGGGTTGGTTTTGCGGCCCTACATACAAGGTCATCGTATCAATATCATGGTGTATCTCTTCTGGTTTCTCAATGGGCACACCTGCAACTTCGCCTTTTTTTATACCAACATTAACTATCGTATGCCCCTTCCCTACTAAACGGTTAGCCGCCAGGTAAGCGTAGCGCCCTTCATCGGGCGTAGCGCCCAGCACCAAAGTCTTTTTATTAGCCATTGCTTAGTTTATTAATTAATACAATTTGGCCCGCGTGATAAACGTGGTGCTCAATTAAACCAACTACCAAAGCCTCATAACTTGCTTCATAGCCTGAGTATTTTCCACGCGGATCATTAACGGGTGTGCACCATTTATCCTCGGGCAAGTCGTTAATCATTTGCAATAACTCAACATTAACCAACTTAAAATTGCTAATCATCTGCCGAAGGACTTGCTCGTTGGGTTCACCAACATCAGGCCAATCGCTACCTGCAGGCTCAGCAGCTACGTTACCTTGCATACGGCTGATCACTTCCTCCGTCCACGAAAGCATGTGCATTAAAATTTCGGCAATACTGTGTGATGCTCCGGGCAGTTTCTCGTAAGCCGACTCAACAGATAAGCCATCTATAATATTATAGACAGGCTCGCCATACCAGGCATGACCATATAGCGCGGTACTTAATTGGTTATATAATCGTTCAGAATTGGTCATCACAATATTTTAAAAGCGGCCGAAGCGCAGTTGATCCCATCTATCGCAGCAGAAATTATGCCACCTGCGTAACCGGCTCCCTCGCCACATGGAAATAATCCAGTGATCTGCGGATGTTGCAAGGTCTCTTTATCGCGCGGAACCTTTACCGGTGATGAAGTGCGCGACTCTACACCCACTAAAATGGCTTCATTGGTAAAATAGCCGTTCATCTTTTTACCGAATACAGGCAGCGCTTTACGCAAGCGTTCGCTGATCCATCCTGGTAATACTTCTTTTAGCTGTACGCTTTTTGTACCTGGCAGATAGGAGTTGTCTGGCAAATCGGCAGATAGCCGTCCTTCAAAAAAATCGACCATGCGCTGGGCGGGCGCAACCAATGCGCCACCACCTGCTTTAAAGGCGGCTTGCTCCACCGCGTGTTGAAAGTTCAGCATCCGGAAAGGATCATCATCTTTGCCCGGCACATCCTCCAGGTTTACCTGCACCACCGTACCCGAGTTAGCAAAAGGATTATTCCGTTTCGACGGGCTCCAGCCGTTAACCACGATCTCGTTATGATCGGTAGCGCAAGGCGCAATGATACCACCCGGGCACATACAGAATGAGAAGACACCCCGATCATCCACCTGTTCGACCAGGTTATAATAAGATGGCGGCAAAAACTCGCCTCGGTTTTCGCAATGGTATTGCGCCTGGTCGATAATTTGTTGAGGATGCTCGATACGTACACCCAGAGCAAAAGGCTTGGGTTCTATCAGCACACCGCTGGTATGCAGCATTTCAAAAACATCGCGTGCAGAATGCCCGGTAGCCAGGATAACAGCCTTAGCCTTTATCTCACCGCCATTTGCAGTTTTAACACCTGCTATTTTATCAAAGTTGATGCTCATCCCGGTTACTTTGGTATCGAAATGAATTTCGCCCCCCGCATTGCGAATGGTATCGGCAATGGCTGTAATAATTTGCGGCAGCTTATTGGTACCGATATGCGGCCGGGCGTCGATCAGTATATCAGGCGAAGCACCGTGTGCCACAAATACTTTCAGCACTTCGTTAACATCGCCACGCTTGGTTGATCGGGTATATAGCTTCCCGTCGGAATAAGTTCCGGCCCCACCCTCGCCAAAACAATAGTTCGATTCGGGATTAACTATGCCTTGCTTGTTGATATCAGCCAGATCGCGGCGGCGGCGTTTTACATCTTTACCGCGCTCCAAAACGATCGGCCTTAAGCCTAATTTAATGCACTGCAAAGCGGCAAATAGCCCGGCAGGGCCTGCGCCAATGATAATAACCGGTTTAGCGTTATTTACATTTTGATAGTCGGTTGTGTAAACATCGGGTAAGGGCTGTTCATCAATGAAGGCCTTTATCTGCATGCGATAAACTACTTTTCGCCCACGTGCGTCAATAGATCGTTTAATGATCTTAACTGCGTTTAATTTATGTAATGGAGTCTTGAGTGCGGATGATACGATCTTTTTGATGGCAAGTTCGTCTTCATGCTCGCCGGGGAGGCAGGTTATTTCAATTTCTTTGATCATAACGGGCCGGGTTTTTATCCCGGATAAGCACAAAGATAGGTAATTATGATTAACCGATTTAAAACTGATATCGCCGATTAGGGCTATATTTGACGAATTATGAAAGATTTAACCTGGAAAACGCTCTCGTCCACCTACGAACATACCGGCCCATGGGCCACATTAAGGCGCGACCGCTGCGAGATGCCCGATGGCCGTATCAAAGATCCGTACTATGTTTTGGAATATCCCAACTGGAGCAATGCTGTAGCCATTACCGAAGAAGGCAAGATATTATTGGTTCGCCAATATCGCCATGCTGCTCAGATCGTATCGCTCGAATTACCAGGCGGTGTTATTGAAAAAGGCGAAGACCCGAAAGATGGCATCAAGCGCGAATTATTGGAAGAAACCGGTTATTTATTCGAAGATTTTGAGCAGGTTGCCATAGTTTATGCTAACCCGGCTACCGGCGATAATCATACCTATTGTTATCTGGCAAAAGGAGGTAAAAAGGTGCAGGAGCAAAGTTTGGATGAGCACGAGGAAATTATTATAGAGCAATACACCATTGATGAGGTTAAGCAACTTTTAGCTGAAAATAAGATTGCACAGGCTTTGCATTGCACTAATTTGTTTTATGCACTGATCAAGCTGGGTGAATTGAAGTAACCATGAGCAACATATTTTTAATTTAACTGTTTTATAGTTAAATTAGCTTTTACAATGAGCAACATCACTGATATACCACGTACTGCGATGGAAGTATTTAACATGCTTCCCGAAGGGACGCGTTGTGAAGTTATCGACAATACCTTATATATGTCTCCATCACCAAGTACTAATCACCAGGATATTTTGGGTGATATCTTTTTTAAGATCAAACAAATTCTTAATCAGAATGGAGCCGGTAAAGTGTTTATCGCGCCATTGGATGTTTATTTATCATCAGAAACAGACGTTGTACAACCTGATATTATTTACATCAGCAAAAACAAAAGTGACATTATACAAAAGAAAGGAATTTACGGAGCTCCGGATTTAGTTGTTGAGTTGCTATCGGTAAATAAAGATTACGATACCCGTAAAAAATTTGAGCTGTATCAGAAAAATCAGATTGCCGAATATATCATTATCAATCCCGACACTAAGGAAGTTTGGCATTATATTTTAGCAGACGGAAAATATTTACAATTACCTTCAGAAAGCGGAAAGCTTGTTTTTAAATCACTTGCCAGCGTGATCAACTTTTAATTATATTCTTATTTTTAAAATTCATTTTAAAACAACAATCCCCGTATGTTTACCATACAGGGACTGTTAAAATTTGGATAACGTCAGGTTACGACATCTTCAGTTTCTTTTGAATATCGGCAACATAGCCTTTGAATTTCTTATCGGTGTCGATCAGGTCTTCTACGGTTTGGCAGGCGTAGATCACAGTTGAATGGTCGCGGCCTCCGAAAAAGCTGCCAATTGATTTTAATGAGCTTTTGGTATGTGCCTTGGCCAGGTACATCGATATCTGGCGTGCCTGTACAATTTCGCGTTTGCGGGTTTGCGATTTCACCATCTCGATCGGCACTTCAAAATATTCGCACACCAGGCTTTGGATATATTCCATCGAGATCTCTTTGGTAGAGTTCTTGATAAAATTCTTCAGCATTTGTTTGGCCAGGTTCAGGTCGATCTCTTTACGGTTCAGGGTTGATTGTGCCAGTAAAGACACCATTGCACCTTCCAGTTCACGTACGTTGTTATCAATATTATGGGCTACGTATTCTACAACCTCGTTCGGTAGTTCGATACCGTCCTGATAAATTTTAGTTTTAAGGATAGCCATACGGGTTTCCAGATCAGGCACCTGCAGATCAGCTGATAGCCCCCATTTAAAACGCGACAGTAAACGCTCTTCCAAACCTGCCAGATCTTTCGGCGCTTTATCTGATGTAATGATCAGTTGTTTGCCCGATTGATGCAGGTGATTGAAAATATGGAAGAAGAAATCCTGTGTTTTTTCCTTACCGGCAAAGTTGTGCACATCATCCATGATCAGCACATCAATGGCTTGGTAAAAGTTCACAAAATCGTTAATATTATTATGTTTCAGCGCGTCAACAAACTGTTGCGTAAATTTCTCGCACGATACATATAATACCAGCTTATCTGGTAGGCTACGTTTAATTTCGTTACCGATAGCCTGCGCTAAGTGTGTTTTACCTAAACCAACACCGCCATAGATCATCAATGGGTTGAACGAGGTACCTCCGGGTTTTGCTGCTACGGCATAACCTGCCGAACGTGCCAGTCGATTGCAATCGCCCTCGATAAAGCTATCGAAAGTATAGTTGCGGTTCAGTTGCGGATCAACCTGCAGTTTTTTCAGGCCTGGAATAACAAACGGGTTTTTGATATCCTTATTAATGGAGATAGGGATAGGCATCGATTGATTTTTACCTTCGGCCCCATTACCATTAGAAGGCATATTGGTAGTATACGGTTTGGCAGATGATGACTGTTCAACTACGATGTTGTATTCTAACCTTCCCTCCTCGCCTAATTGTTTTTTGATGGTTTTACGCAGCAAACCAACATAGTGTTCTTCGAGCCATTCGAAGAAGAATAAACTCGGTACTTGTATGGTAAGCACGCTTCCTTCCAAACGCAAGGCTTTTATAGGCTCGAACCAGGTTTTAAAACTTTGGGCCGGGATGTTGTCCTTGATGATCTGCAAGCAGCTGTTCCAAACATTAGTACAAGTTTTTTCCATTAGTAGTATATAATTTATTGATTTACAAACCCCGATAAAAGCTTTCGCCTGGCCGGGTTCAGAACATCGAATATTGAAAAAATAACCTGATAAAAAAATTAAATTTTCACTTTTCGGCACTCATTTTTTTAACAATCTCTGTGGCACGCAATTAGTTTATTTTGTACTTAAAATTGTAATTATTAATTAATTACAGCACAAAATTAAAAAGGGCGTACTTATCAACCCCCAACTATTGTAGGCCTATATTAACTATAGGTTATACTATAATTGGGATAATTTAAATCTCCAAAAAAAGTTAGTTAATTATTGTCTCACCCCACCGGTTTATCAGCGCTTCCCTCAATGATAAACCCTTCCTGTAATTTGTATCGCTTCCCTAAAAATTAAAGCTAACAAAAATATTACTTTGCCACCAAAGTTTATAAGTTTTTTTTCACTTTCTGCTGTCGGCTGTAACTTAGTAAGATACGTTATCAACAATGCACATTGTGGCTCAATATTCGCCAAAAACCCGGCGCATGGTATCGGCAATTTCGCCGAGTGTTGCGTAATTTTCCACCGCATGAAGTATAAATGGCATCAAATTACCGTCGGCTTTAGCTGTCTGTTCCAATTGCTGTAACGAAAGCGCGACGGCATCATTATCGCGTTCTGCTTTGAGATTTCGCAGTTTTTCTATCTGATGTACGCGTATCGAGTCGTCGACCCTGAAAACCTCCACATCCTGCTCGGTTTCCTGTACAAACTGATTTACACCTATCAATACCTGCTCGCCACTTTCAATTTCTTGCTGATACTGATAAGATGCATTGGCTATCTCCTGTTGTATATAGTCCTCTTCGATCGCTTTTACCGATCCGCCCATAGCATCGATCTTATCAATATATAAGTGCGCGGCCGCCTCTAATTCATCGGTTAACGATTCGATAAAATACGACCCCGCCAATGGATCGACCGTATTGGTAACCCCGCTTTCAAAGGCGATGATCTGCTGGGTACGTAAAGCTATTTTGGCCGCTGCTTCGGTAGGTAATGACAAAGCTTCGTCGTAACCATTGGTATGCAGCGATTGCGTACCACCCAGCACCGCGGCCATAGCCTGATTGGTTACACGCACAATGTTGTTCATGGGTTGCTGCGCCGTTAAGGTTGAGCCACCTGTTTGGGTATGAAAGCGTAGCTTTTGTGCTCCCGCATCGGTAGCTCCCAATTCCTTAGTAATATTTGCCCACATGCGCCGCGCTGCCCGGAACTTACATATCTCTTCGAAAAAATTGTTGTGGCAATTAAAGAAGAACGACAGGCGTTTGGCAAATACATTAATATCCAAACCTTTGTCCATGGCTGCTTTTAAGTAGGCTTTACCGTTGGCCAGGGTAAAAGCCAGCTCCTGCACTGCGGTAGAGCCAGCTTCGCGGATATGGTAGCCCGAGATGGAGATGGTGTTCCATTTAGGCAACTCCTTACTGCAATACTCAAATACATCTGTAATTAAACGCATCGACTGACGTGGCGGATAGATATAAGTACCGCGTGCAGCGTATTCCTTCAATATATCGTTTTGTATGGTGCCCGATATCAATTTCAGATCGGCGCCCTGCTTCTTTGCCAAAGCAATATACATAGCCAACAATATAGATGCCGTGGCGTTGATGGTCATGGAGGTAGTTACCTTTTGCAGGTCGATGCCATCAAACAGTATCTCGATATCTTTTAACGAATCAATCGCTACGCCAACTTTTCCTACTTCGCCTTCGGCAAGGACATGATCTGAGTCGTAGCCTATCTTCGTTAACAATACGACCGCCACCGAGAGCCCCATCGTACCCTGACTTAATAAGTAATGATAACGTTTATTGGATTCTTCGGCTGTTGAAAAACCTGCATATTGGCGCATAGTCCACGGGCGACCGCGATACATGTCTTTCTGAATACCACGGGTGAACGGAAACTCGCCCGGTAGCTCGTTCATTGGCGAAGATACGGAAGTATAAACTTCTTTGATCTCGATACCCGATGAGGTAGTAAACTTCTTTTCGCCCATGTTGATTTTTTTTTTAGAAGATTTCTTCCATATCGGCACGGATAGCCGTCGTAGCCAGATCGTAAGGATTTTGCTCGAGTGTACTTAAATGCTGCAAAATAACACGGCTTAGATCGAGACCGGTAGCTTCAGCAGGCAAACCTTTAATGGCGTTGGTAACGATGCTCATCGTATCATCTTTAACACGGCGGATAATGCTCCACGCCCTTGCCGATACGTAAATTTGCTGGGTTACATTGTGCTGGTACTCATTGCGTATTTCGGCAACCACCAGGCTGTGCAATTCGGCGGCCGAATAATCGTTGGCGCTAAGCCTGATGAGCATGGCCGCCGGGTTAACACGCTCAACAAATAAAACCATACGCTCGTAAGCCTGTAAACGCAACGGCAGAGTTTGGTTGCTGATGGATTTACGCAGTTCGAGCAATTGAAAATTCTCGATCCTGTCCAGATGCGGGCGTACCAGGTAATAGGCAAGCGCAACGGTAGCCAGGCCGGCAATGGTATATTTAATAACGTCTAACAGCAAAGAAGGTATCATATAGTTATAATGTTAATCCGGTGTCATTAAAAATCCGGTGAGCAACAAAAATGTACATTTTGCCTTATATTTGTATGTCAAATTAAAAAATTAACATGAGTACTGTTGTTGAAAATGTCGCCGCACCTGTTTCTTTTACCGAAGGAGCGATTAAAGAATTACATAAACTGATGGACCAGCAAGAGTTGGGCGAAGATTTTGGCCTACGTGTTGGTGTTGAAGGCGGTGGTTGTGCCGGTATGAACTACGTTTTAGGTTTCGATCAGAAAAAGGATGGCGACCAGGAATATAGGGTCGATGGTATCCGCCTGTTTATGCACAAGGCACATGGTTTATACCTGGCAGGTATGCAGGTTGATTTTCAGGATGGATTAAATGCCCGCGGTTTTGTGTTTAACAATCCTAATGCAGCCAGTACCTGTGGTTGCGGCAGTTCGTTTTCAGTTTAAGATCTTTTTAGACGATATAAAAAAGAGCAATGGATTTTCCATTGCTCTTTTTTGTTCTTAAGGTTGAGCTACTGAGGTTGGCTGAGCCTGCAGGGCCTCGTCAATAGTTTTAGTCATCCAATATGGGTTCGACGCCACGCCTCCAACACTCGAGTACACCACTTTTCCTTCCCTATTCACAATTACGTTAGTGGGGTACAAATGCACGCCGTATCTTTCGGATATATATTTACAATCGTCTACAATGTGATAGTTATAAGGGATATATTTTAAGAAATTCCTGATGGCTGACGATTCATCCAGGCAAAAAGCGATAAAAACCACATCTTTATTATCTTTATAATGATCGGCAACACTGTTCAGATCAGGTATTTCGGCCCGGCAGGGTGGACAGCCGATAAACCAAAAGTTGATCACCCAAACTTTGCCAGCCATTTTTTTCATATCGAATTTCTCACCGTCGATATCTTTTTCCTTAAACGGCTTAAAAACATCCCCGGCATGAAACTGATCACTTTCTTTAGGGCGACGGAGAGTCATAGCCTCAGTAACAATATGCCTGCCATCCGCGGTTACTAAAGGATAGATCAGATATTCCTGGTGTTCGTCTGTCGGATGTCTTCTACCGGCACCTTTTAAATTGTATTTCCGGTTGGCTATCATACGGGTCCATTCATCATAAGTATACTGGTGACCGGTCGAATCGCGCACCACCGCCCATTCGCCGGGCAGTATTTTAGCCATAGCGGGCGGCACTAATGATATTTGCGCATGGCTCACCTGGTTAAAACCAGCCAACAGTCCTATGATCAATAATAACTTCTTCATATTTTTCGTTTAGGTCGCCTAAAAATACAGAATTAAATAGAGCATCAAGTTACAAATGTTATATTAAAATATGCGATATATTAAATCTGCCAGGATATGGGTATCTTGCAGACTACTGAACAATTTAGTTGAATAAACGGTGTAACAAACGCGCCTATCCGATAGTCTTAACATCAAACTATTCGGCCCATGTCTGTACAGATGAATTACAAGGAGAATGTTGCAGTTGCCCTGCAATCTATCGGCGGCAACAGGTTGCGTACATCGCTTACAGCATTAATCATCGCTATTGGCATTATGGCTTTGGTGGGCATTTTAACAGCTATCGGGGGTATCAAGCAATATACCAATGATGCCTTTTCGAGCATGGGCGCCAACTCGTTCACTATACGAAATCGTGGTGGCGGCATTCGTTTCGGAGGTGGCGGACGCCGTAAAGTGTTTCAATCCATCCGGTATGAAGAGGCTGATCGTTTTAAACAAGCTTTTAAATTACCTGCGCTTATCTCGGTAAATACAGTGGCATCATACCAGGGTACCGCAAAATACGGCGATAAAAAAACCAACCCAAACCTTACTATTTTTGGTGGCGATGAAAATTACCTGACAACGGGCGGCTATAAACTGGCTTCGGGGCGCAGCTTTTCACACGCCGAACTGGAGTATGGAGCCAACGTAGTGATCATCGGTGATGAAATAAAAAACAAACTTTTTAAAGACGAAAATGCGCTCGACAAAGAGTTGACCATAGGCGCCGGCAAGTTTAGAGTGATCGGTACGCTAGTTTCAAAGGGATCGAGTGTTGGTGGCCCGGGCGACAAGATATGCATTATCCCAGTGTTTAAAGCCAAACAAATATCCACCAATCCTAATCCATCATTTACCATTGGCATTATGGTGAACCAACCAGCCGCATTGGATGAAACCGTCGGCGAAGCCATATCGTTATTCCGCAACATACGTCGTTTGCCCATCAACCGCGAAAATAATTTTGAAATAACCCGCAGCGATTCTATCCAGCAGCAGCTTGCAGGTAACCTTGCAGGTGTAACTGCAGCGGGTGTGGCCGTTAGCCTGATCACTTTAATCGGAGCTTCCATCGGTTTAATGAATATTATGCTGGTATCGGTTACAGAGCGTACCCGCGAGATCGGCATCCGTAAAGCTATAGGGGCTACTCCGGCGGTAATCCGCAAACAGTTTTTGATCGAGTCTATCGTGATCTGCCTTATTGGCGGCGCGGGCGGCATTGTATTAGGTATGGCTATCGGCAATCTGATTGCCATACAAATTAGCGGCTCGTTCGTAGTGCCCTGGGCCTGGCTGTTTATGGCCGTGGTATTATGTACAATAATCGGGTTAGGCTCGGGCTTCTACCCTGCAAAAAAAGCATCAAAACTCGACCCTGTTGAGGCCTTGCGATACGAATAAGATTTAAAGTAAAGCACGATTGTTCAGGTAGCCATCGGCTAAAAGCTTTTGTACATAAGGCATATCCAATGCCCGGATAAATGCTTCGGCGTGGCGGGTAGCATGCATATCGCTCGAAATAAAATCAACTAAATGGTTGTCTACCAATTCTTCGGCACATACCTTTGTTTCTTTGCCATAGTACCCTGTTAACGATATGGTATTCAATTGCAGCATACATCCCCACTGCCTCAGGTTTTTATACTGATCGAGTGTGTAATAAGGATACCTTTCGGGATGAGCCAGTATGGGTTGATAGCCTAAACCTTTTAATTTTATGATAGTAGGGATAAATACCGGCGGCGGGCTCACAAACGAAAACTCGAACAGGATGTAATTTTTACCCATCGGTAATAACTCGTTCTTGTCAACCAACTCCACAAAAAACTCATCGAAAAAGTATTCAGCCGAGGCTTCAACCGGGATATCGATCTGTTGAACCGCTAATTCATCTTTTAATACCTTGAGCGCGTTTTTGATCGTTTCGGGCGTGTTGCGGTAATAATCATTCATCACATGTGGCGTGGCAATGATTTTTTTTATACCTGCCGACATCATGGTTTTGATCAGTTCGATAGATTCCTGCACGTTTTGTGCGCCATCATCTATACCAGGCAAAACATGCGAGTGCATATCAACCTCGATAACATCAAAATTAAGTTTTGGCTGTTCTTGTCTCCGTTTTTTAAAGAGCCCAAACATATTTATCGATTGGCGTATTGACCTTCGTAATATTGCTGATACTGGCCCGATGTTACGTGATCCAGCCACTCCTGGTTAGACAGGTACCAATCCACGGTTTTTTCGAGGCCCTGCTCAAAGGTGATACTCGGTGTCCAACCCAATTCGTCTTTCAACTTGGTAGCATCGATAGCATAACGCAGATCATGCCCTGCCCTATCGGTAACAAAGGTGATCAGTTTAGCCGATTCGCCCTCCGCACGATCCAATTTCCTATCGAGAATACTGCACAGCAGGCGGATCAAGTCAATATTTTTCCACTCGTTATGGCCCCCGATGTTGTACGTAGTACCTGATTTTGCTTTGTGGAAGATCACATCGATAGCGCGTGCATGGTCCTCAACCCATAGCCAATCGCGTACGTTTTCGCCTTTACCGTAAACGGGTATAGGTTTTGATTGCTTGATATTGTGGATTGAAAGCGGTATCAATTTTTCAGGAAAATGGTATGACCCGTAGTTGTTCGAGCAATTGGATATAACGGCGTTCATCCCGTAAGTATCCTGATAAGCTCGCACAAAATGATCTGAGCTTGCTTTTGACGCCGAATATGGCGAGTGCGGATCGTAGGCGGTTTCTTCGGTAAACATACCGTCTTCGCCTAAAGTACCATAAACCTCATCGGTTGATACGTGGTAAAAACGGGTGTTTTCATAGTTACCTGCCCAATATTTTTTTGCAGCGTTTAGCAGGTTTACCGTGCCGATAACATTGGTCATCACAAACTCTAGCGGGTTGGTGATCGACCTGTCCACGTGCGATTCGGCAGCCAGATGGATTACCGCATCGGGTTTTTCATTTTGGAAAAGTTCATCTATGAAAGCGGCATCCACAATATCGCCTTTTACAAAGCGATAGTTCGGGCTGTTTTCAATATCGCGCAGATTTTCCAGGTTACCGGCATAAGTTAATTTATCGAGATTAACGATCTGATAATTTGGATAGGTTGTAACAAACCTGCGTACCACGTGCGAGCCGATAAACCCCGCTCCACCTGTGATGATGATCTTCTTCATAAAAAACGTTTTTTCAGAAAGGCTTTTCAGCCAAATATTTTTCCCAGTTCCAGGCCGAAAGCATCATTTCGGCAATGCCCAGCTCTGCTGTCCAGCCGAGTATATTGGTCGACTTGGTTACATCGCCCCAAACCTGCTCCACATCACCCGGGCGACGAGGGCCAATTTTATAGTTTAATTTTTCGCCGGTTGCTTCTTCAAAGGCATGGATCACCTCGAGCACCGAATTACCATTACCAGTACCCAGGTTAAACATGTCGTAACCGATAGCATACCCCTCTTTCTCCATTAATTTTAACGAAGCGACATGAGCTTTAGCTAAGTCAACAACATGAATGTAATCGCGGATACAGCTGCCATCGGGTGTATTATAATCATCGCCAAATACGGTGATAGGGCCACGTTTACCAATAGCGCTTTGTGTTATAAACGGCACCAGGTTTTGCGGAACACCTATCGGCAACTCGCCTATAAGGGCAGTATCATGCGCGCCCACCGGGTTAAAATACCGCAATGAGATGACCTTGCATTTGCTACCTGATTTAACCGTATCCTGCAAAATTTCTTCGGCAACCTGTTTAGTATTGCCATATGGTGATTGGGCAGGTTTTACCGGGGCATCCTCAGTAACCGGTAGTTTATCGGGTTGACCATAAACCGTACAGCTCGACGAAAACACAAAGTTTATCGGGCTATTGTAATACGTTTGAAGCAGGTTAACCAGCGAATAAAAATTATTGTGATAGTATTTTAAAGGATCAGCTACCGATTCGCCAACCGCTTTGTAAGCTGCAAAGTGTATCACGCCCGAAATCCCGGGTTCGGCTGCAGCCAGATCTTTAACCGCTCGCGGATCGCAAAGATCCAATTGATAATACTTTGGTTTATAACCGACGATCTTAGCTATCTGATCATGTATCTTGATATCGGAATTTGACAGGTTGTCGACGATAACGGGTTCGTACCCGGCGTTAACCAACTCAACTACGGTGTGCGAACCAATGTAACCTAATCCACCGGTAACCAATATTTTTGCCATGTTTTATTTGTTATAGCTTGCGAAATCCTTGTGATGAATTTCTTTATCGGGTAATGATTTAAAATAATCATAAGTAATTTTCAGGCCTTCCGAACGCGACACCTTCGGTTCCCAGCCCAAAATAGTTTTAGCTTTGGTAATATCCGGCCGGCGTTGTTTCGGGTCGTCAGTTGGCAATGGCTTGCACACCAACTCCTGATCGGTTCCGGTTAGTTTAATGATCTCCTCACCAAACTCACGGATAGTAATTTCATCTGGGTTACCAATGTTCATTGGTTGTACGTAATCGCTGAACAGTAAACGGTAAATACCTTCGATCAGGTCGTCAACATAACAGAACGAACGGGTTTGCGAACCATCACCAAAAACGGTAAGCGGTTCGCCGCGCAATGCCTGGCCAATAAATGCAGGCAATACCCGGCCATCATTCAGGCGCATACGCGGGCCATAGGTATTAAATATACGCACGATACGGGTTTCAACACCGTGAAAGGTATGGTAAGCCATGGTGATCGCTTCTTGGAAACGTTTGGCCTCATCGTACACGCCACGCGGACCAACAGGGTTTACATTACCCCAGTATTCTTCGGGCTGAGGATTTATGTTAGGATCGCCATATACTTCGGATGTTGACGCGATAAGCATGCGGGCGCCTTTTGCACGGGCCAGACCCAACAGATTATGTGTACCCAACGAACCAACTTTCAGGGTCTGAATAGGGATCTTTAAATAATCGATAGGACTAGCTGGCGATGCGAAATGCAAGATGTACTGCAAGTCGCCTGCCACATGTACAAATTTGGAAACATCATGGTTGTAAAACTCAAAGTTTTCGAGTTTAAACAGATGTTCGATATTGCGCAGATCGCCGGTGATCAGGTTATCCATACCGATAACATGGAAATCCTCTTTAATAAACCTGTCGCACAGGTGCGACCCTAAAAAGCCGGCCGCGCCGGTAATGAGTATATGTTTTCTTTCAGCCATTATTAAATTTGGTATAGTGGTTATTGAGTTACTAAGTTATTGACTTGCCATAGTAGAGCGACATTCCATAAACTTAATAACAAATAACTTATTAACTAAGATACTATTTTACGCCCGATACTGTTATAATGAAACCCGCACTCTGCCATTTTTTGCAGATCATACAGGTTACGCCCGTCAAAAATAACTTTGTTTTTTAATAATTTCGCTACCTGATCAAAATCCGGTGTACGGAACAGCGACCATTCGGTAACGATCAGTAAAGCATCTGCACCATGAAGTGCGCTGTAAGCATCTGCAGCGTAGCTGATTTTCGAACCCAGCAGGTTGCGAACATTATTCATAGCTTCAGGGTCGAAAGCGGTTACCGAAGCTCCTGCCTTTAGCAATTCGTCAATAATATATAAAGCCGGAGCTTCGCGGATATCGTCGGTCTCGGGTTTAAAGGCCAACCCCCAAAGAGCGAATTTTTTGCCTTTTAAGTTGCCGCCAAAATACTTTTTAACTTTTTGGAACAGCACTTTTTTCTGTTTTTCGTTAACCTCGATAACCGAGTTTAATATTTTAAAATCGTATTTAGCTTCGTCGGCTGATTTTACCAGTGCCTGAACATCTTTAGGGAAACAGCTACCGCCGTAACCTACACCCGGAAACAGGAAGCGACGGCCGATACGCTCGTCCGATCCGATACCACGGCGAACCATATCAACATCGGCGCCAACCAGTTCGCAAAGGTTAGCAACCTCATTCATAAAGGTAATTTTTGTAGCCAGGAAAGAGTTAGCCGCATATTTTGTTAACTCAGACGAGCGCTCGTCCATAAAGATGATCGGGTTACCCTGGCGCACATAGGGGCCGTAAAGCTCGGCCATCAGTTTCTGGGCGCGTTCGCTCTTGGTACCCACTACAACACGATCCGGTTTCATAAAATCTTCAACAGCAACGCCTTCGCGTAAAAACTCAGGATTTGATACTACATCGAACTCAACTGAAGTTTCTCCGCCCAAAGCTGCCCTAACCTTATCGGCGGTGCCCACCGGCACAGTTGATTTGGTTACGATAACTTTATAATCCTTAATGATCTTACCGATATCCTTAGCTGCCCCTAATACGTAGCTCAAATCGGCGGCGCCGTCGCCACCCGGAGGGGTTGGCAATGCTAAAAAGATAATTTTTGCTTCTTCGATAGCCTCGGCAAGGCTGGTAGTGAAATGCAGCCTGTTTTGTGCTATATTACGCAGGAACAGGATATCGAGCCCTGGTTCATAGATTGGCATCTTGCCATCCTGCATCATTTTTACTTTTTCAGCGTTAATATCAACGCAAATAACCTGGTTACCGGTTTCGGCCAAACATGTGCCTGTTACCAAACCAACGTACCCTGTACCAACTACAGCTATTTTCATATTTTGATATTCGGTTTAATTGTTTTTTAATTTACCTTCGGACTGACGAAGATAACAATTCCATCACTACAATGTTATTAATTTACAATTTATTCCTAAGAATTTATTTAATATTAATATTAATCTCTTCATTTTTTAACAAAAAAGCAAAAAAATGGCTTCAAGGCCGAAGGGAAACAAATGCTATACATTGCAACTCATCCTTTTGGTTCCACTTCGCTTCCCTGGGCGAATTTGAACAGGGCCGGCCGGTGCTCGAAAAATTACGCCAGTTACATCCAAACCAAATTATTGTTATTACTTTTTTCTCACCGTCGGGCTACGAAGTACGCAAAAATACACCCCTGGCCAATTATGTTTATTACCTGCCGTTAGATTCAGCAAAAAATGCGCGGCAATTTATCGATAACATTAACCCTACCCTTGCAGTTTTTACTAAATACGAGTATTGGTATCATTATTTTAACGAATTGAATAAGAGGCGGATACCGCTTTATGTTATTTCGGGGATATTTAGGCCGAAGCAGGTATTTTTTAAGTGGTACGGCGGCCTGCACCGCAAAATACTAACCTTTGTGACGCTTTTTTTTGTACAGGATGCGGAGTCTGAGGCTTTACTTAAAACCATTGGCATTACTCATGTTACCATTAGCGGTGATACCCGTTTCGATCGTGTTTGGGAAAACTCGCAGGCACCGAAACAAATAGCCGTTGTTGAACAATTCAAAGCCGGAAACCCCATCTTTATGGCAGGCAGCACATGGCCACAGGATGAAGAACTGATCATTTCGCTGGTGAAGCAATATCCTGAGTGGAAATTCATCTTCGCGCCACACGAGATCAGCGAACATAAAATACAGGCTTTGCTGAAATTATTACCACAGGATAAAGCAATTCGTTTTTCTGAAATCAATGAAACAACTAAATTGGCAAATTACCAGAGCTTGATCATTGATAATATCGGTATGCTATCATCGCTTTATCAATATGGCGACATCGCATTTATTGGTGGCGGTTTTGGCGCGGGGATACATAATATATTGGAAGCTGCCGCTTTTGGCCTGCCCGTGATATTTGGGCCTAGATATCAGAAGTTTAAAGAAGCGCGTGATGTGGTTGAGAAACAACTGGGCTTTTCGGTAATGAACGAGGAAGAATTAAAAGCGGTTGCTGATATATTGATACCTGATAAAGCTTACCGCGACGAGGTTGGCGCTGAAATAAAGGCCTATGTAAAAGCCAATACCGGAGCTACGCAGAAGTTTTTGGAAGTAATTAAAACATCTTAATTATGTCATCTCGAACGATGGTGAGAGAACTTCTGCTCCATACTGATCTGTCGCAGAAGATTCTCCGTCGCTGCGATGTGTCGAAATGACAAAAAAGTAAACTACGCTCCCACTACCATCCGTTTTAGCGACTGTATAAACTTAGGCGAATCGTTGAGGCTTTCAACCAGTTGGATATGTTCGCCGCCGGCCGCTTTAAATTCTTCGTGATACTCAACGGTAACCTCATAGACTGTTTCCAGGCAATCGGCAACAAAGGCCGGACAAAATACCAGTACGCGTTTCTTACCTTCGGCGGCCAGTTTGGCTACCACTTCGCTGGTGTAAGGCTGTACCCATGGATCGCTGCCCAGGCGTGATTGAAAACAAACCGTATATTTTCCTTTTGGAAGATTTAGCTCGGCAGCGATAAGTTTTGCCGTGTGATAAGATTGTGCCGAATAGCAGTTTTTGTTCACGTCGGTCAATGTCTGGCAGCAATCAGCGGCTTTCAGGCAATGCTGGTGTGTATGATCGGCCTTGATCAATTGTCTTTGCGGTAAACCATGAAAGCTAAACAGCACATGATCATAAGTTTCGGGATTATACTTGCGGGCGTTATCGGCAAAAGTGGCAATCATCAGGTCATCATCGTGAAACGAATTGATGAACGAAATACTGGGTTTGGTTGGCCAGGTGCTGATCACTTCCATCACTTTATCATAAACCGAACCTGTACTTGCCGAAGCATATTGCGGAAACAACGGAATAACAATAATATCGTCCACCAAAGCAGCTTTAAATTTGTCTAAAGCCGACTGGATCGACGGACTTTGATAACGCATAGCCAGTTCAACCTGGTAAGCATCACCTAAACTTTCGCGCAATAAATCGCGCTGTAAGATGCTGTAATGCAACAATGGCGAACCGGTTTTATCACTCCATATCTTTTTATAAAGCGCTGCCGATTTTGGGCTACGCAACGGGGTAATGATACCACGCACCAGCAGTGTACGATAAACAGGGTTTACATCAATTACCCGGGGATCCATCAAAAACTCGTTGAGATATTTGCGAACGTCGGCCGTGGACGGGCTATCGGGCGTGCCCAGGTTAACCAGTAAAACTCCTTTTTTGCTCATGCTTAATAATTCGGAGTGCAAAGATAATATTGCCGCACATGCTTAGGTAATTAAAATGTCAGCTGGGTGTTAAATAGTAGGGAGTCAAGAAGTCGGAAAGACAGAAAGTCAGTAAAGTTATTATTACAACTATCTTGCGGACTTCACGGACTTTCAGACTTCAACCGCCACAACAACCACCAGGGCGTTCCGGGAGAATCATGATGTTCGTAATGATAACCAAAGAAATAGCAGGAAAAAAATGCCACCAGATGGTTTTTACGTTGACTTCGTGATTGATGTTGGTTAGCATGTTCGCCTATATGTGGCAGAGAAGTACCAAAATAAAATAATTGCACCGTGCTTAACAACGATGGTACTACCCAAAACAAAATAAGGTTTGGTTGTGGTACCCACAGTTTTAACATATTGAACAAGATAGCCATAAAAACAACCTGCCAAATGGATAGGTAATTGCGAATAAAACGGATATACCAATTTATAAAGTTACCTTGATGATAATCGGGGTCGGCATCGGTATGTACGTGGCGGTGGTGTTGGTGATGTTTGACGTATAACTTTGGATACCAAAATGCAGCGTACAGGGAGGTAACAATATAGCCGAAAGCATTATTGATGGTTTTGTTGGCTGATATAGTGCCGTGCATGGCATCGTGCGCAGTAATGAACAGGCCTGTGTACAAATACATCTGCAACAGCATAAAAAAATACAGTAATGGATTGGCAAAATTGAGCTGCCAGCGCATCAGCAAAATGGTGGAGGCTAACCAGCTCAGCAGTATGATCAATGCGATAACGATACCTGTGTTTGAGGCTGGCTTTTGCATAACGTTAAAACGTTTGGCAGGTACTAATAGTTTTCCAGCGCGGCCTTCACTTCTTCCATCAACCACATGGGGGTTGAGGTAGCGCCGGCAATACCGATGGTATCCCCTTCGGCAAATAAACTATAGTCGATCTCTTCGGCAGCGGAAATGAAATAGGTATTTGGGTTGTATTTACGGCAAACCTCGAACAACACTTTTCCGTTTGATGATTTTTTGCCGGATACGAATACGATCTTATCAAATTTTACGGCAAACTCGGGCAGGTCGCGGTCGCGGTTGGATACCTGGCGGCAAATGGTATCGTTAGCTTTTATCTCGTAACCGCGATTCTGCAGTTCCTCTTTTATCTGGTAAAACTTTGCGGTGCTTTTAGTGGTCTGGCTGTACAGTGTGAACTTTTGCGGCAACTCCATGGTATCCAGTTCGCTGATATCCTGAAATACCAATGCCTGGTTATCTGTTTGGCCTTGCAGGCCGATAACTTCGGCATGGCCGTGCTTACCGAATATCACGATATCTTCGTCCTGATCGAATGATGTTTTGATACGATTCTGCAATTTAAGCACCACCGGGCACGAGGCATCGATGAGGGTAATATTGTTTTCTAAAGCTATTTTGTAAGTTTCGGGCGCTTCGCCATGCGCACGGATCAGTACTTTTTCGTTACGCAGGCGGGCCAGGTCGCTGTGAGCTATAATACGCAGGCCTTTGGCTTTCAAACGGTCAACTTCTTCGTCGTTATGTACGATATCGCCCAGGCAATACAGGTAACCGTCTTCGGCCAAAATATCCTCGGCCATGTCTATCGCATAAACAACGCCAAAACAAAAGCCCGAATCCTGATCAATCGTTACCTTTAAGCCGTGCACTCCCATACTGCAAATTTAAAGTAAAAAGCCCGAATAATTTTATATCCAGTAAAGCAATAAAAAAAACACGAACTGTGCCAGCAGCAAGGTACCACCTACTGCGTTTTGTTTTTTAAACCGAAAAGCTTCGAATACACTTAGCATCACCGCGCCTGCGCCAAACCAGGCCAGGTAATTACGTAATGGCGCGGTTAGGTATGCGCCCGGCGGGGTCCAATGCCAGTAATCGTACCGGGTAGCGCTGGGTTCGATAAAGATATCCAGTAACATCATTGCAAAAGCCCCGATGATGATGCGTGCCGATACGCTGCGTACGTTGAAGTTCTGCATTACGGTGCCTGTGGCATAGGTTAACAAAAACCAATTGATCGCTATAATAATGGGCACATTTTGCCATTTATAACCCAGCGTTTGCCCATACACATAATTGCCAAAAAACAGGTGCTTGTTCACTCCCAGCCACTCTATCCCAAAAGCTAATGCGGACACTACAATAATAAACAGTACGAATTTTGGATCTACCTCCTGATGACTCAAAAATATCATGGCCAGCATCAGTAACAGATGAAATGGCACGATCTGCAAAAACAGCGGACGTAGCGCTTCGATAGCAAAGCCTGCTAAACCAACCGCGTGAAACAGGATGATAATAAAGATGAGGATGGTTTGCTTATCGGCCCTCATACCCTACGGCCCTTCCATATATTAGTTTTGGTGAGGTGTTTCTGAATAGACGTGACGGCTACAACAGTTAAGCTGACCATTTGCAAAGGATGTAAGGTGGCATTTAAAACTGTACTTTGCCCGGCCATCATAGCTATCATTACCCGGTTAAGGATGATGAGCCCGCACATAAACAATATCAGCGACAGGTTCAGTGTAGTAATGATCAGCAACGGGCCGCCAATTAAAATGGTTAAGAAAACCAGTAAACCACCGATACTGTAGTTAAAGGCTGCCAAAAAATTTTTACTGAACCCGGTTACAGCTTCGCTGAAGCAGGTATACATGCGGCAACTGATCATACCGTTAGCCAGCAGCGCCTCGCCGTTAAGGTTTTGGACTTTAACCTGTTTCATAATCTCCACGTCTTCAACTACTGCTTCCTTAACCTGCTCGTGCCAATTATATCGGCGATAATCATCGGCATTAAACAGCATAAATTGCCCGCTGGCCGCTGCTACCGACTTATTTTTCGACAGAAACACCAGCTTTAAAGGCAGTAAATTGAGTAATATGAAATGCATCAGCGGTACCACCATTTTTTCGCCCAAGGTAAGCATGGTTTGGTTGGTAAACAAGCTCAGTAAGCTTAGGTTGTTTGCCTGCATACGGTATATAGCGCTATTGATCAAGCCGTTGTTTATTTTCTCATCGGCATCCAGAAACAGCAGGTATTCGCCGTGGGCATATTGTGACAGCTGGTGGCAGGCATAGTTTTTACCCAGCCATTCTTTAGGCAATTCTTTACCTTTAATCACTTTAAACCGCATATCGCGCGCAGCAAAATTACTGCAAACCATAAAGGTATTGTCTGTCGAGCTATCGTCCAAAATGATCACTTCATAATCAGCGTAATCCTGATCGAGGATAGATTGCAGCAGAGGCACGATATTATGCTCTTCATCACGTACGGGTATCAGTATCGATACCAGGTTATCGGCATGCTTGCTTACCCGGCGCAGTTTTGGGTCGGAAATAAAATTGAACAGCGTTACGCAAAACCGCAGGATAAGGAAAAACAGTACGAAGCTGATGGCGTAGATCATTGATAGCGGTTATACTACTATTTGCGTTTGTTTTTGTTTAGCCGATTGGTAGTGTTGCTGATAAGCCTGCGACAGACCGGCAAGGGCAAGTTCGTTACTTTGTATGACTTTAAGACTGACGTTCACCGTAGGTTTTTTATGCTCCAGGTTCTCGGTAAGGGTAGCTGCGAAAAGATATTGAAAATCAATCGTTGCCATTTCTGTTATTTTGTTTACGCCTTTTTCAAAAACAACATCATCCACAAAATTCGAATAGAGTTTTCCTTGCGGGAAAATCACTACCAGATTAGCCGGATCGTTCAGTAAACCCGCGGCATAATTCAGTGAATCGACCACCTGTTTAGAGTTTTTGGTGATGGAGAACGCGCCGAGGTATTTGAAGAATTTGATCTGCCGCATGGTATCTTCCAGCACCATTATCCTGAACTGCTTCTTGAGATATATCCGGTTCAGATGGTATAATATAAAACCATCCCACCAACTAAAATGGTTGGCGATCAACAGCGTTGCTTTGCCTGGCTGTAGCTTTACCCTATCAAAATTAATCGATTGAAAGTTACGCCCAATGATATACCCGATGTAAAACGAGAACAATGGGGTTATAAGCCAGTGACGCCGCGGTTTGATCATAAAGCAGCCCCCTCTAAATCTTCCCGGGAAGAGGAGACTTTTATTAAGCCCTCCCTACCGGGGAGGGTTTGGGTGGGGCTCATTTCAATGCTCCACATTGATCTGATCTTTTAACGCCCGGGCGTGATAGTTATTGATATTATCCACTAACTCATCAAAAGGAACTTCGCCTGCTACACCACAATCAAACAGATGGATAAAGGCTGAGGGCTTCAGGCTCTCGAAATAATCGATCAGCGTGGCGCAGTATACAATTTGGCATGGCCCCTTGATATGTTTGATCAATCGCTCAATACCCTTTTCAACGCTGATGTGCGTGGTATGGTTGGAGATGAGCTCGCCCTGTGGGAAAACTACCACCAAATTTTCGGGATCATTGAGCAGGTCGGCCGCATACCAAAGCGATTTGAGCATCTCCCTATTCCCCCGCTCGATAGAAAAACCTCCGAACAGGTTAAACAGCATGCGTTTTTCCAGGTGATCGTGCTGCATCATGATGTACAGGTAACGTTCCATCGTCCAGTAGGCCAGGTAATTACCGAAAAAACCGTCCCACCAGCTAAAATGGTTGCACAGCAGCAATACCGAATGCCCGGGTTTGGGTTTAAAAGGCGTGATGACAATACGATTGAAAGCCTTGTGCATGCGGTAGCGCATGTATTTGGCGAACATATTGCTCAAAACTTTATTACGACGAGCGGGTATCATGCGCCTAAGTTAACTAAAAGGTCGTCTAATTGTTTAGTCACCAACCAATGGCCCATCGGTACTTCGTGCACGTTGGCATGTTTTATCTGGTTGAGTATACCCATCGTGGGCTTTATCGGGAACAGCATATCATCTTTACCAAAAATAAAGGTGCAATGGATGTGGTATTGATTGATCAACTCAACAACTTTAGTGATATCGGGTTTTAAGAAACGGATCAAATTAAGGGTATAATACACATCATCGCGTTTTTTTGGGGTGTCTATCTCGTTATAGGCAATAGTGTACAAGCTATCATCAATAAACTTCAATCGGTGCAGCATTTTTAATAATGCTGGTGCAAGCCATTTGCTTTTACTGATGCGACGGAACAAAAACCTGCCTGCTGGCTTGTGCTGTAAAAATTTGAAACCTTCGTAACCTACTATGCCATCGGGCGCCATCAGGATGATCTCGGCTATCAGGTCGGGATACTCTTCCAGCAGTATCAACGCCATATTAGCGCCAATGGAATAGGCCATTAACGATATCCGCTGCCGGCCATGCACCTTGAACCATTCTTCGGCATATTGTTTAACCATTTGTTGGGGCATACCGGCCAGGATTTGTTTTTCCGTCCAGTCCTGTAGCTCGCTACCGCCGTGAAAAAAATGATCGAAACCGTAAACGTGATACCGGCTTAAAACCGACCGTTGCAACACATGGAACTGCTTCCCCGTCATACCGTAGCCGTGAAAGGCCAGCATAGGCTTATCGCCCGAACCGTATTCGTGATAGTGTACTTTGCCCAGGCCGGGTATTTGCAGATAGCCCATGTGTTATTTTGCAGGCTGCTAAGTTAGTTATTAGGTTATTGAGTTAATAGGTTATAGGTTGCTTTTTGTCCCAGGTGTCCATTACTATATTATACTGGGACAAGTGGGACACCTGAGACAAAGTTTTATTTTTGAATAATAAAATTTACAAGGTAAGCTATACAAATCAATCCCACTATATAGATCAATACTAAATATATAGTCCCAAGCTTGTGTTTAAACTTGAAGTTCTCAACTTGAAGGGTTACTTTAAAGAAAATTGCAGCTGTATATACTGTGGAATACCACAAACGTCCTCCAATAAGCTTAAGATTTTCTTTTATTCTTACATTCCTAAAGTTCCAAACGAATGACGGAAATGAATTGGGAATACTCTTTATTTTGTAAACATTGCCGTTTAATGTTTTAATAATAAAAACATTAATTATTAAGAAAAGCAAGAAAAGTAATGGTGCCCATGTAAGGATATATTCTTTGTTATATCCAAAATTCCACCAATACTTTAAAATCCATTTATACCAGCCATGCCCAGAACTATCGAGTTTAAAAATCTGTTTCAAAAAAAGAAGCCGCACGAGAAAAGTTCGAAAGATTAAATTCCGCGTATCTTGAAAAGTCAGACCAATAAAAATCTACTATTCCAAAATTACAATTTGAAAAAATAGACGCTTGATTAAAGTGAGCATATTTGAATGATGCATCATTATTGAATTTTGCACTTTCAAAATCCGCGTCATTCAAAAAAACTACACCCTCAAAGGAAACGGGTTGAATAAATTTCAAATTTTGGAAAGGATGTTCATATAACAATACAGAATCTTTTATTTTCAAATATTGATTGTATGAGGATTGATGTCTATAGTCAAATCTATCTTTCTTTTTTCCAAAGATCTTTTCAATATTGGTGGACGTGTCTCGTTTAAATAAAGAAGTGTCTTGACTAATAAATGCCTCCTCTCGCGGATAACCTGTATATGAGCTAAAAAGAATAGCAATTATTAGTAATATAATCCATTTGATTTTGACCATCACATCATAATTATATGCAATATAACTTAATTGTTAATGTCTTTGATCTGTAATAATATTTACAATAATCCATCGAGGTCCTACCACACCGTTCAAGTGTCCCACCTGTCCCAGTTGTTCCACTAAGTAATAGTACTGGGACAGATGGGACAACACTAGGACAAAACCAATAACCTAATAACTCAATAACTAAGCCTCACCCACTCACTCACAATCTTAGCCGACAGTAAACTTAACGGTATACCACCTCCGGGATGCACACTACCGCCGCAAAAGTACAGGTTGGGTATTTTTGACGACCGGTTGGCATGGCGTAAAAATGCCGAAAACCTGCTGTTAGAGCTATTGCCATACAACGAACCCTGGTAGGATGAGGTTTTACTTTCAATAGAGCGCGGATCAAGTATAGCTTCGGTTTCGATCAACTCTTCGATACAGACGCCCAGCTTACGCGATAGTTTTGCGGTGATATTCTTTCGCGCTTCAGTGATGAGCGCGTCCCAATCCTGGCCGGTATTGGCGGGTACATTGATCATCACAAACCAGTTCTCGCAACTTGCCGGGGCATCATCGGGTTTTAGTTTACTGCTGATATTGAGGTAGATGGTTGGATCGTCACTGATAGTTTTCTCCTGCCAGATGGTTTTAAACTCAGCTTCGTAATCGGCGCTAAAAAAGATATTGTGCAGTTCGAGTTCAGCAAATTGTCGTTTTATCCCCCAGTAAAATATCAGCGCCGAACTGCTCCGCTCCTGCTGTAAAATATGTTTGGGGTATAGTTCAGGATGTTGTTTTAGCAGCCTATGATAAGTAAACCAAACATCCATATTGCTGACAACCACATCAGCTGCTATCAACTCACCTTTCACCCTTACCCCTTTAACTTTTCGCCTCTCCAAAACTATCTCCTCAACCGGACTATCGTAATAAAACTGTACTCCCAAACTTTCAGCCAGCTTTACCAAACTGGTGGTAATGCTGTACATGCCGCCATCAGGGAAGCAGGCACCAAAATGATGCTCCAAATGCGGGATAACATTTAATGTTGCGGGTGATTGATAAGGGTTTGAGCCATTGTAGGTGGCATAACGGTCGGCATATTGTACCATGCGCTTATCCGCAAAAAAGCTTTGGTTGGCACTGTGCATTGTTTGGAAAGCATCTATCCGCGGTACTCGAAGTATCGATCTAAATGTATCCCAACGCA
>Ga0157372_10001318_pt1 | contig 26876 bp, 19 predicted proteins | sample C55metaG_FD_115307 | JGI IMG/M metagenome (GOLD analysis project Ga0157372, IMG submission 115307) | Corn rhizosphere microbial communities from Kellogg Biological Station, Michigan, USA - C5-5 metaG | ecosystem: Host-associated > Plants > Roots > Rhizosphere > Soil | place: USA: Michigan...
TAATTCCTCGAACCCATTATCCGTGAGTTCTTCCTTCATCGGTTGTACTATCTCTGCTGGATACATTTTCTTTTAAATATTTAAGATGATTTGGATTATAAGCGTCTGAATTCAAAATTCCCGTATAAATCAAAACATAAAAATAGTCAAAAAGTTGTGAGGACACTCATGATCGGAATAAATGTCATTCGAGGCAGGCGTAAAGTGCAATTCTGTCATTCCACTTGAGAGTTCTTTGGTCTAAATCCGTCATTTTTTCCCAAAAAATGGAGTTTTTGGCCCATGGTACAGGGTTTGTTCCCTTCTTATCGTCAAACAAAATTGATAAAACTTAAATAAGAACGCACTATGACACTCGTAAAAGTAAATAATCACCCGGCCAGGAACCTGTCCAGCTTTGTAGATGAATTTTTCCAGGATCTCCCTGTTAGCTGGGGTCGTGAAGGCGGTTTTGCCTTTCCTCCGGTGAATATCCACGAGACGAAAGACGCTTATCACCTGGAACTGAGCGCCCCCGGCAGAGCCAAGGAAGACTTCCAGCTATCGGTGGACAAGGGTCAACTGACCGTCACCTTTGAGAAGAAGGAAGAAACAAAGACAGAAGAATACAAGACCATCCGGAAGGAATTCTCTTTCAAAAGTTTCAAACGCAGCTTCAACCTGGATGACAGGATCGATACCAATGGTATCCAGGCCAAATATGAGAATGGCGTGCTGAAGCTGTACCTGCCTAAGAAAGAACAGGAAAAAGAAAGCGCCAAACAGATCTCGATCCAATAGCCGGCCTGACTTATCAGCCGAGCCCAAATAAGATATTTTTGAATGTTTCATAAGCAGTTGGTTTTGGTTTAAGCCCCGCTAGTCCTAGTGGGGCTTTTTAATGTGAGCACAGCGAGCATGCCAGAAGGCCGACATAAGCGCTTGCAGTGGTCCGGACCGTCGGTCCGGCGGAAGTGACGAATTTAACCGCACGGTTTTGAACTCTAAACGGGGTGTTAAAGGCTGGGGCGAATAAGGACTTTCTTTATAGGTTTGGGGGATTTTTAAGGCGATTGTGTTAATTTCGAGCTTCACTACACGACACAACACCTTCCGAACACACCGGAGGGCTGTTGTCCGGAGGACAGGCATTAAATTTTTGGCAAAATTGGCCTACATTTATAAAAAGGCCAATTTTGATTTATATCATCCAAGAATATGATTAAACCCGTGAAAGTTTTTCAGTTTTGGCTTTTGGTGGTAGCAGGCTTGGCATTTTCCGATAGTGCATATTCCCAGAACCCTGTTTTTCATATCCCCATGGCTTTGTCGTCGGACACAGCGAAGGTCGGAGAAGACTCAGCCCTGCGAATACGCAACCTCAACCCTTATTTTACCTTACATGTGGATTCCACCCTCAGCTATCAGCTGGAGCTCAACCGCGATCCCAGCAAATACTTCTTTTTTATGAAGAATGCACCGGTGGGTCTAAAGATCAGGGAGAACGGGTTGCTTACCTTCAAGGCCGACAAATCTTACTTTCTCTCCGGCAAGCTCAAATACGACTACGAATACAAGGTCAATATCGGGGTACAAAATCTCAATAATCCCAGGGAAAGGATAGATACATCCTTTACCCTGTCCTTTTTTACCACGGAGATCACCCCCTCCCATGTAAAGCCGACGGTAAGCAATGTATTATATATGGACGAAGGGGACACGATCAGCTTCAAGGTTCAATGCGAGACGGGAACTTATCCCATCGAAAGCATCAACTTCTACTCCAGCATACCTATTAAGACGAATTCCAATATCAAAGCATGCAATGATGATTTTACCTGGAGTCCTCCCTATGACTTTGTAAAAGAGAGCGATTCTTCCAAGACCAAGCTTCTGCTTCTCTATTTTGTCGGCACCAACAAGATCTTTATGCGGGATACGGCCACCATTCGCATATATGTGAAAGACGCCCTGAATTATCCATATATGAAGGAAGAGTATGCGCTGGCGATAAAGAATATCAATACCTATATCCTCCGCCTGAAATATGCTTTTTTCCAGCTGGATAAAAAGGTGAAGAAGACGAAGAATACCCGTACTGACTTTGATATGACTACAGCCACTACAGCCCTGGGCGGGACCATTTTTTCCTCTGCAGCCAGTCCGGACGCCAAGACGGCCGGTACGATCCTGCCGAGTGTCGGTGTAGCCCTTGTACCTGTGAAAGAGGCGGTGGCCCCGACCCTCACGGCCGAGCAAAACCAGGCGGGTCTTATCCGCAGCTCGATCAAGCGGCTGGAATATACTGAGCGGGATAATGCCCTTGTAGGAGAAAAGGACATGGAGATCACCAAAAAGATCGCCGCCCTGAAGAATGAGCTGAAGCAGACACAGGTCCAGCTCATCGACGTACCGCTGGAAGAGACCAGCAACATGACGGAAGAGCAGCTAAATGCCTATTTCAACAATCCCAAAGTGAATAAAAAATACCGGCTGAAGAAGCGCTAGTCGCAAATCCCTTTCTTACGGGTGTCCACGATGTAAAGTATTTTCCAGACTCCGCCCGTCCGTATCAGCTGGAAGGAATCCACACCGCAGTGGAGGAGAGTGCCATTATAATAAAAATGATAGGGCGCCCATACCATAGCAAGAGGGCCATCCATTTTCAGCGACTCGATATGGACCTGTTCATCGGCAGCCCCTTTTGGCAATCTACCGATGGCCTGCGCAAACTCGGCCACTGGATAGCTGTGCGCCGTTGCCTTTCCATTACTGTCTACTACAATGGTCTGCAGAACAGCATTGTCGTCAAAGGCTGACATAAGCTGGGCGCTATCGGCATTCTTCATGGCGGTGAGCAGCAGGTTCACGGCAGCCCGCACGGAATCCTGTCCTGACTGGGCGCGAGCCGCTCCCATCGGGATAATGCAAGCGATGATAAGAAAGTATTTAAAAGTCATAATACTACTACTTGTATCCCAGTATCTTCAACATGCTCTGGGCGGTCTGCTCCTTGGCATATACCCAGTCGACAAGCTTCCCATTCTTGTCATGTCCTACGATGACATGCTTGGGTGAAGGGATCAGGCAGTGCTTGATCCCCCCATAACCAGATATCTGGTCCTGATAGGCGCCTGTGTGGAAGAACCCTACATACAGGGGCTCGCCGTTATTGAGCTTGGGCAAAAAGACTTCGTTGATATGCTCTTCCGAGTCGTAGTAATCATGGCTATCGCAGGTAATGCCACCCAATACCACCCGCTGATACTCCACGTCCCATTTATTGATGGGGAGCATGAGAAAGCGTTCCCCAATACCCCAGGTATCTGGCAAGGTGGTGATAAAAGAGGAATCGATCATATACCAGATCTCACGGTCGTTCTGCATTTTCTGACCGATGACGCTATAGATATGGGCCATGCTCTCCCCTACGGTATAGCTTCCAAATTCAGTAAAGATATTGGGCATCGGCACATTGCTGCGCTTGCAGGCCTTCTTGATATTACCAACGATCTCATTGATCATGAACTGATAGTCGTATTCGAAGCCCAGTGAGTGCTTGATGGGGAAGCCACCGCCAATGTTGATGGAATCCAGCTCCGGACATATCTTCTTCAGCTGGCAATAAAGGTTGATCACCTTGTTCAGCTCACTCCAATAATAGATATCGTCCTTGATACCCTTGTTTAAAAAAATATGCAGCATTTTCAGCTGGAACCTGTCCTCATTGCCTTCTATCTTGTCTACATAGAATTCCAGCACGTCCCTGGCCCGAAAGCCCAGGCGGGAGGTGTAGAAAGGGAAATTGGGCTCTTCTTCCGCGGCCACCCGTATCCCCAGCTTGAAGGGCACTTTCACCGACCGCTTGTACTGCTGCAGCTCTTCCTTATTGTCCAGAATAGGGATCACGTTCTTAAACCCGCTGTTCAGAAGGGAAGCTATACGGCTGGTATAGGGTTTTTGCTTGAAGCCGTTGCAGATGATAAAGGTATCCTTGGTGATCTTCTTACGGGCATATAATTTCTTGATGATCTCGATGTCGTATGCATAGGAGGTTTCCAGGTGGATATCGTGGTTCAGCGCTTCCTCTACGATAAAGGAAAAGTGAGAGCTTTTGGTACAATAACAATAGAAGTATTTCCCTTCGTAATGATGCCGTTTGATCGCATTGGCAAACATCTTTTTGGCCTTCCGGATTTGCTGACCGATCTTGGGCAGATAGGTCAATTTCATGGGAGTTCCATACTTATCAATGAGCGATTTCAGATCTAAGCCGTTGAATTGCAGATAAGCATCTTTGACTTCAAATCCCTCTTGAGGAAAGTTGAAGGTTTGCGTCACCAGGTCGGTGTACGTATTGTTCATTGACTGGTCCAGGTTATAAAGTATTTACAATAATTAAATAGCGCGTATACTTTTAAAAACTATGCAAATGTGAAGTTTTTTTGAAATGAGGCCAAAAATAAAAAACCGGCCACAGGCCGGTTGTCCGAAGGACCATCATTAGATGTTTTCGGCCGGAGGGTATTTTCTATGACAGCCCGTAGGCGCACAAAACAAAACCGGCCCCCTTGAGGAGGCCGGCGCGTATAGTTGTGGTGCGTAAGACAGAGTATTACTTCACGGAAGCAACCAGCTTTGAAAAGGTTGCCGGCTCATTCATGGCCAGGTCAGCCAGCACCTTACGGTCCAGGCCGATGCCCTTTTGAGAGAGCTTGTGAATAAAAGCGGAATACGTAAGCCCTTCTGCACGGACGGCCGCATTGATACGGGCGATCCACAGGGTGCGGTATTCTCTTTTCTTCAATTTACGGCCAACATAACGGTACTGGAGACCTTTCTCCAGAACGTTCTTGGCTACAGTGTAAACATTCTTTCTTTTGCCATAGAAACCTTTCGCCTCTTTTAAGATGCGTTTTCTGCGTGCCCGGGAAGCAACGGCGTTTACTGAACGTGGCATATCTTAATTAGTTTGAAATTTTAATAATGATGATTCAAGCGCTTATTTCAATCGCAACAGGCGTTTTACAAAATCAGCATTGGCCTGATGTACAACACCCTTCTTATTCATGTTGCGTTTCCGCTTTTTTGACTTCTTGGTCAGGATGTGGCGTTTGAAGGCGCGTTGGAAGGTGATCTCGCCGGTGCCGGTGATCTTGAATCTCTTTTTGGCACTCGAATTGGTTTTAACCTTTGGCATTTTAAATGCTTTTTACATGATACCCTGCTGGCGGATCCACACGGGTGGATCACTTAGGGGGCCGTTTGGGCTATTAATTGTCCGCTAAAAATGGACCTTTGGTCAATGGTCCTGTGGACCATTTTTTCGGATGGCAAAGGTACGTCATTAATTGGAAAAACCCGCCTTTTTGGCGGGTTTTTTATCATTTTGGCCGTTTAGGCTGGTTTTTCCTTCTTTTTCTGGGGTTTAGGAGCCCAGATAGCCAGCATACGCTTGCCCTCCATCTTGGGCATCCCTTCCAGTACCCCGGCGTCATTGAGACGCTCGGCGAATTTCAGCAGGAGAAGCTCTCCCCTTTCCTTGAACTGGATGGCGCGCCCCTTGAACTGTACATAAGCCTTTACCTTATTGCCCTCTTTCAGGAACTTTTCGGCATGCTTGGCCTTGAAGTCGAAATCATGGTCATCCGTATTGGGAGTAAACCTGATCTCTTTTACTTCCGAAGCCTTGCTCTTGGCCTTCATTTCCTTTTCCTTCTTCTTCTTCTCGTAAAGGAACTTATTATAATCAATGATCTTACATACGGGCGGGTCTGCATTGGGAGATATCTCTACCAGGTCGAGCCCCTGCTCCTGCGCCATTTTCAGCGCTTCCTGTATAGAATACACCCCAACTTCTATATTCTCTCCGACCAGACGTACCTGAGGTACTCTGATCATATGATTGGTGCGATGTTCTTGTTGCTGTTCTTTCCTGAAACGTGGATTAAAATTACCTCTCGGAGGTCTCGGTGGAAATGCCATTTACAATTTTTAAGTTAACCTTTCTCCCCATTGGAAAGGCTTCTATTTTTTTCGTTTAATTAATGTCCGTCCTTCGGACAACGAGCCTCTGGCTCGTTCTGGAACAACTCCCTTAGGGGTTGGGAGTCCTTTCTTTGATCTCTTTTTTGATCTCAGGAATGAACTCGTCGATACTCTTAACGCCGAGATCTCCTTTTCCTTGTCTTCTCACTGCCACTTTCCCCTCCTGTGCCTCTTTTTCTCCTACTACCAGCATATAGGGAACTCTTGCCAGCTCGGTGTCCCGGATCTTTTTCCCGATCTTCTCATTGCGATCATCCACCTCTGCACGAATATCAGCATTTTTCAGGGAATCCAAAAGAGTTTGTGCATATTCCATGGACTTATCGCTGATCGGCAGGATCTTTACCTGGAGGGGGGCCAGCCATACGGGGAATTTGCCCGCATAATGCTCCAGCAGGAAGCCAATAAAGCGTTCATGCGTCCCCAGGGGTGCCCTATGGATGATCAGGGGGGTCTCCGGCTGATTGTCTTTATTGGTAAAGGATAATTTGAACCGGCGTCCCTGGGCAAAATCTACCTGATTGGTAGCCAATGTGAACTCCCGTCCGATGGTGCTCCAGATCTGGACATCGATCTTGGGGCCATAAAAGGCCGCCTCGTCCGCCACCTCCTTGAAAGGGGTATTCGTGCGGACCAGCACATCCCGCACCAGGGCTTCCGTCTCCTTCCATAATTCCGGCTCATTCACGTATTTCTGACCCAATTTGGCCGGATCATGCAGGCTGAGACGCATCACATACTTCTCTATTCCAAAGATCTTAAAATACTTAAGGTACATCTCGTTCACCGCCTTGAACTCCTCATAGAACTGCTCTTTCGTACAGTAAATATGAGCATCGTTCATATGCAAACACCGTACCCGCATGAGCCCGAACAGCTCACCGCTCTGCTCATACCTGTAACAGGTCCCATATTCCGCCAGCCGGTAAGGCAGGTCCTTATAGCTCTTCTGCTCGGCGTCGAATATCTTATGATGATGCGGACAGTTCATGGCCTTCAGATAGTACTTCACCCCTTCCAGCTCCATGGGGGGATACATACTGTCCTGGTAATACGGCAGGTGCCCGCTGGTAAGATAAAGATCTTCCTTGGCGATATGCGGCGTCACTACCCTCTTATAGCCGGCCCGCTCTTCCGTCTCTTTCGCGAGCCTTTCCAATTCCTCGATCACAACGGCCCCATTGGGCATCCACAAAGGAAGTCCGGGCCCGACCATATCGTCATAAGTAAAAATGCCCAATTCCTTGCCCAGCTTGCGGTGGTCCCTTTTCCGCGCCTCTTCCTGCAGGGCTTCGTATTCGTCCAGCTCCTTTTTGGCGGGGAAGGTCACCCCATATATACGGGTGAGCTGCTTGTTTTTTTCATCCCCCTTCCAATAGGCGCCGGCAATGTTGGTCAGCTTGATGGCTTTGATAAAGCCGGTATGCGGAATATGAGGACCGCGACAGAGATCCGTGAACTGCCCCTGCGTATAAAAAGTTATTTCTCCATCTTTCAGATTCTGTAACAGATCAAGCTTGTACTCATCCCCCTTGTTGGTGAAATAGCTTACCGCTTCGGCCTTGCTGACATCCTTGCGTTGATAAGCCGAATTCTGTTTGGACAGCTCCGCCATCTTTGCCTCCAGTTTGCGAAGGTCCTCGTCGGAGATCTGTCTTCCACCCAGGTCCATATCGTAATAAAAACCGGGAGGATTTTCCGTGGCTGGGCCTACCCAGAATTTAACCCCAGGATAAAGTGTTTCGATCGCCTCCGCCATCAAATGCGCGGACGAATGCCAAAAAGTGGATTTACCTTCATTATCATCCCAGGTGAGTAATTTCAATGTCGAGTCTGTCGGTATAGGGCGGGTAGCATCCCATACCTGTCCATTCACACTAGCTGCTAAAACCTTTCTTGCCAATCCTTCACTGATGGATTTTGCTATATCCAGCGCGGTGCTGCCGTATGGATATTCACGCACGGCGCCATCGGGAAAAGTGATCTTGATCATAAGGGTGCAAATTTAACAAAGTATTGCCACAAATATCGAGCGCACAGGGCATCTGCTGAAAATTATGCCCTTACGCGCTCTTCAGCTAAAGTCTGGGCCTTCGGCCAGAGGAACTGTGTTCCTCTTTGTGTCCTTTATTGACAAGCGGAACCGCGGGAAGAAAATATTTGCCTACCTTGCTAAAGTGAAACAACCGGCCATGAGGTGTATTTTTATTCTCTTTCTGATAATTACGGGAGGCTTTATTCATGCACAGGACCTTACCGGTGTCTGGCAGGGACATTTTCGTGCCAATAACATGAATACCCGTAATTCGATCTTCGACGACCGTTATAAGTTCGAAGTGCAGATCGCGCAGCATGACAAAAACCTGGAGGCCATCACCTATTCTTATCTCTCCACTCTTTTTTACGGGAAAGCCGCGGCTACAGGAGCCATCAACCTCAGGACCAATAAGGTCATCGTTCAGGAAGTAAAGCTGCTGGAGGTGCGCAATCAGTCGGGGGATGTCTGTATCATGACCTGCTTTCTCCAATATTCCCAATCCGGCGGTGAAGAGTTCCTGGAGGGCACCTATGTCAGCATGAACACCCGGGATTCCAGCAATTGCGGCAGAGGCTCGGTGTTCCTTCGGAAAGTGCCCCAGTCCGACTTTTACAAAGAGCCATTCCTGGTAAAAAGAGAGAAAGAGCTGGACATGGCTAAGCACCGCAATCCACCCGAAAGCACTGAAGTAGTAAAGATCAAACCAAAAGATATCCCGGCCGCCGCACACAAGACCACCACCAGCAAGTCGGCGCACCATCCGGAAACGACCAGGCCGGCCAATGGGACCGTAGCCAAAGCGCCCGCCAGATCCAAACCCACCCGTTCATCCAAGCCTGTTATCAAGTCCAGGCCGAAGGAACCCGAGACCGCGCCGCTGGCAAAGGTCAGCCCTCCTCAGACAACCAGGCCTGCCATAGCGACGGACTCCTCCGGCATCGGAAAACATTTCTCTGTCATCACCCCCAAAGTACTGCAGTCCCGCAGCACAGTGCTGACAAAGGCCATCACGGTGAATACAAGGGAGGTGGTGCTGAATATCTATGATGACGGGGCCATCGACCATGATACGGTATCAGTATACCTGGATAAAAAGCTGATCATCTCTCACGCCATGCTGACGGACCGTCCCCTGGTCGTCACCCTGCACCTGGATGAGTCCGATGATTACCACGAGCTGGTAATGGTAGCGGAAAATGAAGGAGAGATCCCCCCCAATACCTCTCTGATGATCGTCAAGGCCGGAGATAAGGAATACGATGTTCGCATTACTTCCACCGAACAAAAAAATGCCATGGTGACCTTCAGATACCAGAAGTAACTCTTGAGCCGCCTATGGCGGCTCGTCCGAAGGACAGAAATTAGCGCAATTGCCGGGGATGCGTTAATTTCTATCAAAACGAATCCCAGGCACATTTATTCATGCGCCGGATATACCTGATACTATACTGCTTACTTGCATCCTGCAGCCTCTTTGCAGAGGATATCTCGGGCATCTGGAAGGGTACGCTTACACAAGGTCCTGGCGGCTGTTATCCTCATTATTTCCTCGAACTGCAGATCACCATTTTAAATGACCAGATCACGGGCAAGGCCTATGACTACTATGATAAGGAACATTTTGTAAAAATGAGCTTTAGGGGACGCTATAACGCGCAGACCCACCGGCTGGTCCTCATCGAAGAAAGCATTTTGCAACTGGACATTCCCTCGGAATGCTCCCCCTGTATGAAGACCTATGACCTCAATTACTCAAGAGAAGGCGACGATGAAATGCTGAAAGGCGACTGGAAAGGCATTATGCAGGACAAACAGCTTGCCTGCCCGCCCGGAAAGATATTTCTCAAAAAGACCACGGTCTCGGATTTTCCGGCAGACCTGGAACAACGCGACACGCTGGCAGCCCTGCAAAAGCAGCTCCACCTGCAGCCCAGAACGACAGAAATAGTAAAGACCATCACGGTCAATACCTCACAGATCAAGATCGAGCTCTATGACAATGGGGAGATCGACCATGACACAGTCACCGTACTCATCAACGGAAAACTGCTCCTGTACCGAAAAATGCTTACGGACAGGCCATTGACATTGGAATTCTCCGCATTGCCGGGCATGGAATATGAGCTGGTGATGTATGCGGATAACCTGGGCGATATCCCGCCCAACACGGCTCTGATGATGGTGACAGCCGGGAGCCGGAAGATAGAGACGTTCCTTTCTTCCAGTGAGCAGAAAAGCGCGGCGGTGCGCCTTATCTATAAGCCCGATTGACCAGCACTATCTGTCCCAAGCTTGTTTTTTGTAAAATAATCCACCGAATCGACGACCTCGCCACAGCCAAGCATCTTTGCTTTGTAGGTCGGATGCTTGTTCCCCAGGTAAGGATTGATGATCTTGGGAGTATTCGAGAGCCAGAACCCTTCGATGGAGTCGCTGAATGCCATCGGACAGCGGTCGTGGTAAATAGTTCCCACATCGTAGCGTACGGTACGTACGAGCGTATACAGATCGTCGGTCAGCGTATTAAAGCCCTTTCTCTTTTGTTCGATATTTCCCTGCCCTACGATCCCTTTGGCATCGCCGCCAACGGTGGCGGTAAAGCTCTTTGCCGTATTGACAATATCAGAGTCGCCCCTGATCTGAGAAATGGGCAGGCTGTCGGCTTTGAGGGCCAGCGCATAGGCTGCCTGATCGGCCTTCACGGTATCCCAATCCACCAGGGCGTCCCTCAGGGCATAGTAATTGTCCATCAATTCCCCAAAAGCTTTGTTAAAAGCGACGGTATTCTTACTGATCTTCAGTGCAGTGTCACGATCTGCCGGCCCGGAGGACTCTTTTTTGGAGAACCAGTTCAGTTTCCAGCCTACCAGACCTGCCAACAGGAGAACAACGATCAACAAAACCAATTTTCTATTCACTGTGTAAATGTTTTTAGCCAATAATTCGGGTGCGTAAAGATAATCATAAATCTCTAAGCCCAAAACAAGCGGGGGCATGGGGGTACAGTCCGTAATCATTACATTTGCACCCATGTTAGCAGGATTACAGAATGTAACTTTTGAATTCGGGGCCAGGACTATCGTACGCAACGCCACCTGGCATATCCAACCCAACGAACGCATCGGCCTTATCGGCTACAATGGCACAGGAAAATCCACTTTGCTGAAACTGTTTGCCGGCGACTATACTCCCTCCGAAGGCACGGTGGAGAGAAGCCGCAGCACCACCATTGGCTATCTGCACCAGGACCTCCTCAGCTTTGATACCAATGGATCGATACTGGATGTGGCCATGACGGCATTCGAGCGGGTCCTGCAGCTGGAAAAAGAGATCGAGGAGCTGGGCAAGCGCCTGGAACAGAACACGGAGGACGAAGCGCTGCTCCACCAGTATTCCGACGCCCTCCATGAGATGGACACGTTGGACGGGTACAGCATCCACCACAGGACGGAGGAGATCCTGCAGGGGCTGGGGTTTTCCAATACCGATCTGCAGCGGCCTTTCCGGGAATTCAGCGGCGGCTGGCGGATGCGTGTGCTGCTGGCCAAGATGATCCTCCAACAGCCGGATCTGCTCCTACTGGATGAACCTACCAACCATATGGACCTTCCTTCCATCGAATGGCTGGAAAAATATCTCCAGCACTACCAGGGGTCCGTCGTCATCGTCAGCCACGATAAATACTTTTTAGACAGAATGGTGACAAAGATCGTGGAGCTGTACCAGAAAGAGCTGCATGTCTACAACGGCAATTACTCCTATTATGAGACGGAGAAGGCCATGCGGGTTGAGCTGCAGCAGCGGGCTTTTGAAAATCAGCAGGACTATATCCGTCAGCAGGAACGGTTTATCGAACGGTTTCGAGCCAAGGCCACCAAGGCGGCAGCGGCGCAGAGCGCCATGAAAAGGCTGGAAAAGGTCGAGCGTATCGAAAACGTGGAGATCGAGCGGCCCAATATCAAGATCAATTTCCGGGTGGACAAGACCCCCGGCCGGGTGCTGGCGACCTTAAAGCATGCCACCAAAAAATTCGGCAACCTCACTATCGTAGAAGATGCGTCGGTGGAGATCGACCGGGGTGATAAGATCGCGCTCATCGGAGCCAACGGTAAAGGAAAATCAACCTTGTTACGTATCATCGCCGGCACGGAGCCTTTTCAGGGCGAGCGTGTCTGGGGCCATAATGTGGACGAAAGCTTCTATGCCCAGCATCAGCTGGAATCCCTGGATGTCAATAATACGCTTTTAGAAGAAATGCAGCTCTGCGGCAGCCAGAAGACGGATCTTGAGCTACGGGTCCTGCTGGGTTGTTTCCTTTTCAGCGGCGATGACGTGGATAAGAAGATCAAAGTGCTCAGCGGTGGCGAAAAGGCCCGGGTAGCCCTCGCGAAGACCATCGTCAGCAAGGCCAATTTTCTTCTGCTGGACGAACCTACCAACCACCTGGACCTGCACTCCTGCGAGCTGCTGATCGATGCATTGAACAAGTACGAGGGCAGCTTCCTGTTAGTAAGCCACGACCGTTATTTTATTTCCAGGACAGCCAATAAGATCTGGGAGATCGACGAGAACCGTCAGATCAGGGAATTCAAGGGCGGCTATGAAGAATATGTCGAATGGAAGGAAAGAATGGCTGCGAAGGCCATGGCTCCGGCGGCTCCGCCGCCTCCGCCTGTTCAGGCGCCTCCTGCGCCAAAAACGCCTCCCCCCGCTCCCATCACCAAAGAGCAGAAGAAAGAGCTGCAAAAACAGCAGCGTATCTTTCAGCAGCTGGAGGAAAAGATCGCTTCCCTCACCCGTCAAAAGGCGCAGCTGGAAGCATCCCTGGCCGACCCGGCTACGTATTCCGATAAGACCAGGTTTGTACAGGCCGAGGCGGATTATAAAAGAGCCAGCGACGAACTGAACAAGGCCAACCGGGAGTATGAGCAGGTCTTCGAAAAGATCATGGAGCTGGAAAAAAACCAGTGACCGGCGCTGATATGAATAGCCCATTGAGATACCTTGTTGCCTTATTGCTCCTGCAGCTGTCACTGGGCGGCGTATATGCCCAACAGGCGGGGCGGCGTCCCAGTATAGGGCTGACCCTTAGCGGGGGCGGAGCAAAAGGGCTTGCACACATTGGCATCCTGAAGGCCATCGACTCTGCCGGATTGAAGATCGATTATATCACGGGCACCAGCATGGGCAGTATCATCGGTGGCCTTTACGCCATCGGTTATTCCGCGGACAGCATCGAAAAGATCACCCGGCACATCGACTGGGACCTGCTGCTCTCCAATCAATCCACCATGCGCAGCATGATCATGGAGGAAAAGGACGAATATGGTAAATACGATGTCGAGCTGCCCTGGGTAAATCACTGGTTCCGGATAGCTACCGGCGTCATCGAAGGACAGGAGCTTTGGCTAAAGTTTGCCGAGCTGTTCCGTCCCGTATACAATATCAAAGACTTCCATAAATTCCCCATCCCTTTCGAGTGCATTGCAACGGATGTGTCCACAGGTGAGCCGCTGGTGCTGGACAGCGGAGACATCGTTTCGGCCATTCGGAGCAGCATGGCCATCCCCTCTCTGTTCACAGCGGTGGAGTACAATGGCAGGAAACTGGTAGACGGCGGCGTTGCACGTAATTTTCCCGTACAGGATGTGCGGAAGATGGGGGCCGACCTGGTGATTGGAAGCAACGTATCGGGCGCGCTGCGTACCTCCGACCAGGTGACCAACGCCATACAGGTATTGTTACAGGTGGCCTTCTTCCGCGAGGCGGAGGATACCCGTAAGCAGATCCCGCTTTGTAACATTTACATATTCCAGCCCCTGGAAAAGTTTAGCATGGGCAGCTTTGGCGAAGCCGACCAGATACTGGATGCCGGACTGAAGAAGGGCCGGGAGCTATACCCCATCTTCAAGCACCTGGCCGACAGCCTGAATGCCCTTTATGGGCCACAAGAGATTGCTCATAACAGACTGCCTGTAGAAACTCCCATAAAGATATCCTCTTTTGAAGTCAAGGGGCTGAAAAGGACGACGGAGCCTTTTTTTATACAGGCCACCGGGCTGGAGGTGGGCCGGTATTATACCACCTCCAATCTATCCAGGATGGTGCGCCGGGCTTTTGGCACCCGTTATTATAACCATATCACTTATTCGCTGGAGTCCCGTGGAGGGGACAGCAATCGGGTGATCTTCGAAGTAGAGGAGAATCCCTTCACTTTTGCCAAGATAGGCCTCAACTATAATCAGTTCAGCGGCATCAGCGCGATCATCAACCTCACCAGCCATGACTTTTTTACGCCTACTTCCCGCAGTCTCGTAACCTTCAACATCGGACAGAATTTTCGTATGCGGGCGGAGCATCTGCAATACTTCAGCCGGGGCGGAAAGCTGGCCTTTTCGCTGGGTACGCAGTTCGACCAGTTTCGCATCACAAGCTATAACAACGCCTATAAGGAAGAGGGCCTCTACGATCAGGATTATTTCAAGCTGGATGGGAAGTTCAGCTATTTCACCAGCCGGGGTCTGATGCTTGGCGCCGGCAGCCGGTTTGAATGGGTCCATTATGATCCGTCCATCACTTCCAGCCTGGAGTTCAAAGGGCGTAACAATTTTATGACAAGCTATTTCTTTATCCGTCATAATACCCTGGACCGCCCCATCTATCCCCGAAAAGGAACCAAGATCGATGCGGAAGCGGATTATGTTTTCGAGCAGAACCCCCACGCTCAATACTTTGCATCCGACACCACCCGGAGCGATACCAGCTTTTCAGACCAACCTTATGAACGGGTCTTGTTCAGCCTGGACAGGTATACCCCGCTGGCCAAACGCTATACTTTGCTGACCCATGCCCAAGTCGGGATCAACCTCAACTATATCCACAATATCATGAATGAGTTCTCCATCGGAGGGCTTACCAGCAATTTCCATAACCAGGTAACCTTTTCAGGATTGCGTGAAGGTACTTTTTATTCTTCCAGCGTAGCGGCGCTGCTGGTGGGGCTGCGTTACCAGCTGTTCAACAATACCTTTATAACGGGCAAGGCTAATATCCTCTTTAACAATTTTATTACGAATAACCAGACCTTCTTCAATACGCCGGACTTCCTTTCCGGCTATTCGCTCACCTTCACGTATAATTTCGCGCTGGGACCGCTGGAGCTAAGCGCCATGTACAGCGACCAATCCAAAAGAGTATTGGGGTATGTGAATATCGGGATACCTTTTTAGGAATGTCTTACTCCCTGGCCTTTATAAAATCACTGACTATATAGCTGATGAGCTTGCCCGTCATCGGATCCTGCCGCCCGTCGTCCAGCCTGGCGGCGCCTTCACATATATGCAGGTAGGCGATCCTGGAGTCACTGGCCGCCAGCGTAACATACTGTCGGGCATGCATAGCCGTAATTCCTGTAGGGGTCATGCCCGGGCTGAGCACCCCCTGGATGCTGTCCAGGTCCAGCTCCAGCCCGATATAGCCGTCCTCCGTAAAAGAGGTGGCGTGCGCTACAGCCTGTATAAAGCTCCTTTTTTCCAGGAGAAAGATATCTTCATAGGTGATGAGATCGATAAAGGGATTGTTGACAATGTCTAGCCATACATTCTGCTGCAGATAGTTCTCGTGGATGCCGACGACACAGTATTTCTGCAGGTAACCATCTTCTTCTGCATAACGGAAGCCATTCCCGCTGTGCCGGCCTTCCGCAGGACGAAAATCCGTATGGGCGTCGAGGTTGACACAGTTGATCTGCGCCAGCGGAATGAGCCCGGCCTTGTGAAGGCCTTTGGCCGAGCCCTTGATCAGAGGATAGGAATTGTTATGTCCGCCGCCTATGACAATGGGTATCTTGCCAAAGGCGGTGATGATCTTTACCAGGTCTTCCACTGCCTCATCGATGGTATGTACCGCATGGCGATAGGCTTCCTGCTTCTCATCCTGTCCATGGGCATTGGTCTCGATCAACCTTTGCATTTCGCTGAAATCAAAATGTCCCAGCACCAGGATATTGTCGCCCTCGAGAAAGTCATTGCTCTGGATATTGAGGAAACAGTCCAAAAAAGGCTGCCACGCGGTAGAAGCACCTCCCAGGCTGCCATTGGCCCTGGCGCCGATGTCTTCGGGGACGCCTATTAAAACATATTCGGCCGGAGACCTTTCGATGGAGGCGATCAGGGAGGCAGCATCGGCAGTCAATACCCGCTCGCCCAGCTTGGTTTCAAACTTTCGGATACTGGTCCGGGAAAGGATGTCCTGTTTGCTGTAGACGTTGAGGTATTGCATAAAAAATGATTTTAAGATGAGATCTTGTCACTGACGATCTTCAATATGGCAGCTTCGGCGGCGATGGCCTTGCTTTCCAGTTCTTTTCCGCGGGCAAGCACTTTTGCCACCCAGGCCTTGTCCTCATAGCTGGAGGCGTTGATCCGGACATTCAGCCAGGCGCCAAGCACGGCGCTTCGGGCACAGAGCGCCCCCACGCCGGCATCTGATACGGAATTGGGATTGCCCGTTGCCGCCATGGCCCGGATAGGTTCCATGCTCGCATAAGCTACCTCCATCACACGCAGCGGAATTTCAATAGCAATCTTTGTCGCCTCCTGAATAGCTCTCGACCGGACGGCCTTTTCCTCCGGCGTGGTCTTCGGCAGGCCAAAGGCAGCCATGATCCCGTTGAAGGCGCGGGTGTCCGCATCCACGAGGTCGATCAGCTCCTTTTTATATTGCTGTCCTTTTTCCGCCCAGTCGCTGAATTCGGCCCATCGCTGATCCCATCCCTTTTTATGAGAGGAGAGATTGGCAACCATCGCAGCAAGGGAGGCGCCCAGCGCTCCTACATATGCCGAAATAGAGCCACCACCGGGAGCAGGGCTTTCGCTGGCCGTCTCGTCGGCAAAGTCAGTGAGACTTTTGTTTACCAGCGTATGGTCTGAAGGGCTGACCAACAGATATTCAATGATGCGTTCTTCCGGCCGGAATGGCGCCAGCTCATCAAGTCCCATCGAAAGAATGGCTATCCGGATCAGCTCTTTTTCGGACACGCCGGTGGAACGCTGTTGCTTTCCCAGAAAATATTTACCTGCGTCCAGCATGGCCTGTAAGGGGATCAAACCTACCAGCTCGCTGCCTGTGACCCGGAGACCTCTCTCCGCTGCCGACCTGCATACTTCATCAAAAGCTATATGCACCGGCGTCACCTGGATATTGGTCAGGTTCATGGATATCTGGGCAATACCATATTCTTCTATGTACCAGCCGATAGCTTTTACGGCCTTGAGACGGCCCGGCACGCTGACAGGCTTGCCATCCGGACCGGCCACGGGTTTTCCGTTGATGGGATCACCTTCCCGAAGGACACGCCCGGCCTCCCGGACATCGAAAGCAACGGAATTGGCCCGACGGGTAGAGGTGGTATTGAGGTTTACATTATAGGCAACCAGGAAGTCCCTGGCCCCGATGACGGTGCCGCCCCGGCGGACATCAAATACCGCGGGTCCGTAGTCGGGCGCCCATTCGGGCAATTGTATCTTTTTAAAGAACCCTTCGTATTCGCCGGCCCGGATGACAGAAAGATTGTGACGCTGTTTGTTGGGCTGCGCTTCTTCATATAAATAGACGGGTATCTGCAGCTCCTCCCCCACTCTCCTGCCCAGCTTTTGCGCCCAGGCCGCCGTTTCTTCCATGCTGATGCCGGCTATGGGTATCAGGGGGCATACATCGGTGGCGCCCATGCGAGGATGCTCTCCTTTATGGCAGCGCATATCGATGAGCTCTCCTGCCCGTTTGATAGCCCTAAAGGCGGCTTCGACAACGGCTGCGGGATGGCCGACAAAAGTAACGACGGTGCGGTTGGTGGCTTTACCGGGGTCTGTATTCAACAGACGTACTCCTTCCACTGCTTCGATCTCGCCGGTGATCTGCCGGATGATGTTCAGGTCCTGTCCTTCGCTAAAATTGGGAACACATTCGATGATTTGTTGCATGGGAGCAATTTAAGGAAACTACCGCATAAAATGCAGGAATCGGTCTTCACCGAAAATAGACCAATTCCCGCATAGGGCTAATGTCTGAGGCCTTCGTCGGACCTGCTTCGTCACGGTCCTCCTCGGTCGTAACCTTCGCCAGGGCTCGGTCATGGACAAACCGCCTGTGGCGGTTCTTCGGTCAGTCATTGTCCGCCGGCCTTCTTCTCGGACGGACAAAGTCCAGGGGATGGCTGATGAAATAGCGCCCCAGTATCCCCAAAAATTCGGGATAATCGCGCAGGCGGACACCCCGGCTCTTTGCGGCAACGACAAATGCCAGCGAAAAGCTGACGAGGAAATTCAGGAATCCGATGCCCAATACTCCAATGATCACGGTGGCCAGATAGCCGGGATTGACCTGGCTTATGCCAAGGCCATATACGGCCAGTGCCGTATTACCCGCAGAAATGGTGATGTGGCGTATGTCGAAATGGATACCGAATATCTCGCTCACAAATCCGGCCATACCCAGGAAAAAACCAAGGGCAATATTGCCCATGAGCGCACCGGCATGCTTTTCCACATACATGGACAGCTTTTTCAATCTCCCGCTCTTCATGGTTACCCGCAGTACAGGATGAGTCTGTAATCTCTCGGCGATGCGTCCATATTGTATCTTGTTCTGAACATAGCCGGCAATGATGCCGCTGATGAAAAGGAAGACGCCTGTATTACAGGCATAAAGAAGGGAAAGGCTTTGCCAGGGATGCTGTTCTTTCAACATATGGATGGCAACAGTCCCCGACACCAGCGGAGCGCCGGACAGCTTGTCATAAAGCCATGCGAGGACAAAGACGCCGGGGAAGACGATGACCAGGTTGCCTATAAAGGAGGCGATCTGACTGCGGGATACTTTGGCCACGGTGACGGCCAGATTGTACAGATTGGGTCGCCGGGTATTGCGCCGGGTGTCCAGGCTGCCGGCGACTGCGCTGGCGGTAAAGGCGGGCTGTTTGGTAGCAAGGGTGGTGTGCGTCTCCTCGATCAATATGAACCCAAGGCTATAGTTGATGCTATAGGCGAAGCCATGCCAAAAGATGGCCATTGGCATTTTTATCAGCAGGTTCTTGATCAGCACCACCAGAGAGATCCAGGCGCCGCCGCCCATGGCGCTGTAAAGCATAGCCCGGTATTCCGCCCAGGTGGAAGTAATGTACTTGCTGCCTTTTTCACCCTTATGCTCCGCTATCTGGTAGGCCAGGTATCCCGTGGTCTGGGAAATGAATTCCAGGATGCTGTTCTTCCTGTTCTCATTACGGACCAGCATGCGAAAGAAGTCCACAAACTTGCCTGCGTCGAAGTGGTGGTTCTTATCCAGCAGGTCGGTAAGAATGGAAATACGATCCAGCCGATTGGCCAGCAGGATCAATATATAGGTCTGATGAAGGCTGGCGCCCCGTTGTGTATGATTCTCCCGGATATATTCCAGTATCTCCCGGCATTGCGCAAGGGACCTTTCTATCTTTTCAGCCGTGACCTGGGGAGCCAGATCCAGCTGATGTATATGATAGTTCTGCTGAACGAAGGGATTCTCTTCCTTATTCCCGGCAGGCATATAATCCAGCACTTCTCTTTCCAATCCCAGCTGCGCCACCTGGAAGCTCAGCGTCTTCAGTGAATACAACAGCTGCGAAAGGATCCTTTCGTCGTCCACATGCAGGGAAAGCCCGACGCTCTCGAAAAAAAGCACCCAGCTCTCCCTTGGGATGTCCTCTACCCATTTATAATCGTCGTTGTGAAAGAACACCCGGTTGAGCACATAGAGAAAATCATTCTCGTTCCGCAGCGGTGGAAGAAGCTTGTGTCTCAGCCTGCCAAAGAATTCCTGCCAGAAGCCTCTGGCTATGGGGATGCCGCTTTCCGTCAGGGCGAAGGAAAGGTCGGTGCGTATCAGCTGGGAAAGAATGGCGTGCTGCAGGTTGCCCAGCAGCACAGGGCTCTGATGCAGAGCGGAGATAATGCGATGGATATTTTCTTTTGCCGGCACTCTGTCCGGAGAGGAAGAAGGGCGGATCGAGGAAAAAAAGGACACGAGGAAGTCGAGTCCCTGCTCGCTGTCCCCGATAGGAAGCAGGGAGGTCCTTTGCGATACGGCCTGAATAAAATCTATTTTTTCCTTTCTCTTGCGTCCAAACATAATTTCCGTTTTAAGGCATCGACAGCATCGTCAGACAAGCTCTCCCGCGATGAAGACCCGGTCCACGAGGTTGGAGCCAAAAGCATAAGGCAAATAAGCCAGCGATGGGATGGGCCTGGTAAGAATGAGGTCAGCCCTCTTGCCCGGGGTAAGGCTGCCTGTCACGGCGCCCAGCTCCATAGCATGCGCCCCATTGATCGTAGCAGCGTTAATCGCCTCTTCCGGCAGCATCTGCATCTGGATACAGCTCATGGCTACTACCAGGTTCATATTGCCGCTGGGAGAAGAGCCGGGATTGAGGTCGGAGGCCAGGGCGATAGCACAGCCGGCGTCTATGAGCCGGCGGGCAGGCTGAAAAGGCATCCGGAGAAAGAAGGCGGCGGTAGGCAATAAGGTACCGATGGTGCTGGAATCCTTCAGGACGGCAATAGATGCATCGTCCATCATTTCCAGGTGGTCGACAGACAAAGCGCCCAGCTTTATTCCCATCTGCACCCCTCCGGAAAGGTTCAGCTGATTGGCATGGATCTTTGGTCTCAGCCCGTACTCCATACCGGCCTTGCAAATGGTCTCTGTCTCGGCCGGATCGAAGAACCCTTTCTCACAAAACACATCGATGTAATCCGCCAGCTGCTCACGGGCTATTACGGGCAACATTTCATGTATGATGAGATCTATATAGCCCTGGTGATCGTCCCTGTATTCGGGAGGATAGGTATGCGCACCCAGAAAGCTGGCTTTTATCGAGAGACGGGACCGCTGCTTCAGCTTTTTTATAACGCGCAGCATCTTCAGCTCGCCTTCTACCGTCAATCCATAACCGCTTTTTATTTCTATGGACCCTGTCCCCATACGGCTGAGCTCCTGCAGTCTTTTCCAGGCCTGCTGGAAAAGCACCTCCTCGGACGTTTCGCGCAGGACCCGGGCCGAGTTAAGTATACCGCCGCCCCTTGCATTGATCTCGGCATAGCTGAGACCGCGGATCTTATCCACAAACTCCGTCTCACGAGAGCCTGCATATACCAAATGGGTATGGCTGTCACACCAGGCAGGAAGAAGCCAGCAGCCGGATGCATCGATCGCCGGATGCGTCGTCAGGCCGGACGAAAGATCCTTCATGGCGCCCAGCGCCGCAATGTGTTCGTCCTCTATCAGCAGCCATCCATCCTCTATACAGGGCAGTTCGGCCAATTCCTCGCCGCGCAAAGGCCCCTGCTGCGTGTGGACGCCGGCCAGCTTGCAATTTATGATCAATTGGGAAGACATGGCCCAAGATAGTATTTTGTAAGGGAAAAGTGCATTCTGAAATTTAGCCCTTTTCCCACAAAGGGCTAATGTCTGACCTTCGGTCGAACCGCTTCCAGCGGTTCATGGTTGTGCGGTTCCTGGTCGGCAGGCTCACAAAAAATCAGCCTTGTCCAGCTTGCGGGATATCCTGCAGGCCGCGTTGATGAGCCCTACATGACTGTATGTCTGAGGAAAATTGCCCCACTGTGATCCATCGATGGTAGCATCCTCGCTGAAAATACCGAGGTGATTGCTGAACTGCAGCAGTTGGTCCAGGTTGCGCCTGGCATCATCTATCCTTCCTACACAGGCAAGAGCATCTACATACCAGAAGGCGCATACGAGAAAAGTGCTTTCCGGAAATCCAAAATCGTCGTAATGCTTGTACCGGTAGAACAGTCCTTTATCCGTCAGCAGCTCTTTTTCCAGGGCGGCAATATGCAGCCGGGCTTTTTCAGAATCGTGTGGCAGATAGTCCATAGTGATCATGCTCAGTGTGCTGGCATCCAGGTTAATCGAGCCGATGGCCTGTGGATAGAGCCTGCGTTCCTGGTCATAAGTCTTCTCGATGAGCTTACCGGCGGCAACAGCCAGCTGGTGCGCCTTTTGCATCAGGTCCTGATCGTTGAAAAGAAAGCCGATCTTATAGGCGGCCTTGGCGCCGGCCCAGTGGAACAGCAGCGTATACGTGTGTACCTGAACCTCTTTCCGGAATTCCCAGAGCCCGGAGTCGGGCTCGGCCAGCGTCCGCTCGATCTGCCCCAGCAGCCAGGGAACGATCTTACGATAGCTGCTCTTCTTTTTAAAGATGAGGCGTTTGTCCGAATACAAGGGAAGAAGGCTTACCAATACCTGCCCGTATACATCGTGTTGCGACTGTACATATGCCTTGTTGCCGATGCGGACAGGTTTGTTACCCAGATAGCCCTCCAGCTCGACAGTGGTCTCAAACAATTTCTTGTCTCCTGTAATGGAGTACAATGGTTGAAGAGAGTTGGTAGCATTGTGGATGATATTGTAGATGAAATCAAAATATTTTTCCAGCTCTTCAAAATGCCCGATCTGGTTGAAGGCGCGCAGGGTATAATGTGCATCCCTGAACCAGCAATAACGATAATCCCAATTCCGCGTGCTGTCATGGAACTCAGGGAGGCTGGTAGTGCCGGCGGCGATGATGCCGCCTGTGTCCTCGTATTGATGCAGCTTCAGCACCAGGGCGCTGCGGATGATCTCGTCCTGGTAGATATCGGGGAGATAGGAGCTCTTTATATAGCTCTGCCAGTCTTCCGTGGTCTTGCGGATAAACTCATCGGCCGTCTCTTTCAGGGGAGCTTCCAACGGTTCGCCATACGTGAGCACCAGGTAACGGTCCTGGTCGAGGACAAAGGATTGTTCCTTTTGTATATAAGTCAGGGGCACGTCCGTCGTAAGGCGCACCTGCTGATCCAGATTGAGGTAACGGATATGGTTGCTGGCGATAACGGATTCGGGCACTACCCTTCCGTAGTCTCCTCTTGGCTGGCAGGAGATCAAAACGGCCGGCTCGCCCTCCAGCAGCTCTATCTTGCGTACCAGCATCAGGGGGCGGAATTGCCGATCATGGATACGCATACGGGGAGCGCAGTCCTTTACCACAAAACGGCCGTCGCGACATTTGAATTCCGTACAAAGGACGTTGGTATTGGGGACATAATACTGAGCGGATGTAGCAGTATCGTCCATAGGACGGATAAAAAAATGGCCTCCTTTTTCTTCATCCAGGAGGCTGCCAAAGAGGAAGCTGCTGTCGAACCTGGGCATACACATCCATTTGACATCCGCCCTGTCGTCGATATAAGCCAGGTAGGAGCAATTTCCAATAATGCCCATCTTGTACTTGTGCGGCCGCATAGAATTATTTTAATGATTGAACCTGAGGTTCAGCCTGGGGAGTGATCAGCTTGTTCAGGAGAGGCAGCACCTGCTGCTGCGACAGGATGGTATATTGAGCCGCGGAGGCGCCATTGTTGACCTTTATGGTATAAGCTTCTCCTTCCAGCGCCTTGAACATGTCCTCATCCGTCGTGTCATCGCCGATGCAAAGGACAAAATCCGGGTCCTGCTCATTCACGATCTTGAGGGCGGTAGCGCCTTTATCAAAACCTGCAATGCGCACTTCTACCACTTTATTACCGTCAATGACCTGTAAAGTAGTGTTTTGGATAAGCTGCGACAAGGTGTTGAGCAGCTCGCGCGACCTGGAAAATCCGAGTCCCGTCTGGGTATTGCGATAGTGCCAGGCGATGGTATTGGTCTTTTCCTCGATAAAGGAGCCCGCGCATCGGATGACGAACAGCTGCATAATACGACGGATCTCATCCTTCCAAAGGTCCGATACGGATACGAGCTGCTGCCAGGTGCCGTTGCGCATCTTGAAGCTGGCTCCGTGCTCAGCCACCAGCGTCAGGGGCATGGCGCCCAGCCAGCGATCGAGAGAGGACAGGTCGCGGCCGCTGATAACAATAACATGATTCCTTTTATCGCTCGTGAGCCGGGAGAGCGTATCTCTCACCGCATTGTCCGGAGAAGCTTCGGATGGCAGCCGCGAGAAAGGCACCAGGGTCCCATCGTAGTCCAGAAGGATACAGCGGTTTTTCGCATTGAGATAATGCCGGCGGATGGCGGTGAGGGCCTTGTCATCCAGTATCTTTACCTGTTGTTTTTTCTGTTCCTGCTTCACTTGCGTCAGTTGATCCATAAAATCGTTCACCCATTTTATTACATCGTATTCCTGTAACCTTCTCTGCATCAGGGCAAGCCTGTTACGCTGTTCATACAGCGGCATGGCCAGGGCCCGGGTGATGGAGGAAGCCACATCCGCCGTATCGGTAGGGTTGACCAGTATTGCCTCGCTGAGCTCGCTGGCGGCGCCGGCCAGCTCGCTAAGGATCAGGACCCCTCTTCCGGAGGCGCAGCTGGCTACGTACTCCTTTGCCACCAGGTTCATTCCATCCCGTAACGGGGTGATGAGCGCCACATCGGCGGCCTGGTATAAAGCTATCAGCTCCTTGAATGAAAGATGGTTGTACCGGTAAATAACAGGCTGCCAGCTGATGGAGGAAAATCTCCCATTGATGGTGCCTATCTTCTCCTCGATCATCTTTTTTCTCTCCAGGTAGGCAGGTATGCTGCTGCGGGAGGGAACGATGTTCAGGATAAAGACCATTTTCTCCCGCCATTCGGGATACCTCTCCAGGAAGTATTCGAAACCACTGAGCCGGTGTGAAAGTCCCTTGGTATAGTCGAGCCTGTCCACGGAAAAGATGATCTTCTTATCCTCGAGGTTGTTACGGATCTTATTGCACATATCCAGCACTTCGGGATCGCTGGCGGCATTATAGAACTTATTGTAGTCGATGCCGATGGGGAAAAGGTCGATGCGCACCAGCCTGTCCTGGTATTGCAGGTTGTGAAAATAGCTGTCCACACCCAACAGCATTTTCACCGATTGAAGAAAATGCTGGACATAATCATAGGTGTGAAAGCCGATGAGATCGGCCCCCATGACACCCTGCAGCAGCGTCTTTTTCCATTCCGTCGGCAGCAGGCGGAATATCTCGTAGGATGGGAAGGGAATATGGAGAAAGAATCCAATGGTGGCATCCTGCTTTTTCTGACGCAGCAGATAAGGCAGCAGCATCAGCTGGTAATCGTGTATCCATACCCGGTCGTCTGGCTGCAGCAAAGGCGCCAGCTTCTCCGCAAACTGCTGGTTGACCAGTACATAGGCATCGAAGAACTTGCTCTCATATTCAACCAGTGAGGAAAAATAGTGGAAAAGAGGCCAAAGCACGGAATTGGAGAACCCGTTGTAGTAGCTGTCGTAGAGATCCTTATCGACATACAGGGGGATGATGCCAAAATCCTGCTGGGCGGCATGGGAGGCAACGGCCTGATCCCAGTCTTCCTGGGGAAAATCCGCCACACCCATCCACAGCTTTTCTGTCAGCTGATCCTTATTGATATTGTTCTCGAAATAGCTTTTGATAGCGGATACAAGTCCGCCCGAACTCTGTCGGATACTTAGCTTATCCCCTTCCCTGTCAATGGAAAAGGGCAGGCGATTGGATATAATGATAAGACGACCCATAGATATGCAGCCCTTATTCCAAAAATGAGACCAAAAACCGAACAATGGTGGGCAATTTGCTCATAATGTTCGAAGCAGACAAATTGATCAATTTATAGAACAACAGAAAATGCGCAAGCTGTTATTTATATTTGGGACAAGACCCGAGGCTATCAAGATGGCGCCGATCATCCTTGAATGCCTGAAACATCCCGGGCAACTGCAGGTGAATATCTGTCTCACAGGCCAGCATCGGGAAATGCTCGATCAGGTGCTCAATTTTTTTGGAATAAAGGGGGACTATGACCTTGCACTGATGCAGCCCGGTCAGACATTGTTCGACATTACATCGAAGGGGCTCAGCGGTCTGCAGGAAGTGTTGGCCAGCGCAAGCCCTGATATCGTGCTTGTACAGGGCGATACGACCAGCGCTTTTGTGGGCGCCCTGGCGGCCTTCTATCATAAGGTGGCCGTTGCGCACATCGAAGCAGGGCTCAGGAGCCATAATAAATACTCTCCTTTTCCTGAGGAAATGAACCGCAAGCTCATCGGGCAGCTGACGGATATCCATTTTACCCCTACATCCCAGGCTTCAGACAATCTTAAGAAAGAAGCTATAAAAGGTAAGATATTCGAGGTGGGCAATACGGTGATCGACGCGCTGCTCTATGCCGTCGAAAGGGTCAGGGCACCGAGCAGCCCGGCAACGGAGTTCTCCTTCCTCGACCCTTCCAAAAAGCTCATCCTTGTCACAGGACACAGAAGGGAAAGCTTTGGAAAGCCCTTCCAGGATATATGCGATGCGCTGCTGGACATTATTCACGCCTACCCACAGGTGCAGATCGTCTATCCTGTACATCTGAACCCGCATATACAGGAAGTGGTAAATGCCAAAATGAAAGGAGTGAATTCCGTACATCTGATACCTCCAGTAGAGTACCCTCAGTTGGTAAGGCTGCTCGACCGTTGTTATTTCGTCATTACGGACAGCGGAGGCATCCAGGAGGAGGCGCCTGCCCTTGGTAAACCCGTCCTGGTGATACGGGATGTCACGGAAAGGACGGAAGGGATAGATGCAGGAACCGCCATACTGGTAGGGACCTCCCGGGAGAAGATCGTAAAGCATGCCAGGCTGCTGCTGGACGACGAGAATGCGTATCAGCGAATGGCAAAGGCCGTCAATCCCTATGGAGATGGCACCAGCGGCAGAAAGATCGCCGATGTACTTCTAAATGAGAAACTTTGACCCTGGCCAAA
>Ga0157372_10001319_pt1 | contig 26869 bp, 25 predicted proteins | sample C55metaG_FD_115307 | JGI IMG/M metagenome (GOLD analysis project Ga0157372, IMG submission 115307) | Corn rhizosphere microbial communities from Kellogg Biological Station, Michigan, USA - C5-5 metaG | ecosystem: Host-associated > Plants > Roots > Rhizosphere > Soil | place: USA: Michigan...
CGGCCAATTGGGTTTGCCGGTGAGTATTCATGTTGCCGATCCCATCTGGATGTACGAACCGATGGACAACACCAACGACGGACTGATGAATGCCTTCCACTGGCGGCTGGACAATCAGCCGGACATTGTGAGGCACTCCGGAATGATTGACATACTGGAGCGCACCGTCGAAAAGCATTCGAACACAACTTTTATGGCGTGCCACTTTGCCAATCTTGATTACGACCTGGCGCGATTGGGGCAGGTGCTTGAGAGACATCCCAACTTGTACGCCGATATTGCCGCCCGATACGCAGAAACAGCTCCCATTCCCCGCTTTTCCGCGAAATTTTATGCAGAGTATGCCGATCGTTTGCTCTACGGAACTGACATGGGATTCGAAAAGCAGATGTACCGAGTCACCTTCAGAATTCTCGAAACTTCGGATGAGCACTTTTACGAACACGGCATGTTCGGCTATCACTGGAGCCTGAATGGTTTCGGACTTCCGGACGAAATACTACGGAAGGTATATCGCACAAATGCAGAGAAGATCCTGAATTCCCGAGGATCGCGCGTTCACACATAAGCATTCAACGATTGTCTTTAGACAGGAAGATAACTTGAAACTACTAACCCTTTTTCGATGCGGCACAGACATGTTGTTCTGATTCCTCCGCCAAGTTGCACTACATTTTCCGAGGATGCACCGTAGTTGTTGAAACCAGATGAGATGAGAAGGCCGGTCTGCGGAGGGGATGCAGTGTACGCTCCCAAGTTATCGACGTGCTCGAAGCACAGATAAAAAGGAGACCGGCAATGAAGCAGGTTAGCACCACGGCAAGCGAACAGAGCAGGATTATTTCGCAGCAGAAATTGACCATCTGATTGGATCTGGGAGATCGCAACAGTTGGTACTGCGTGCTGGATGAAGCAAGCCAGATACAACTGGAGCAGCGGGTGCGGACGAATGCGAAAGCATTGCGCGAAATATTCGGCGTGATGCCAGGCAGTCGGATCGCACTGGAAATCGGGACCCATTCGCCCTGGATCAGTCGCTTGCTCAGCGAGTTGGGGCATGAAGTGATCGTGGACAATGCGCGCAAGGTGCGGCTGATCGGGGAGAGCCGCAAGAAAGACGATCGGCTGGATGCGCAGGCGCTGGCGCGGCTGGCGCGGATCGATCCCGAGCTGCTGTATCCGGTGAAGCACCGCAGCGTGCAGGCGCAAGCGGACCTGATGATGATTCGGGCGTTCCCAGGAAGAGAAAAAATATAAAGCCCAAAGCCGAGTTCCGGTGACTGCGTTAATCGCCTGGCCCAGGTTCGACTCTCTTGAGAGCAGAATCACAGGGCGCCAAACAGATAGCAGCACCGGCTGAACCGAGAACGCCCAACATGCACCGAGCGAATGATCGCTCACACAGAGTGCGGATGGAAGCATGGCGACAGTGGCCACTCGGCCGGAGAAAAAACGTGCAACGAAAAAACAAAAGAACCCACTTGACTCCGACCGGCCTTCTCATGGAAGGCGATTACACTCATTGACTCTAGCTTGTCCCTCCTTAATGAGTGATATAGCGATCTATCAGCAACTGACCTAAGAATTAAGATTTCCTACGAAGGAACGGCATGTGAGTGCACAAGTACGCGTCTCTTAAAGGTTCTCTGTTTTGGCGCGCATCAAAATGGACGGCAGTAAAGTTGAGTTCACGTTGGTTTGCGAATTCAGGCATTAATCACGCATAATCCCGGCTCGATGGTCAATGAGTGTAATCCTTGATTACAAGGTAGTTGAGCCAATGTCGTCGAGTTCTAGAATGCACCTTTTACTTGCTAGAAAGTTACTTTGTTCCGCACCCACGAGCCGCTCTCTGGTAACGGGGTTGCGAACTTTAAAAACTGGGGTACAATGGCTGCCCGATGGTAGGTGTCACCACGTCTATGCCTGGGCGCGATTGGAGAGTCGACACTCTTCGCGGCTACTTTCTCGTTGTCATGACCATTGCGCATCTCGGAGAGAATCCGCTGATGCGGTTCACTGAGTACACCTTCGGATACGCTTCGGCGCCTGATGGCTTTGTATATCTATCAGGCCTGGTGTCGGGTTGGGTATATTTGAAAATTCTCGCTCGTTCGGGACCGGCAGCCCTGACGAGCCGTGCACTGAGTCGTGCCGGTCAAATCTACTTAGTGCAAATTGCCCTGCTTATTGTGGCAATCAGTGGAACCATCCAAACGGGGCGATCGCTGTTCCATGGTGCAACTCCCGCGCAGGCTTTGCTCGCGGGCGCCTTGCTGATCTATCAGCCTAGTTATTCAGATATTCTGCCAATGTATTGCGTGTTCTTGTTGTTCACCCCTATCGTGTTGCTGCAACTGATGAAGGGTCGTACACGACTCGTCATAGCGTCGAGTGCAGCGTTATGGATCCTTTCGCAATTCGGTTTTGGCGAGACCTCGTCACATGTTCCGGCGTGGATATATCTCGGTAAGTTCAACCTTCTGGCGTGGCAGGCATACTTCACTGCTGGACTCTATCTAGCTTGGCGCGCAGCATCGCACAATGTCACTGTGCCTAAGTCACGAACGCTGCTCGCCATCTGCGCAATCGGCGCCAGCGTGTTATTCGTGGACCGGCACCTTCATCTGATCGCGGGAATAATGCCAGTATTAAAGTTTCATGAAGGCCCGAATCGTAACCCGGCGCGTTTCCTCGACGCGGCGTGCTTGGGCTATCTCATTTTCTGGATTCCCAGAGCTGTAGATAACAGGCTGAAGGAGTTTCGGATATTTCGATTTCTTAATTTTCTTGGCCAGCATTCGCTTCAGGTCTTTGCCTTCTCATCGTTGGCTACATTTGTCCTTTGGTGGGCAGGATCGAGTTGGAATAATTTACCGAACCTGCCGAAGACATTGATCGTCTGTCTAGTCGTACTGGCGCTCACGATTCCGGCGCAACTTCATGAACTCCATCGCTTTCGAATGCGACGCGCGGAACCCTCCTTATTGCCGGGTGCCCGCAGTGCCGGCGCTATTTAATTGGTCCTCACGGTCCGCAGGCCTTTGCGCAGATGATGACCGCAATCGCGATTTTCAAGCAGTTAAGGCTACGTCGGCCGTCCGGCAAGGGACGCAACCTTTTAGAATGAACGGCACTCTGCCAAGTTCGACAAAGCCTCAAGCCTCTCCAACTTTAGGTGAAGCTTCCCGGTAACTATTTCTGACAATTGTAACGACGACTGCGTGACGATCCTCACTATTCCTGAGCTGTTCCGAGCGGCAACATTCTTCCACCCGTAGCAAACCAGAAGAACGGCACATGAAATCAGGGTGGTGATTCTCGCGTTATGGTCTCGCGAAGGCCTCTCCGAGGCAGAAGGCGGAAGACAAGGAAGCAGCTATGAGCATCAAGAAAGTTCTGGTCACTGGGCTCAAAATTCTGGCAGTGTGTTTTGTTTTTTCCTTGGCTTTCGTAATCGGCGGAGCCCTGTCGGGCTTGAGTCATATTGGAACAGACTCGCCAGCATCCCAGTCGGTGCAGCCACTGACGGAGCAGGTGAGTTCGTCTGCGCCGCAAGCTCCGCCAAAGCCTTCCGCGCAAATGCCCGACAATTTCCTGCGTCCTTTTCTAATCTTTTCCATCTGCGTCGGATTGATTGTCTCCTATTTAATCTTGCGATCGAGCTGGCACGGTTGGCCCCTCGTCGCCGCCATCAGCGTCGGCATTTATGTCGTCTCTACTGTCGCGCCTCAAATCGAATCGGTCTTTTTTCTGTCGAACAAACTGCCGCCTGGGCTGGTTCGTGCGTTATTTCTACAGGGAGCAATTACAGCGGCTCTGTTTGCGCCGCTCGCTGTGCTCTTGCTAGGCAAGTGGCGAGGTGTTTCGCGGCCGCCTGCTACAGTTGGTTACATGGGCACATCTTTCTGGGCCTGGAGACTTGTAATCATTGGAGTAGCTTTCGTATTTCTGTATATGTTTTTCGGCTATTACGTTGCCTGGCAGAACCCGGCGCTCCGGCAATATTACGGAGGGTCCGAGCAATCAAGTTTCTACGCCTCGTTGAAGGCCAACTGGATGTACCACCGCTCGATCTACGAGCTGCAGGTTTTTCGGGCGCTGCTGTATGCCGGTTGTTTGTATCCGCTAATTCGCATGCTCCGCTCGTCTCGCTGGGAGAGCGCGCTCGCCACGGCGCTGTTCCTCTCGGTTTGGACGATGCCGCTGCTTCTGCCGAACCCGACGATGCCCGCCAGCGTCGCCCATACTCACTTCTGGGAAACCCTGGGATTTAGTCTGGTTTTCGGCGCGCTCGCTGGCTGGCTCTTGAGTTTCCCGTCCAAATCGATCACGATCCATTTTCCCAGAGACGTTGTTCCTAGCTCAAAGTGACGTAAGGTCCCTCTTCCGTCCGCGTTCCGCGCACGGATTCGGGATGACACTGTAGGCACAAGAAGGTAAGCAGGAAAGTTGCCCGCCGTTTGGAATACACTGAATCCCACAAGGGACACGACAATGCGAAAACGTAGCTGCCTCTTAGTTATTGGTTGTTTGTCGGTGCTTATCCAGGTTTCCTATGCGGGAAATGACGTGTTGGGGGAGTTGCAGTTGGAAGGCGCCACCAAGGTCGAGAAAACCTCTGGCGTTTGGATTGATGGCCAGTATCTCGGCTATCTGGAAGAACTCAAGGGATCGAAGAAGATTCTGTTGTTGCCCGGCGAGCACAAGATCAACGTCCGCCAGAACGGCTACCAAGAGTTCGCGCAAGATGTCGTAATGCATCCGGGAGAAAAGCAACTCTTGACCGTGAAGATGGTAAAGGACACTCGTTTCGTAATGCCGGCGGTAACCGCAGAGGTCAAGATATCGGTAAATCCCGACCGCGCGGCAGTGTTCCTGGATGGACACTACGTAGGCCACGCCGCCGAGTTCGGCTCAGGATTGATCGTCGCTCCCGGACATCGCAAAATTTCAATCAGCTTGCCGGGATACCAGACTTTCTCGACCGAAGTCGACCTCGCACCCAAACAGAAATTCGAAATCAAAACTGACTTGCTCAAGTCAGGCGAGCCGCACATGACGGCACCGGAGCAGTAAGGTCCGCGCTTTACTTACGCAACTCTGTCATCCGGAATGCAGTCGAGGGACCTGGTGTGTGGAATTCGCATCCGCGTTCGCGAACGTCAATCTATGACACGTGGCAGGGTTAAATTCACACAAAACAATTTCAGGTTGCAGATTGAAGATTTAGATTTCACTACCCAATGTCAGATTAAATCTGAAATCTGAAATCTGGCTTCTGACTTCTGCATTGGCAAACGCTATACCGGTAATGCCTGGCGGTGGCTGGCCAGAAGAAGTTCAAACGCTTTCACCGAGTCCACGGGCGGCGAGTACAGAAATCCCTGGACCATCTCGCATTTCAGGTGCTTAAGCTCATTGACCTCGTCCTGAGTCTCAGTTCCTTCAGCGACAACTTTGAGTCCCAAACTGTGGGCCAAGCTGATAATCAGCCGCACAATCTCGTGATTGTCGTGGTCGACGGACATCTGAGAAATAAATACGCGGTCGATCTTCAGCGCGTCGATAGGAAACCGCGGCAGCCGACTGAGCGATGAGTAGCCGGTGCCGAAGTCGTCGATGCTCAAACGCACCCCCAGCGCCTTGAGATCGGACAGCACCGAGAAGGCGTGGTCGGCGTCGCCCATGGCAATGGTTTCGGTGATCTCAAGGTTCACCGCACTTGGCTGAATACCCGACTGATCAAGGATCTCACCGATTACTTTTGCCAGGTCGGGTTGTGCAAACTGCCGCGGGGTGATGTTCAAACTCATGGTGAGCGGCGGTGTGCAGTTGAGTTTCGCTTGCCAAGACTTCAGTTGCTGGCAGGCTTCGAGATAAAGCGCGCGATTCATGGGAATGATCAGGCCGGTCTCATCGGCGACCGGAATAAATTCAACCGGCGGGACCATTCCTTGCACCGTTTTCCAGCGGCTAAGGGCTTCGAAGCCGACGATCCTGCCGGACTCGAGTGAGATGATGGGCTGGTAATAAACCAGCAGTTCGCCATGTTCTATGCCGCGGCGAAGATCAGTTTCAAGCTTCAACCGGCGGACGGCGGTCGAATGCATTGCCGGATCAAAAACTTCGCAGCGTGCTTTGCCGGCCTGCTTGGCGCGGTACATGGCAATTTCCGCATCACGCAGCAGGTCTTCGGCGCCTTCATAGGAGTTGTTGCTGGCGGCGATACCCACGCTGGCGGAGATAACAATCTGCTGTGTGCCCAGAGTAAAAGGAAGTGCAATCCTGTCCAGAATTCGACGGGCTACGCGGATAGCATCGCTAGGTTCTGAGACATCGTCGAGAAGGACGGTGAATTCATCGCCGCCCAAACGCGCCAGACCGTCGTTGGTCAACTTTGAATTCAGCACAGTCGCCGAACGCGAGACTGTGTCGGTTTCGCGAAAGCACGCGGTCAAACGCTTGGCTACCTGGATCAGTAATTCGTCGCCGGCAGAATGGCCAAGGCTGTCGTTCAATACCTTGAAGCCGTCGATATCGATGAACAATACGACGAAGGAGTAATCGGAGTGGCGGCGCGCGCGAATCAGCGAGTGCTGCAGGCGGTCAACGAACAGTGCGCGATTGGGTAGTTCAGTCAGAACATCGTGCAGCGCGCGATGCTCAAGCATCTCCTCGGCGCGCTTGCGTTCAGTGATATCACGATTGACGATGACTAATCGTTCAAGATGACCATTGCCGTTTTGAATTGGACTCGCCGTCGACTCGAGAATGCGCCAGTCGCCATTTTTGTGACGCATGCGATATTCAAGTCTTTGTCCGCGCCCGCTGGCCCGCGCCTTGGCCGCTGCTTGCAGCACCCGCTCGCGGTCTGAAGGATGTATCTGATCGATTGCCGAACTCGAGCTGAGCTCCTCTTCTGAATAACCCAACACTTTTGAATACGCGGGACTGTTGTACAAGCGATTTCCCGCGCTATCCACCACCGCAATCATATCGGCGGCGTTTTCAGTGATCAGCTGAAAGAGTTCGTCATGCTCGGCCAGTTGACGGCGCACTCGTTGTAACTGCAGGTGCTGATACATCGTATAGATATCGAACAGGAGGACCAGAGCAGCCAACCCGCGTACCCAATCCTTAAGGCCGGTCCAATATTGTGCGCTGATTCCAGAATCGTGATCGAAAAAAGTGAGAAAAATAATGCCGGCGGTGAGTGAGAGCGTGACGATTACCGCAAAGCCCCAGAGCCACCATTCGCGGCCCTCAATCTGATTGATTTTGAGCGAGGCCATGGCAGGGCTTCTGGGGGAAGCAGTTTTGGATTCGGAAGTCATTCGGTCGAAAGAACGATTCTAGGCGGCTGACATGTCATGCCAAAGTTACAGAGGTAGGTTGAGCTTTGGTGCGAGTGGTGCTGTTGAAAGATGGATGCGAACGAGTGAATTCCAAAGGGTCGAAATGGCGGCTGTTTCCAGAATGGAAAAAGAAGAAGTAACTCTGGTGCCTGACCGTCGGTTAACCGACCGAAAGTTATGATCTTCTGTTACTACGGCTTTTTAAGATACTCAAGTTTGGCTTCCTTTGAGTTGCGCTGGATGCCATACTGGTCATATCCAATGGGTTCTGCAGCAGCAATCCGGGCTTTAATGGTCACCCGAGATATGGGCCTGACCGCGGCGTTTACCGACATCTCCCGGGAGTTTGGAATCAGCGCGCAAAAAAGCAAGAGTAGCAATGGCGGAGTTCCCGACGAATTGAGCCTTTCGAAATATGAAGCGCTGTTGATTGATTTCGAGACCGTGCCGCAGACGGTTCCAATTTTCACAACCATCCGGCAGAGCCCGGCGAATCGCAACGCGGTGGTGTTCGCGGTGGTGGGCAGTCCGGATAGCCGGCAACGCGCGCGTGAACAAGGGGCTACGTTTGTATTGGAACGCCCGCTGGAAGGCGAGGGAATCAGGCGGGTGCTACATGCCGCCTATGGCATGATGACCAGCGAGCGGCGACGCTACTTTCGATGCGGTGCCGAAATCGCGGTGCAGCTGGTTCGTGACAGTGGCGAGGAACATGCTTGCAAAACCATCAACATCAGCAGTAGTGGAATGGCGGTAAGCGGCTCGTCATCATTTAAGGCCGGCGAGAAGCTGCATCTAGCTTTGACCTTGCCGGGCTCTGCATCTCAGGTGCGCGCCCGCGCTACGGTCGTGTGGGACGACAAGCATGGCAAGACGGGGTTGAGTGTGGAATGCGCGAACCCGCAAATGCAACTCGAGCTCGACAGCTGGCTGGATGCACAATTTCAACCGAACCTTAAACAGTAAACCTCACAGCTCGACAATCTTGAAGACAAATTCTCCAGATCTGCGCTTACAATATTGGCGCAATGGCTCCTTCCAATCTTGTGCCCCCATTTACGCGGGAGACTGCGACTCTCAAGGTCCGAGCCGCCGAGAATAACTGGAACTCTCGTAACCCTGAAAAAGTTGCGCAAGGCTACACCCTCGATAGCCGTTGGCGCAATCGCAACGAATTTATAAATGGCAGAGATGAGATCATCGCCTTCCTGAGCAGGAAGTGGTCGAAGGAACTCGAGTACCGCCTGATCAAAGAGCTGTGGGCTTTTGATGAAAAAAGAATTGCGGTCCGCTTTGCCTACGAGTCGCACGATCAATCCGGGCAATGGTTTCGTTCGTACGGAAACGAAATGTGGGAGTTTGATCCTGGCGGACTCATGCAGCGCCGTCACGCCAGCATCAATGATCTCGCGATCAAAGAGCAAGACAGGCTTTATCACTGGCCTCTCGGTCCTCGGCCGGAGGATCATCCGGGTCTGACAGAATTGGGACTATGACGGAGTTACGGTGGTGTGGGGACAGCCGCCCTCGGCTGTCCGCGGATCGAAGCTCGGTTAACTTCCTTGTTCGATAATTTTTTTATCTGATCGAGCTACGCTCGAAGTACAGCCGAGGGCGGCTGTCCCCACGTGAATCGAAATCATGACTGCTGTTCGTGTCGATAAATGGTTGTGGGCGGCGCGATTCTTTAAAACGCGCACTTTGGCTGCTCGGGCGTGTGATCTGGGCAGAGTTCAATCGAACAAGCAGCCTGCCAAGCCAGCGCGCGAGGTCCACGTGGGAGACATGTTGAACATCAAGACCGAGGGCGGTGATTTCGAAGTGGAGGTCCTGATTCTGAGCGAGGTGCGCGGCCCAGCGGCCATCGCGCAAACGTTGTACCGGGAAACCGAATCCAGCCGCGAATTGAGAATTAAAGTCGCCCTAGAACGCAAGGCGGGGATGATGTTCAGCCCTGCTCCGCAGGGAAGACCATCTAAACGTGATCGTCGAAAAATTCACAAGTTTAGAGGCGATATATAGAAGTCCTCCGAGATCCTGGTTTCAACCTTTTCACGGGCGCAGAACGATGAGCACCCGCAGTACTTTGCGCGGCTCGCAACTCGCCAAAATAATTCACCAAACGGCAGGGTTGAGGAATCCAATGTAGGGTGAGACGAAGAAGCATTATTCCTTTCATTGCGGTCGCCCAGACCATACTTTTCCTGGCGCATTTTCTTATTTATCAGACGTGGACATTCTCTTCCGTAAACGGTCGCATACCTGGGCCGCTGTGGCTCAAGCTTGTTCTCGGCATACTGTCCTTCACCTTTCTTCCGGCTTCAATCCTCGCTTTTCGATACACCAGCGCGCCGGTGCGCGTGTTCTACCGGATCGCTGCGGTGTGGATGGGGCTCCTCAGTTTTCTGTTCATTGCGACGGTGTTCAGTTGGATTCTCTACGCAGTCGCAGTTTTCATCGGATTACCTGCACACTTCCATCGCCTGGTGGAACTGCTGTTCGGCATAGCGATGCTGGCTGGTATTTACGGCGTGATCAACGCAAGCTGGACCCGGGTCACGCGAATTACTGTAAGGCTGGCGAATCTGCCGGTAGCGTGGCAGGGACGGAAAGCAGCGCTGATCAGTGATTTGCATTTGGGTCCGGTGCGCAATGGTAATTTTCTGCGGCGCATGATCTCCACTATTTTGCGCGAAGAACCGCATGCAATTTTTATTGCTGGTGATCTGTATGACGGAACTGCGATCGACGCAGCCAAGGCGGCGGCGCCACTGAGCAAGCTGACTTCTGCGCCACACGGCGTTTATTTTGTGGCGGGAAATCATGAGCAGTTCCGCGACGACAGCAATTATTTGCGGGCGGTTGAGGCGGCTGGAGTGCGAGTGCTCAACAATGAAAAGGTCGAAGTCGATGGCCTGCAGATTGCGGGCGTGCATTACGGGGACGCCTCGCAGCCGAAAGGGTTCCAGGCGACGCTGAACCGGATCGCTCTCGATCGCGATCGCGCGAGCATTCTGGTAACACACGCGCCCGACTATCCGGAAATTGCTGAGGCGGCCGGGGTTTCTCTGCAACTATCTGGACATACTCATCTCGGACAGTTCATTCCGTGGAGTTGGATCGCACGCCGCATTTATCGCCAGTTTGTGTACGGACTGAGCCGGATAGGGAAGATGCAGGTCTTCACTTCCAGCGGTGCGGGAACCTGGGGTCCGCCGCTGCGGTTGGGATCAAATCCGGAGATTGTTGTACTGCAGTTTGAGTAGCCGCTGCCGACTTAGAGAGCAGCTACTCAGTTTGAAACGTCGTGTACGCCACTAACTTCCGAGCAACGCTTCCGTAATTGTTTGCCATTCCTGCTGAAGCGAATCCTTACATTGCATTTTCTTCGCGCGAGTGTACCAGTAACTCGCGTTCGATGCATCTCCCTCCTTTCGATGCAAGTAGGCGTGCACCCATGATCCGGCGTGGCCTTCATCCTGTTGTGCCGATTCGTGCGCGCGTTGCCAGTCACCTTTCGCGTCCCACCAGAGCCCAGCGAGCGCGAGGCTTAGCTCCCGTGGAGGTTGATCCTGCGATAAAGAATTGCGAAATTCTTGCAGCGTCATACGGAATAGACTAAAGCAGTTGGTGCGCGCATTTCTCATTGGATTTAGACGATGCCCGACGTCTTGGAAGACACTCTCATTTCTGTGTGGCAGCAGGTGATGGTAGACAACGCCACCACAGTAAATGTCTGCGGAAAGAATTTCCGAGTGCAGAAAACCAGCCGCTCAAAATTGCGCGAAGTGGATTTCGAATGTGACGGCGAGAAGTTACGCGGGTTGGAGCAGAATCCGAATACGCGTTCGAACTGGGCCAAACTTGCGCGCGAAGGGAAAAAAGTGATGCAGTTTCTGCGCGATGGGAAGTATGTGGCAAATGTGGTGGACGGGAAGGTGCGCTACTACGGGCATTCCTCGGGAAAATGAGCCGAGTCACCCCTCGTAAGCTGTGTCATCCCGAATCCGATCGCGGAACGCGAGCGGAAGAGGGACCTTACGTCGGCTTTGGATTGGAAATGACGTGAGGTGGACAAAAGTGACCGCATGCAGAAGAGGCTGTCCTATCCATGCTGCTGCTGATCGATGGGTATCGTACGGACCCTCTCTCGTCCGCTTTCAGCGAACGAGTTCGGATGACACTCAGAGTTGAGGGGAAGCCTGGGGGACCCCAGGGTGCGCTTTTAAGAGGGGAGCATAAAAATGCCGCCCCTTTCGAGGCGGCATCCGCTAGACGACCCAGTTATCCCTGCGTCGGGTGCAAAACACGGAACGTTGTTCCGCCATTGGACCAGACCAGTACCAGCGCGTCTTCACCTTTAGGCACACTGGAGAGTTCGTGCTGCACGTCTGCGGCCGAATGTACCGGGTGACGATTTACTTCGGTGATGATGTCACCGCGCTGAATGCCGGCGTTATCGGCCGAGCTGCCGGGGATGACTTTTTCCACGACCGCTCCTTGCACCGTGTTAGCGGCTTGTGTTTGCTGGCGAAGTTCCGGAGTCAGGTCAGCAAGCCCAATACCCCAGCGCGGCTTGCCGTTCTGTGCGCTGGCGATCTCGGAGCCTTTGTCGTGTGCTCCCATGGCTTCCAGAGTCACTGGGATTTGCTCGCTCTTTCCATCACGCATGACGGTCAGATCGATTTTCGTGCCGGGCTGCTTCTGCCCTACTTCGACCTGGAGCTCGCCCGCATCGTTCACCGTTTTGCCGTTGAGTTCGGTGATTACGTCCCCGGTCTTCAGTCCGGCCTTTGATGCCGGCGAATCGGGTTCAACCTGGCTCACAACGGCGCCAATGGCAGTCTTCACGTTGAAGAACTTCGCTTCGTCAGGAGTGACATCAGCGATGCCAATGCCCATGTAACCGTGCTCGACTTTACCGTTGCGGATCAAGCCATCGACCGTGGGTTTCACGATCTGGGTGGGAATGGCAAACCCCATGCCCGAGAATGAACCTGTCTGCGAAATCAGGAAGGTGTTGATGCCGATCACCTGGCCGTGCGCATTTACCAGCGGACCGCCGGAATTGCCTGGATTGATGGCGGCATCAGTCTGAATGAACTGGCCGGGAGCGCGCCGGTCTGCTGCCGGGTTGGGGCGATTCAACGCGCTAACGATTCCACGCGTGACTGTGAAACGGTATCCCAGAGGATTGCCGAAGGCGAGAACAGTCTCTCCCGGCTGCAGTTTGGTCGAATCTCCCCAGGGAACGCTGGGCAGGTCGGACGCATTGACTTTAATGACCGCGAGATCGGTGAGCTTATCTCGGCCGATGAGTTTCGCGGCAAGAATCCGGCGATCATGCAAAGTGACGCGAATATCGGTAGCGCCGTCGACCACGTGATTGTTCGTGACGATGTAACCGTCAGGCGAAATAATTACGCCGCTCCCGAGGCCGTGCTCGATCTGCGGCTGCTGCGGCTGCATCTGGAAGAATCTCTTGTTGAATCCGAACGGGCCGAAGAATTGTTGCAAGCCGTTCGAGTTGTCATTGTCGTTGTCGCTGTTATCTTGCGCCGATCCATCCTCGTCGTTAGACGAAGCTTTCGAAGTCACAGTAACATTAACGATCGCAGGCGTAACCCGCGCTGCCACTGTTTCCATGGCATGGTCGAGCGCAAGCAGAGCGCTTACGCTATTGTCATCGAGCGCCGCTGCCGCAGGGGCAGGCGTAGGTGCAGACGCGCTCGCCGGCTTGGCAAATTGATACGTCGCCAGCGAAATCGTTGCTCCGACCGCCACTGCTGGAACCAGCAGACGCCGGCCAGTTTTCTTTTTCAAATCATTAAACCAACTCATGTGTTTCTCTCCTTTGTGTAACTAATAATTTAGTTATTGCTGTCAAAATTTTTTTAATACCACTAACTTGCGGACTACAGGGCGTGCATAACGATCGTCTCCTGAATCATTTGTTGCTGGCCGTTGCCGGATCTGACGCGCCACATAGTCAGCATCCACACGGTTGAATCCTGTTCATCAAATCGCGACGATTGCCACACTAGGAGAGTTTCTGCTGGCGCCCTGCGATCTGCTGCTTTCGCCGCCATGACTTTGAGGGTGCGATTTTCCTTATGCAGAATTGCTCTCGCCGGCATGACATCAGCGTGAGAGTTTGTCCGATCGTTGAGATACGTGCTCGGGGTAAGACTTCTCTCCGTCCTGCTGACGCGTTGTTTGAACACTATCGGAGTCGCTTTGATCGGCGGAGGATTGATGCTGTCCGCAGCCGCCGACATTTGCGCAGCTTTATCTTGAAACGAAATCAGCTCGGGCGCATACGGCATGGCGCCGACCGTTACCACCGCCAACGTACCGATCATGGCCAACGCTGGTCGCCACCCACGATTCGTGCGCTCGCGCTTGGTGTCGAGAATTTGCGTAATCCGCTGCGAGACTTCTTTTACCCGGCCAAGCGCGCTTTGCGCCAGGGCAAGTGCTCTGCCCATGCGCACTTTTTCTGCGACGACTTTTTCCGCGATCGACACCAACGATGCCGCGTAGATCCTCGCACTGGCGGTCTGCTCCAGGACCACGTCGTCGCAGGCGATTTCACGTTCCAGTTCGAGGCGGCTGTCGATCCACCATACGGCGGGATGGAAGAAGAACAAGGCCTTTACGAATTGCTGGGCGAGATTGGTCCAATCGTCCCAGCGGCGAAGATGCGCGAGTTCGTGCAGCACAACGACTTTCAACTCATCCGGAGAAAGATCGCGCAACGTCCATTCCGGCAGAATCACGGCCGGACGAAAGAATCCAAGTGCGGTGGGAACTCGGACCTGGTCGGAACTTAAAAGTTGAACTCGCCGCGCGCGCTGAAATTTCTGATGAGAAAATTCCGGGCCAACTTCGGCGAGAGCCGGGTACGAATTGGGGTTGAGCTCGCGACATTCTCGGCGTAGTAAATGGACGTGACGTAATGACGATGCCAGACGGATAAGCAACACACCGGCGATGAGCGCCCAGGCCCCAAACAGTCCCGCGGCCCAGGCGCCGGAGAGGGTTAGTTCAGGCGCATGAGATCCTGACGCAAGCAACGGGGAAGTGACTTGAGAGAGCAGCGGCAGCCCGGCGATCACCAAAAGAGTTGAGAACCAGACCGCGAAACGGGTCATGGAGCTGCGGGTCCCAAAGACACGCAGAACTACCCAGCTCAAACTCGCCAAGGCGAGCCCCTCAATGACCGTGTTCAATCCGCGGCCGGCTACGATCTGGGCGACATTCTGAAAGTCGAAGGCGGTCATCGGGATGAGCCCTCGTCGTTTAGTGAGCCCATGTGCAACATTTCGCGCAGTCGTTTCAGTTCCTGCTCATTGATCTCATCATCGCGAAGAATATTCAGCAGCAGCGCTTCGTGAGAATTGCTGAAGAAACGGTTGAGCAGATGACGAATTTCGGAGCGACTTGCCTCCTGCTGGCCGACCAGCGGCTGGTATACGTGTGCGCGGCCGTCTTTGAGGTGGCCCACATAGCCCTTCTTCTCCAGAACGCGAATGGTGGTCAGCACAGAGTTGTACGCCAAAACCGGCTTCTCTGGCAGCCAGTCGAGCACCTGCTGCACCGTCCCCGGGCCCTGTTGCCATAGGGTGTTCATGATGCGGAGCTCAGCTTCAGTCAGGGTAGTGGATTGCTTTCGCGGCACTTAAAGCCTCTTGTTTGTTTAGACTCGGACGGTGGTTAAAGGTCAACTAATTTGTTAGTTGCTTCGTGAAGGGGCAATGGTTGCCCTCAGAAGGCTCCGCTCTTAAGGCACTATATTAAGCATCAAATGATTATATAATAAGTGCCTATGCGAACAACTTTAGCACTCGACGATGAGCTTCTGCGCCTCGCCCAGGAGTTCACTGGGGTGTCGGAGAAAACCGCTCTGGTGCGTGAGGCTCTTAAAGCGCTCATTGAGCGGGAGAGCGCTCGGCGGTTAGCTGCCCTGGGAGGCACAATGCAGCAGTTGCAGGATGTTCCCCGCCGAAAGGTACAAGCGGATTGATTCTCGCCGACACATCGGTTTGGATCGATCATCTTCGCTCCGGAAACGAGCAATTGCGAAAGCATCTCAATGATGGAAGTATCGCGATCCATCCTTTCATCATTGCGGAACTTGCTCTCGGACCTCTTCGGAACCGAGTTACGACGCTCGCACTCTTGGATCTCCTACCAAAGGCGCGAGTTGCACAGATTCATGAAGTACGGGTGGCGATTGAAGCTCGAAGCTTGTATAGCCAAGGCATCGGCCTTGTTGACGCGCACCTGATTGCCTCGGTCTTTATCAGTGCTCCCACACTCCTCTGGACACGAGATAAACAACTGCGCAAAGTCGCCGAGGATCTTGGTATTCACGCCAATCTGGATTAGCCTGGCATTGTTTTTTTTCCGCACTACTTAAATTCGGGAAAATGTGGTGACAGCCGCCCTCGGCTGTCACGATGTTTGTAGGTGGCAGGAAGTGCAATCCCGGCAAAACATTTCGCTGGCCCATGGAGCCTACAAAGATGTTGGCGAGCAAGCTCGCCAGGACAGCCGAGGGCGGCTGTCCCCACATGTGTGATCTTGTGATGCCTCTGGGAGCCAGATCAGCAAAGGCGCTTTCCGACGCTCTACTTCAGCTTTCCCCTCACCACCATTATTGAAGCTGCCGGAATCTGGTAGGTGGTTTCAGCCGACGCATCTTTTGTTGTGTGTACCGCAGGCCCGTCTGGATCAGCTTGGCCCTTGGTATTCGAGAAGACAGACTGTTCTGCGGCGGAAGCCGAATGCGCCATCATTTCCGTGGTCGCGGGATGCCACTTGTATTGCTCACTGCCGAATACCGAAACCGTAACCTGGCCAGAAAACGACCTCACGTTATGGGCGGCGTCATCGTGAAAATTGATTCGGAACTGGTGGGGCGCGAACTGATCGCGGTTCACTATTAGTAGTGACCAATCGCCGTCGGGACGGTCGAGCGCATACGCGGTGAGTAACGCGCGGCCCGCGCTATCCATAAGGTCGCCTTTTGCAGAAAAGACGTGGTGCTCACCGTTGCCCGGTTTGATCCAATCAAGATTGATCAGCTGCGAGGCAAAATATTGCGAGAGATACTGTTGCACCTGATAGTCCTTGTTGATGGTGAACATGCCAAACGTTCCCGGCGAATCGTTGCAGCCGTGCTCCATTTGCAACGGCAAATAGTGGAAGTAATAGAGACCCTTGCCTCCGCTGTTTAAAAACGACCCCACGTAATCCGCCAGCCACAGGCCCGCAAAAATATCCTGATTGGCTTCGCTGGCGGCCGATGAAAGGTTCGATTCCGTGATCAACAACGGCATGTCTTGTGGAACGCCATCTTCGTGCCACACCTGTATGATGTGGCTCACCAACTCGGGCTCGTCGTACAAACTGCCCCACGGAATGCGGCACGGATCGTAGGGATAATGCTCGAACGAAAAAAATGCCAGCTCGTTCATGGCATGGTGAGATTTCAAATAGTCGATGAAGCGTCCAGTCCATGAGACTTTGCCGTTGTCGTTAGGCCAGGTTTCAATGTCCTGATTCTCTCCGGTGAACGAAGGTCCGCCTAACTTGGCCTCGGGATATACCTTATGAATTGCGCGCGCAGCTTGGATGTACAACTCTGCATAGTCTTCCGGCAGCGTGAATTGCCCGTCGGCTTCTTCTCCCAGCTCAACATACGAGACCGGATAGCCGCGCTTTTTGATGTATGCCATTTCGGCTGCTGCATTCTCTGGAGTGTCATAGAGCATTGCAACCGGGATGATCGCCGGAAGATTTTGCGTGACGCCGCTGTTGAAGAACAGGTCAAAGCCAAGTTGCGCCTGCCTTGTCGACCCCAGGTCTGACGGCTCGTGCCAGGGATCGACCGACGAGCACTGCGTTGCCGTCTGCTCCTGATCGGGAGTGTGGCGCATGACGTCGTGCAAGACTCCGTCGGGCGTCATAGTCCCTAAATAGACTTCGCGGATCGCGTAGCCGACGCAATTGCGCGGATCGCTGGAGCCGTGCGTGTCGCAGGTATTCGACGACGCCGTCATCCACACGCGCAAAAAACGAATTGATGCAGGCCCGTTACTCAGGCGAATGGTCTGCGTTCCACCCTTTGCGCTTTGCAATTCGCCAAACGGAAACGTCTTCCACACGCCGCGCGTCGGGAAATGCATGGGCTCTTCAGTGCCGGTCCAGTACTGCACAAGAAAGTCCGTCGCGTACGGATCCGCCCAGGCGATGCGAATGGTGTCGACCGGCTGATATTGCTGCAGATCCAACACTACCCATTGCGGATGCGACGAGTCGCTCTCGCCCGTCCAGCGCTTGGTCAGATACGGATTGCTCTTCCAGTATGTATTGAGGTCGCCATCGGTCAGACGCGAAAAGCCGCGGTTTCCGGTGCCGTCATTGCGAGTCATTCCGCGGTGCGGGAGATCATAGCCGTAAGAATAACGGGCGTTGTCGGTGGAATCGGTGGCGCCAGTGAAATAGCCTTTGCCGCTGGGATCGCTCCATGTCCCCTTCGGATTCCAATGCCACGCCTGCACCATCAGTTCGGTGTTCTGGCGGAAAGTCACCGGACCCCATCCCGCAGTGAATACCGGCTTCAGCGCTTCGGGCGTCAGGTCTTTATCGATGGCTTCAACCGATATGCGGTCGATTCCCGCGCCGAGGGTTTGGTTGGGAACGAAGCGATTGGTTTCGTGTCCGGGCGTGATGTCGACATCGATGGTTTGAGCAGAACCGCAGACGGCAGAAAACAAAATTGCAACCGCTAGATACGATTCCAGTTTCATGAGTGCCTCAGAGACTTAATTAAAACGTTTCAATCCTACGTATGACGTGACAATGACGCAACAGTTCTCATTACTACATTCGCCTGTGCGTCCCACGCTTTCGCAAAGAGCGCGAAAGAATGAGGCACTTACGAGGGCGACATTTAGGAACCTTCAGAATCCAGCTGAGCCACGATCGCATCAACTGCCTGAATGAGGCCGCCTTGTGATGACGCTGTGATCCGATCGAACCCCGGCATTCCTTGTAGCCCGAATGCTCGGCGCTGGATTCTTGCCGCAACCATCCTCGGTTCAAGCATGGCGTTCATCGACAGCACAGTCGTCAATGTCGCCCTGCCCGCGCTGCAATCCAGTTTGCACGCCAATATCGTCGATGTGCAGTGGGTGGTCGAATCCTACGGACTGTTTTTAGGGGCGCTGATCCTGGTCGGGGGTTCATTCGGCGACGTGTTTGGCCGCCGATTGATGTTTGTATTGGGCGTGGTGCTTTTTGCGATTGCGTCGGCTGGCTGCGGGCTCGCCTCAAGCTTTCAGCAATTGATCATTGCTCGAAGTGTCCAAGGAGTTGGAGCGGCGTTTCTTGTGCCCGGCAGTCTGGCGATCATCAGCGCTTCGTTTGACGAAAAAACCCGGGGTCAAGCCATCGGTACGTGGTCTGGATTTACCGCGATCACTACTGCCATCGGGCCGCTTCTTGGGGGATGGCTGATTCAGCACGCTTCGTGGCGTTGGGTATTCTTCATTAACCTGCCGTTTGCGGCGATCGTGATTGCGGTTTCCTTCTGGCACATTCCGGAGAGCCGCAGCAGCGCTGCTCGCCGAATCGACTGGCTGGGTGCTCTGGTGGGCACATTCGGCTTGGGCGGCCTGGTTTTCGGATTTGTTGAATCCACTGACTTGGGCTGGCGCAATCCGCTGGTTTTCGGAAGCTTGATAGTTGGAATTGCCGGTGTCATCGGTTTTGTAATCGTCGAAGCCAATGTCAGGTCGCCGATGGTCCCGCTGCGGTTGTTCAAGTCGCGAACTTTCAGCGGCGCGAATTTGCTGACGCTGTTTCTCTATTCGGCATTAGGAATTTTCTTTTTTCTTTTTCCTTTGGATCTGATTCAGGTGCAGGGATATTCGGCGTTCGCAACTGGCGCGGCCGTGCTTCCTTTAATTTTGTTGATGTTTGCGCTTTCGCGCTGGTCGGGAGGCCTGGTCGCGCGCTACGGTCCGCGAGTTCCGTTGATTATCGGTCCGCTCATTGCCGCGGCCGGCTTTGCTCTGTTCGCGATGACTTCGACCGGCAGCAGTTACTGGAGAGGATTTTTCCCCGCAATGGTCGTGCTTGGTTTTGGCATGGCCGTAACGGTGGCGCCCCTGACAACAGTTGTGATGAGCTCGGTCGATCAGGACCATGCCGGCACCGCATCCGGGATCAATAATGCAGTGGCCCGCATTGCCAGCGTGCTTGCAATTGCAGTCTTTGGAGTAGCCATGGTCAAGGCCTTCGATCTTAGGTTGACCCACGAGCTCGCAGATCGAGGGCTGCCTCCCGGCGTGCTGCGGGAAATTCAATCCGCGGTCACAAAACTGGCTGGAATGCAATCTCCGGCTGATGTCGATGCGGGGACTGCGTCCGCAATTCGAGCCGCAATCAATCACGCTTTCATTTTCGGATTTCGATTAATCATGCTGATCTGCGCCGGGCTGGCGGCGGCCAGTAGTGCGGTGGCTGGATTATTCCGATGAAAACCCGGCTAACGACAAGTCTTCGTGAAAGCGTCAGACAAAAATTTCCGGATCGGGATCGGCGAAGAAAGTTTTGTGCAACCGCTGTACGATGCCCGGTACCTGCTCTTCGTCGACTACGAAGGTCAGATTTATTTCGGATGCGCCTTGCGAGATCATCCGGATTTTCACGTCGGTCAGTTGGCCAAAGACGTGAGCGGCGATTCCCGGCACCTCGCGCAGATTTTCGCCGACGAGACACACGATAGCTTTGCGGCCTTCGTATTTCACGTCGGCCAGGCGGGAAAGATCTTCAGCCAACGCGGGAATGGATTCATTCGAGTCCACGGTGAGCGATACGCTGACCTCAGACGTCGAGACCACGTCGATCGGAATGCGATGTCTATCGAAGGCATCGAAGATGGCTTTTAGAAATCCATGTGCCAACAGCATTCGCGGTGCGGCGATGTCGATGATAGTGATTCGCTTTTTTGCCGCGATGGCTTTGAAGAAATTCTTGCAATGCGGGGCGCGAGCGGTGATTCGAGTTCCTTCACAGGTCTGATTGCGCGAGTTCAAAATGTAAACCGGAATATTTTTTTGGATTGCCGGAAGTACGGTTGCGGGATGCAGAACTTTGGCGCCGAAGTAAGCCAGTTCGGCAGCTTCGTCGAAACTGATTGTCTTGATCCTGTGGGCGTCAGGACAAATGTTCGGGTCGGTGGTCATCATGCCATCGACGTCGGTCCAGATTTCAATTTTTTCAGCGCTCACCCCGGCCCCAACGATGGCGGCAGAAAAATCCCCACCGCCCCGGCCGATTGTGGTTGTGATGCCAGACCGATTCGCGCCGATAAAGCCGCCCATCACTGGAACTCTGCCGAGTTTGATGAGCGGCTGAACGATCTCGGCGAGCTTGGCATTGGTTTCGTCAAATAAAGGTGCAGCCCGAGTGAAGTTGCCATCGGTCACGATGCAATCGCGCGAATCAATTAACGAGGCTTCGATTTCGTGCGCCGACAAGGCGGCGGTGACTAGCTTGCTGGACAGCACTTCGCCGAACGATGCAACGTTGTCGGTGGTGCGCGGAGTGAGTTCGCCGACGGCGGAGATGCCGCGCAACAGCTCTTCAAGATCTTCGAACTCAGTTCCGAGGTCGCTATGAAATTGGGTGAAGAGCGCGGTGCCTAGGAGTTCGCCGGCGGTGTTGTAGTGGCGTTCGCGGAGCTCGCGCGCGAGTGTCAGCGCGGTCTTGCGATCGCCATTTCCGGCGGCGCGGGCCATCTGCAACAGCTGGTCAGTGACCCGCGCCATTGCGCTGACCACGACCACCGGCCGCTGGCTAAGCCGGCCGCGCACGATCTCGACGACGCGTCCGATGGCTTTGGCATCGCCAACCGACGTGCCGCCAAATTTCATGACGATGCAATTAGCCATTAGCTTTTAGCTCTTACTCGAAAGCTAGTCAGGCTGCGCGGTTTCGCTAAGAGCTAACGGCTAAACGCTAAGAGCTGCTTTCATTCCAAATATCCCTGCGATTTCAGCAACTCGGCATTGAGCAGTGCGGCCCCGGCAGCGCCGCGGATGGTGTTGTGAGAGAGCAGAGTAAATTTCCAATCGAACACCGAGCATGGACGAAGGCGTCCGACAGTGGTCGTCATGCCGCCACCGAATTCGACGTCGAAGCGTGGCTGCGGGCGATCGCTTGCCTCGACGTAGCGAACCGGAACTTCGGGAGCGGTAGGGAATTGCTGCTGCTGCGGAATGCCGCTGAATTCTTGCCAGGCTTCGAGAATCTGAGCAGCTTCCGCTTTCTTCTTGAATTTCACCGATACGGATTCGGTGTGACCATCCTCGACTGCGACGCGATTGCACTGCGCGCTCATTTTAAAGGGAGCAAGTGTGACACCCGAGCCGTTGAGGCTCCCGAGCAATTTCCGCGTTTCCTCTTCCATCTTTTCTTCTTCTTTGGCGATGTAAGGAATTACGTTCCCCAGAATATCCATTGACGGAACGCCAGGATATCCCGCACCGCTGACCGCTTGCATGGTCACAGCCATGACGGTTTCAAGCTCGAATCTCTTATGCAACGGAGCGAGGGCCAAGACTAATCCCATCGCCGAGCAGTTTGAATTGGTCACCACGAAGCCGCCTGACTTCCGCCGCCAGGATTGGCATTCGATCAACTTGATGTGGTCGGGGTTGACCTCCGGAATCACCAACGGAACATCTTTCGCCATGCGCAGCGCGCTGGAGTTTGTAATTACGGCGCAACCGGCCTCGGCAAAGCGAGGCTCGAGTTCCGCTGCGATGGATGCATCGAGCGCGGCGAAAATTATCTTGGGCGCGCCATCAGGTGTTGCCGCAGACACGCGCATCTTCGCTACCGATGCGGGAATTGGCGTTTTCAAACGCCAGCGAGCAGCGTCGCTATAGTCGCGGCCTTCAGATCTGTCCGACGCCGCCAGCCACGCCACCTCGAACCATGGGTGGCGCTCCAACATCTGAATGAAGCGCTGCCCCACGATGCCGGTGGCACCGAGAATGCCTACAGGAATCTTCTTTTGCATAGGGAATGATGAAATTCTACAACAGTCAACATGGCGCTAAATGTTCTTCTTCTGCGCCAGTGCGCGGGTGGCCCCGGTTGAGATACCGCCATCTACCAGCAGCGTTTGACCAGTCACGTAGCGGCTGGATTCTGATGCGAGAAATACAACTGCGCCATCGAGGTCATTCGGTTGGCCTGGACGTTTCATCGGAATGCGATCGCAAATGTACTCCACCCATTCTTTGTCTTCGTACATCACTTTGTTCTGCTCGGTGTGAAACCAGCCCGGAGCCAGGCAATTGACGGTAATCCCATGTTTACCCCAATCGTCGGCCAGACTCATGGTCAGTTGACGAATACCGCCGCGACTTGCGCCATAGGGACCTAGACCAGCATATCCGGCGACGCTGGTCACCGATCCGATATTGATGATGCGGCCATATCCATTTGGAACCATGTGTCGCGCCACCGACTGCGCCACGAAAAAACTTCCGCGCAGATTGGTGTCGAGAATCAAATTCCAATCGTCCCAGGTGACCTCCAATGCAGGCTTGCGAACATTGCAACCAGCATTGTTGACTAGAATGTCGATGTGACCGAACGCCTCTGCAGCTTTCGCAACCATTTCTTCGATGCTTTGCTGATTGCGAACGTCGAGCTCGAGCGCAATGGTTCGCCGGCCGAGGGCTTTGATTTCCGATTCGAAATCGTTGAGTGAATCTCGTTTGCGACTGGTGAGTACCAGGTCTGCACCTGACTTCGCCAATGCCCGCGCCAGATATTGTCCCAGACCGCGGCTGGTCCCGGTGACGATCGCTACCTGGCCGGAAAGATCGAAGAGGCCACGTTGGTTGTTTGGTGGGATCATTTTTCGATGTTGGGCTGTAGAACCACCTTCATCAAGTTGGGCTCGCGAGAGTAGAGCCGTTCGAACCATTGCGGACCGTCGGCGAGCGGCGCGACCGCGCTAATCAGCGGCTTCACGTTGATTTTGCCACTACTCATGAGTTCGATAGCGCGTGGATATTCGCCCGCGGACGCACATGATCCCTGAAGTCTGATCTGACGCGTGACGACGGTTTGCAACGGCAATGTAACTTCGGGCGAAATATTTCCTACAAGCACCACGTTGCCACCTTTACGAGTGGCATTGATCGCGGTGGCCACGGTTTGATTCAATCCTACTGCCTCGACGGCGATGTCGACTCCCGTTCCATTGGTCAAGCGCAGAACTTCATTGACCAGGTCTGTTCCGGAGCCCAAGATCGTGGTGGCGCCAAGACTGGCGCTAAGTTTGAGCCGAGTGGCATCCACATCTGACACGAGAACCGGCGAACATCCAGCAACCGCTAATGCCTGTTGTACCAAAAGACCTATTGTTCCCGCGCCGACCACCAACGCCGTGCTTCCAGACTGGATTGGCGCTAGCGAGGCCGCGTGCAGTGCAACCGCAACCGCCTCCAGTAATGCCGCCTCCTGGAAAGAAAGATTGTCGGGCAAGTGGTGGGCGATCCGCGCGGGTACTACGACGAACTCTGCAAATGCCCCGTTGCGGCGGTAGTCACCACAGGAAACCCCCAGAACCTGTCGCCGGTCGCACAGATTCATGTCGCCGCGGCGGCAGTTGTTGCACTCGCCGCAATACACGGTGGAGTCGAAAGTGACCCGGTCACCTTTAGCGAAGCTGCTCACGCCCGCGCCGGTTTCAGCAACGGTTCCGGCGGCTTCATGCCCCATCACCAGCGGAGGGATGCGCCGGCCTGACGAGCCGTCATAGCCATGAACGTCACTGCCGCAGATTCCGCACGCTGCTACCCGCACCAGTAATTCGTCCCGAGCCGGTGCGGGGACGGGCATCTCGGCGATTTCAAGATGGCGGTATTGAGAGAGAAGGAGTGCTTTCACGTGGATCCCAGCATGATTCCGCTAAATATTATCGAAAATTGAGCCTGATAGGTCCCGCCAACCGCGTTGAAGGCAATGTTGGGGCTTCCGCTTTCACAAGGTACATTATTGTTCGGCGCAATACAGTGTTCGCTGTATGTACTCTACCAACAATCTTGAGAGATGATGGAGGCGGGTCGTGGGATAGTGTCTTCTTTTCCAAAGCAATCTGTACCCCGGAGGCCGCTCATCCTTTGCATAGAGGATAGCCCCACTTATCTGGTGCTCCGAAAAAAGGTTCTGGAGCGCGAAGGATACGAAGTGATTGGTGTCACTACGACTGATGAAGCCCTCAAAGTTCTCCGCGAATCCCCTGTATGCGCAACCATCGCTGATCACATGCTTCAGGGAACGACCGGCGCCGAACTGGCGCGGGAGATGAAAAAGATCAAGCCCGACGTTCCCATCATCCTGTTTTCGGGCACAGTTCCGCAAAGTCTGAACGCTGTGGATGTTTACGTCAATAAAGGCGAACCGACCGCCAAATTCCTCGGCATTGTCCGAGCCGTAGTCCAGCGGTACCGTTCATAACCTACGTGGGTCTCACTCATAAGCGCATTCTTTTCGTCGACGACGAACCCGCCATTCGCGCGACTCTGGCAGTTATCTTGCGCCGATATGGATTTATTGTGTCGGTTGCCGCCACAGTAGCCGAAGCGCTTGAGCAGATAAAGAAGCAGCAATTTGACCTGTTGCTGTCCGATTTGAATATCGAAGGCGAGCGCGACGGATATGCGGTGATTAGAGCAATGCGGGAAGCGAATCCGAGTTGCATCAACATCGTTCTTACGGGATATCCCGATGAGGAAAGCGCTGCGGAAGGTCTCAAGCTAGGGATCGAGGATTACATTGCCAAGCCGGCAAACGCAGATGCACTCGTAGCTATGCTGGCGGAAAAATTGACCAGACGGAAAAAAGCCGGAACCAGCCCACCTTCTTAATCGAGACAGGTAAGGAAATATGGCGGAGAGGGTGGGATTTGAACCACTCTGCATATTGATAGCGCAGAACTTATTGATTCTCCAAGGTGCATGGAGTGCTCGTGGTGCTAGTAGTGCGAATCCTTAGCACAAAATTAGCACGGAATTACCTTGAAATTACCGGCCTTCAATGTGGGCATTGCCAGCCCTAAAAATCGGGTTCGCTGTACAGACTCGGAATAGTGCCGGGTTTGTTGGAGTGATTCCCGTATCAAGTGTAACCATTGGATGCAGTCCCCACCTTCCACCCCCGGACTCAGTTCCGCCAGTATTTTCAACCATTACATCGGGTGCAACAATCACCGGCGTGTCTACATCGAATGTCAAATCCATTGGAGCAGACACTGGTTGGTTAGGCGTAATCCTAACGTTAGTCGTTATGCCAGTACATGTAGACAGGGGCTCACTTGACGGCCCCCAGGTAGTACTAAGCAACAACGGCGGCGGTCCGCAATTGTTCACATTGCTGTTACCAATCTGGTTTGGGCTGCATGCTCCACTACTTTGTTGAGTAACAGGTGCGTCAATTTTCACTTGTTGAGCTGGTGGTGCTGCGGAACGATGGGCTTTTGTGCCGAATCAGAGTACTCACGACTGGCGATTTAGGAGATATTGTCGGAGGGGAAGACACTGAGATAGGTGCCCTAGCTGCTGAGGAGGGCAAACTGTGTTGTATGTGATACCCGAACCATACAGCCAAAACAATGATTAACCCAACGACCGGCGCGATTACCTTCCAGGGATTATGTGAAGGCTTAGCAGCGGTAGCGGCATTCTCGGATGCACCAGATTTAACAAATCTTTTCCATGCGATGCCGCTGTAATGAAGCGCTACGAAGGTAAGGGCAGAGATGCTTACGAAATAAAATATGACATCCTCAACGGGCTTACCGTGAAGGATGGCCGCTACGCTGGCACCTATTCCAGGAGTAACCGTCCACAACCAATGCACTACTGAAATATCGGCAATTGCTTTGAAGGTCTTTGATTCCCGAATAGCAGTGATGTAGTTCACCTCGCACCCCCATAACATTTTGTCCTACGGACAACAGCAATGGTACCCGGAGAATGGTTGTGGATGGAGTTCCCGGTAGGTTGGTAAATTTCCACAAATAATCAATTATCAAATCGCGTCGGGTGTGATGGCTCTCGCTCGCACAGAAATCGCTTTTAACGTGTCCGTGTCTCTCGTGGCTAGGGTACCAGCAGCCTTTTCTACAATCGAATCCTAGCGTGTCCTTTCGCCTTTGATTCGTCCTAAAATGGAATCTATTTTTGTCGCTATAAATTTACCAAACTACGGGCCTTTAAGCGCTTTCGTTTTTAACATCTTAGGGGGCTACCCATGGCGCTTGGCTCTGTCGCTTCGGGTCAATGAGTGATATTGATTCCATGACAATGTCGGCTCCAACGCCCGAGTAAAGTTGGTGGTGCTAAAACCAACCAACGGGCTCGGGAGAAAGGAGCCGAACGATGATCATTATAGGAGTAGATTTCCATCCCGAG
>Ga0157372_10001320_pt1 | contig 26848 bp, 26 predicted proteins | sample C55metaG_FD_115307 | JGI IMG/M metagenome (GOLD analysis project Ga0157372, IMG submission 115307) | Corn rhizosphere microbial communities from Kellogg Biological Station, Michigan, USA - C5-5 metaG | ecosystem: Host-associated > Plants > Roots > Rhizosphere > Soil | place: USA: Michigan...
ACGGAAATACCTACGTTGATCGCAGGACGAACACCCGCGTTGAACAAGTTCACCTCAAGGAAGATCTGACCATCGGTGATGGAGATCACGTTTGTAGGGATATAAGCAGAAACGTCGCCCGCCTGTGTTTCAATGATAGGGAGAGCTGTTAATGATCCGCCTCCTTTAACGATTCCTTTGATGGAATCAGGAAGATCGTTCATGTTCTTAGCGATCTCGTCGTTGGCGTTGATCTTCGCGGCACGCTCGAGTAAGCGGCTGTGCAGGTAGAATACGTCACCAGGATATGCCTCACGTCCCGGAGGGCGGCGCAATAACAGGGAAACCTCGCGGTAAGCAACTGCCTGCTTGGAAAGATCATCATAAACGATCAGCGCCGGACGGCCTGAATCGCGGAAGAACTCACCGATAGCAGCACCTGCGAACGGAGCGTAGAACTGCATTGGAGCCGGATCGGAAGCAGTTGCAGATACGATAACAGTATACGCCATTGCACCGTTCTCCTCGAGTACACGCTGGATATTCGCAACGGTAGAACCTTTTTGTCCGATCGCTACATAGATACAGAATACAGGCTGACCTGCTTCGTAAAATTCTTTCTGGTTGATGATCGTATCGATCGCAACAGCTGTTTTACCAGTCTGGCGGTCACCGATGATCAGCTCACGCTGTCCGCGGCCGATAGGGATCATCGCATCCACCGCTTTGATACCTGTTTGCAGCGGCTCATTTACCGGCTGACGGTAAACAACACCCGGCGCTTTACGCTCGAGCGGCATTTCGTAAAGAGTTCCTGTGATCGGGCCTTTACCATCGATCGGGTTACCCATTGTATCCACAACGCGGCCGAGCATTCCTTCACCTACCTGGAGGGAAGCAATTTTACCGGTACGCTTAACAACGTCACCTTCTTTTATTTCGTTTGAAGAACCGAGAGTTACCGCACCAACGTTATCCTCTTCAAGGTTCAATACAATTCCTTTTAATCCGCTGGCAAATTCGATCAGCTCACCTGACTGAACTTTTGAAAGTCCGTAAATACGGGCGATACCATCCCCTACCTGCAATACGGTACCCACTTCTTCGAGTTCCTGTTCCGATTTAAAGCCGGATAATTGTTGTCTTAAGATCGCAGATACTTCTGCCGGTTTTACTTCTGCCATTTTTTTAGTTGTATATAGTTAAAAATGTTTACTCTAATTGTTCAGATCGCGGATCGTTGCGAATTTGCGAATCTGTATTTGTTGTGCAGATCGCGGATCGTTGCTGATCTGCGCATCCGTGTTTACTATCCTTTTTTAACGAACGGATTCTCCTTGAAACCGCGCTTCAGGTTGCTGAGCTTGCGTGCAATGCTTGCATCGATCTGCTTGTCGCCTACGCGGATGATGAATCCACCGATAATATCCTTATCGATCTTTTCTTCGAGGATCACTTCGTTTTGGCCTGTTCCTTTTACCAGCTCCAGCACTTTTTTGCGGGTTGCGTCATCAATACCGCTTGCAGTGGTCACCACCGCTTTGAGGATCTCTTTTTTCGCATTGTACTGGTTGAGGAATTCTTCTGCGATCTCGGCAAGGTAGATCTCGCGGCGCTTTGCCGTGATCAGCTGCACAAATGCATCCGTTACCTTATCGAGCTTACCGCTGAACACTTCCTTTAATACGGCCTGCTTCTTATCGGTTTTAATGATCGGGCTTTTCAGGAATGTTCTGAATTCGCTGTTGGTTTTGCAAACCTCCGCGATGTATTTCATATCCGCATACGCTTTCTCAAGCGCACCCTGTTCGAGTGCGAGGTCGAGAAACGACTTTGCGTAGCGTGATGCTGCTCTTGTACCTTCCATTAGTTTAAGTTAACGTCTTTTAATAAAGTGTTCACCAGCGCTTTTTGCTTTTCGTCGGAAGACAGTTCCGATTTCAGGATCTTCTCTGCGATCTCGATCGAGAGGGTAGCTACCTGGTTCTTCAGCTCGCTGATAGCAGCATTCTTTTCGTTCTGGATGTTCTCGCGTGCAGATGCCAGCATGCGCTCGCCTTCCTTGCTTGCAGTGCTTTTTGCATCGGCGATCATTTTTTCCCTGATCTCGCGTGCATCTTTCAGCATGGCATCGCGCTCAGACCTTGCTTCTGCGAGGATGCGCTCGTTGCTCGACTGTAATGCCTTCATTTCTTCTTTCGCTCTTTCAGCGGAAGCGAGTGCGCTTTCGATCGATTCTTCACGCGCTTTGATCATTCCGAGGATCGGCTTCCATGCGAACTTTCCGAGGATAAAAAGAATGATCGAGAAAGAAACAACCATCCAGAAAATCAATCCAATTGAGGGCCTTACTAATTCCATTTTGTTTTTGTTTTATGTGTTTTATATTTCTTACGCAGATCCTTCGACAAGCTCAGGATGACAGCGCACTGTCTTTCATTTAAAAAATTGTCTGCAGCAACCCTGCAGACAATCTTCATTTTTTTCTTACTTGATCAGGACAACTAAAAGTCCGATAACCATCGCAAAGAACGCAGCACCTTCAACAAGTGCAGCAGCAAGGATCATGTTCGAACGGATGTCGTTGATCGCTTCAGGCTGACGTGCGATTGACTCCAGTGCAGATCCGCCGATACGGCCGATACCGATACCAGCTCCGATTGCAGCCATTCCAGCGCCTAATGCAGCGATACCGTAAGTTAAACTTGCAGAAGCAGCTTCCTGTAATAATACTGATGATAACATAGTAATTTGTTTTTAACGTTTTTGCCTTCCCGGTAAAGTATGATATTCCGGAGCCGGTAAAGCTCTCCCCCGGAACGTAATTTCTTAATGCGTTGTTCTTGCCATGTCGTGGTCGTCCACGTGGTTGTGCACATCGTGTCCTTCATCCACCGCAGATCCGAAATAGATCGCTGATAAGAGCGTGAACACGTAAGCCTGCAGGAATGCAACGAGCAATTCGAGGAAGCCCATGAATACTGTAAATACCAGGGAGAAAAGCGAAACGCCGAGTCCGAGGCCGGTGTTCATTTCACCGAAAATAAAGATGAGGCTGAAGAATGCAAGCGCGATGATGTGGCCTGCTGTGATGTTCGCAAACAAACGGATCATCAATACGAACGGGCGGAGGAACAAACCTAAGATCTCGATCGGGGTTAAGATGATCAGCACAGGGATCGGAACGCCCGGCATTGCAAATACGTGGTGCCAATAGTGCTTGTTGGCAACAAAAAAGGTGATGATGAGTGTGAAACCGGCAAGTACCATTGCCACGGAAATGCTTCCTGTTAAATTCACCCCTCCCGGGAAGAAAGGAACAAGTCCGAGGTAATTGCTGAACAAGACAAAGAAGAATACGGTAAGCAGGAAAGGCATGAAACGCTGGTAGCGCTTATCGCCGATGCTTGGCTTGGCTACATCGTCGCGAACGAACATGATGAGCGGCTCAACAAATGACTGCAATCCTTTTGGCGCTTTGCCCGGATTTTTTGTATAGGATTTTGCAACGGAAAGGAATACCCAAAGCATCAGGATCATGGTGATGAACATGGATGCAACGTTCTTGGTGATGGAAAAGTCGGTGACCTTTGCGGTAGCTTCTTCATTGATCCCCGCATCATCCACCACCACTACCTGTCCTTCCTCTAATGCGTAGGTATAGTATTTTCCCGGATATGCAAAATTGCCTTCATGGCCAAAGCGCGCCGAGGAAAACATCTCGATGCCCTTATCTGTTTTCAGGATCACCGGCAAAGGAATGGAAAAGTGCCCCCACATGTGCCACTGGTGATTGTCGGACACGTGCTCCATGATCATTTTTCCGGCGTTGAACTTGCCGTCATGCTCCTTGTGTTCAACAGGCTCAGGGTTCTCAGTGGTGTTCTGACCGTAGTCTTTATCCTGCGGTTCGTATGCAAAAGCCACCGTTGATGCAAAAAACAGTGCTGAGCTCAGTAAAAAATGCTTGAATATGTTGATTTTATTGGCCATCTCAGAAAAGGATCACTCCGTTTTTTAAATTCGGGTGCAAACTTAGGCAATAAATGCAAGATTTGAAAGATTTCCCGGGTGTTTTTTTGCTGAATTCTTTCAGTCGGGAAATCGCTGATACAAAGGCTTGATTCTGAACGACAAATTTTATTTTTTGAGGTATTTCAGAAGCATAACTACCTCAAAACCACTATACAAAAGATACAGCACGAGGAACCAAAGCGTGAAGCCGAGAGCCGCCTCTTTTTTGATGAGCGCATACACGGTGATGATGATGAGATAGCCGAACAGTTTTACGGCGGTAAGTCCCATAAAATACCCTACAAAGCGCTTCGGGTCCTTCTCGGAAACCGTTACCAGGATGTAATGGATGAGGAAGGTTGTGCCGATGAAAAAAAGCCAGAGCGGCAGCATGAGCCCGCTTTGAAAGCGCGGGGAAGCGAACTGCTGCCAGCAGAAAAGAAGGGCAAGGGTGAAGAGGGAAAAGAGAGCGAGTTTTATGCTGAAAGGTTTCAAGGAATTACAATTTGTGCGAATAGCGAATCGGTGCGAATTTACGAATCTGTGGTTTCTACTAACTATTTTTTTATAATATCCTTGATGAAATAATACATGGCGAGAAACACCGAAAGCAGGGTGAGCACCAGGGTGAAAACGGGAAATTTGAGGGCCAGCCATTTGTCGAGCTGGATACCTCCGAGCACACCACCCACAATAATGGCGGCCATCTGAACCGCCATTCCTGAATATTTAGCGTAATTGTTAAGCTGTTTTTTCGGCAAGCTGGGCTTTTTCGGCTGTTCCACTCTTTATGTCCTTAACGACGCCACCCATGCTGCAGGAGCCTGAAAATGCCGCTCCCGGCTCAATGGCGATCTTATTTGTAATAATATCCCCGGTCAGCTTTGAAGAAGATTTCAGCGACAGCAACTCTGCCACGCCGATCTTTCCTTTGATGACCCCCGAAATATCCGCGTTCTGGCAGATGATCTCGCCTTCCACCATCCCGGAAGGGCCTACCACAAGCTTTCCCTTTACGTTGATGGTCCCGGTAAGCGAGCCATCAATGCGCATATCGCCGTTCGTAGTGATATCCCCTTCAATAAATGTTCCTGCACCAATAATGTTTACCGATGGAGTTTCCACGTTGTTCTTTGCCATACCTTTATTAAACATTTAAACAGATTTTTGAGTGATTTTTTGTAAAAATAATCGTTTTTCGGTAAAAATCAAGCGTTATTTGAAATTCTGTGTAAAAAACTGCTGGTATTCCGTGATGTTCTTTTCCCTGTAAAAGATGGTATAATTCTCTGCGGAGATCACAAACGACTGGTACGTTCCGGCATTTAAATCGGAGAACGTTTCTTTCCTTCCCTTCATGAAATTATAATAATTCATTGCCTTTTCCTTGCCGGCAAACGTTTTTACCGTTACCAGCTGGTGTGTGGCATCGAGGAACACGTTGGAGATGTGAAGGTCTTCGGTGCTGAAGGATTCTGAATTAAGGTCCGAGAGGTTGGTTTTGAACTTATTGATATCGCCCTTGCCGTTCTCCACGATGGTGATCCAGTAATAATCGCCCTTTTCATTGAACGCGAATTTCGGCTTGTCGATTTTAGCCGTATCGGAAGCCGCTGTAACTCCCGCCTTTTGCTTCCTGATCTGGTCGAGCATTTCCTGCGCCTTTTCCTTCACCGGTTCTTTCGGATATTTGATGACGAGCTGTGCCAGCGCTTTTTCAAAAGCGTCGATATCCTGCGTACGGCCGATGCAGAGCGCTTTTATGAACGTAAACTGCGGGATGAGGTAGTTCTTGCCGTACAATGTATCGGCCTTTCTGCAATTGCTGAGCGCTTCGAGGTATTTGCCTTCGGTATACAGCTGGTAGGTTTCCGCATAGAACTTCTCCACCTTGTTACGGCTTTCCGCTATATCTTTGGCCGTTTCCGGGCTTTTAATGATGAGCGCGTAATCCGAATCGGGCGCTCCGTTAACGATGAGGTTCTTGTAATAATCCGACTTCGGGATATTGTTCATCGAGAGATACGTTCGGTAAAGCTGGTAATAAACGGAAAGCTTGTACTTACTTTCCGGGAAGCGCTTCAGCAGCTCCTCAAATGCTTCGATCGACTTGTTATTGTTCTGCAGCTGCTCCTTGTAGATAGCGCCTACATTGTAATAGGCCTCGAGGATCTTCGCATTGGATTTTGCAAGGGCATCGGGTGTAAGCGGGATCGACTGCAGGTAATAATCGCGGTCCTTCTTGTTCTTCGAGATCTTTACTTTCGAGTCCTTTACCTTCGCGCTGTCGTCGGGCGATGTTACGCCATCCTCCGCTGCCTGTCCGTTCTCATCGGTTGTTGAATTGGCAAGCACCTCATCCTTCTGGCTTCTTCTCCAGTTGTCCTCGAGCTTGCGGCTTCCCCATTTCTTGGTGAATTCGGCGATCCCGAAGTTGACCGTAGCCGGATTGTAAAAATACCATGCGCCGGTGTTTCCTGCGGCTGCCGGTGTTGTAGGATTCTGGTTCTGCATCAGCAGCAGGTTCTGCTCGTTCTGCTTATCTTCTTCCGCCTTTTTTTCCTCTTCCTCCACCTGCGCAATGAGCTTGTCGATGGCAGCATTCCGTTCCTTCACCGACATCTTTGCCATCACCTGCACGCTGTCTTCCAGGGCGATCACTTTCAGGTTGGTAACAAGATTGGTAAGGCTCTTTTTCTTTTCCGAGATCAGCGCATAATCGGGATATTCCTTCGGAAGGAAGCTCATGGTGCTGTCGTAATTGGCCTCGGCAGGCTTGTATTCGGTGCGCTCGAAATAAATATCGGCGCGCTTCAGGTACGAGAGCGCCTTCTGGGTATTGTTGCTGGTGCTTTCGCGCACCGATTTGTTCAGGTAGCTTAATGCCAGCGGAACATCCTTTTCCTTGTAGGCGATATCGGCCAGCACATAATAGATCTGGTCGCGGAATTCCGTATTCTTATCATCCTTGAGCATTTTCATCAGCTCCTTCTTGATGACCTTGGTATCTCCTGTAGCCACATCGAACAGCTTTGCGCGGTTGATCCTTGCATTGAACTCCATGTCGTAGCTCTGCGGGTGCATCTTCGGAACCATGCCGTAATACTGTGATGCCTTGGCTTTGTCGCCCATTTTTTCGTACAGCTGCGCAAGCACGAAGGTGTAGCGGGCGCGTGTGCGCTTGTCCTTGGTAAGGGCAATGGCTTTGGTCAGGCTTTTAATGGCCGGCTCGTATTCCGCGCGCTTGATGTAATAATCGGCGGTAACGGCGGCATATTCGCGCTGGTAGCTGCGGTCTTTGGGAAAATCTTTTGCGTTGCGGATCTCATCGATGATCGGCTCCGATTGTGAAAGGCTGCCGATCTCGTTGTTGGTGCGGATCATCCAGAGCATGGCGCCGTATTTGGCTTCGGGGTTCGGGTATTTTTTGGAAACGTATTCGAATGCCTCGAGCGCCGAAAAGAAATCGCGCTTGTAAAAATGCGACCTTCCGATGAGCATGTAATTCTCATCGATCCAGCGGCAGGCGTTGGCGATCTCCTCCTTCGTTTTTTTATTGACGATGGCATGGCGCTGAATGACCACGGACGATTTCTTAATGCTTTTATCGAAATCGCCGTAATAGTTCTTTGCCGTGGTATTGCTGGGGTAAATAAAGAGCGGGACGATCTGGGTAAAGTCGTCGCGGTTGGCCTTCTCCACCTTTTTAACGGTTTCCTTCATATTCTCACGCGAATAGAAATAGCCATTGAAGCGGGCATTCATATTGTGCCAGCCGCGGTGCATGAAGGTGTTCTTTGTTGTTTTGCAGGAGCTGAGGATCAGCAGCAGCAATACAAACGGAAGATATTTTTTAATAAAACCAAGCTTTTCTTTTTTCATTATCATTCTGGCCAAACCCTGCTTAAATGTAAGTCGTGCATATTCACAAACCGTTGCCTGCCACGTACCGCGACAACCGGTTAATAACCGCAGAAAAGCAAAATTATTTTATTTTCCCGACAATTAAGCTATAAAGCTAAGTAATCCTTTGTTAAGCAAGGCTATTTTATGACATTTTTGCAAAAATAAATACGATATTTGCAGCTTATCCGGAACAACAGCACGCTTTAGCACATGTCGCAGGAACAGGAAAAAAAAAGGAGGTTCATTGATCGGATCCGCCACCGTTACCGGCTGGTGGTGATGAACGACGATACCTTCGAAGAGAATTTTTCGCTGCGGCTTACTCCACTCGGATTCTTCATTCTTCTTGCTGCGGTGACCATTGTGATGACCATGCTGGTGACCTCGATCATCGCATTTACCCCTGTGCGGGAATACATCCCCGGCTACGCGGATGTAGGCATGCGCAGGGACCTGATCAAGCTGAAGCTGAACTCCGACTCGCTGGAGCAGGCGCTGATCGAGCAAAATGCATTCATCCAGAATGTGGGGAATGTGCTGAAAGGCAACATCAAGGCCGACAGCTCCCAGAACCGTCCGGATAAGAGCAAAGACTACTCGAAGCTGAATTTAAATGCATCGGTAAAAGAGGAAGCGCTCCGGAAGAACTTTGAATCGCAGGATAAATACAGTCTTGCATACGGCACGGAAAGCAACAAAACGGGGATCAGCAACTTCTTTTTCTTTACGCCATTGAAAGGCACGATCACCGAGCAGTTCAAAACCAGCGAGCAGCATTTCGGCGTAGATGTAGTGGGGCCGGAGAATGAAGCGGTGAAGGCTACGCTGGACGGAACGGTGATCCTGGCCACCTGGTCGTCGGAAACCGGCTATACGCTTACCGTGCAGCACAGCAACGACCTGATCTCGGTGTACAAGCATAATTCCGTATTGTTAAAAAAGGTAGGCGATTACGTGAAGGCGGGTGAAGCCATTGCGATCATCGGCAATTCGGGTGAGCAAACCAGCGGGCCGCATCTGCATTTTGAATTGTGGTATAACGGGAAGGCGATCAACCCGCAGGATTACATGGTTTTTTAGGTACAGATAGCGAATTTGTACGAATTTACGAAATACGAATCGGGTTAGGGGTGGTGAAGATCCTTCGGCTCCACTCCGTTTCGCTCAGGATGACAAAGGCAGGATGATAAAATAAATGACAGAAAAAAAGAACATAGCAATACTTGGCTCTACCGGCTCTATCGGTACGCAGGCGCTGGATGTGATCCGTGCGAACAGGGAAGCCTTTGCGGTGGAAGTGCTGACGGGCTACGGGAATGCCGACCTTCTGATAAAGCAGGCGCTTGAATTCAACCCGAACACGGTAGTGATCGCCGATGAAAGCAAATACCAGTATGTGAAAGATACCCTGCAGCCGCATGATATAAAAGTGTTTGCTGGCAATAAGGCCATCGCACAGGTGGTGCAGATGGAAAGCATCGATATGGTGCTGGCCGCCATTGTCGGCTACGCAGGGCTTGAATCCACCATCTCCGCCATTAAAGCCGGAAAGCAGATCGCGCTGGCAAACAAGGAAACACTGGTGGTGGCCGGCGAGCTGGTAACCCAGCTGGCAAAAGAGAACGGCGTGAACCTTTACCCGGTGGACTCGGAGCATTCGGCGATCTTCCAGTGCCTTGCCGGGGAATTTCATAACCCGGTGGAGAAGATCTACCTGACGGCCTCCGGCGGACCTTTCAGGGGAAAAGACCAGGCGTTCTTATCGACAGTTAAGAAAGAACAGGCATTAAAACATCCCAACTGGGACATGGGCGCCAAGATCACGATCGACTCGGCATCGCTGATGAACAAAGGGCTGGAAGTGATCGAGGCCAAATGGCTTTTCGGGCTGAAGCCGGAACAGATCGACGTGATCGTGCATCCGCAAAGCATTGTGCACAGCATCGTACAGTTCACCGACGGCAGCATGAAGGCGCAAATGGGGCTGCCCGACATGAAGCTGCCGATCCAGTATGCCATGGCTTACCCGCAGCGCATCCGTTCGGATTTCCCGCGCTTCGACTTTTTAAAATACCCGCAGCTTACTTTTGAACAGGCGGATACAAAAACATTTCGTAACCTTGCACTCGCGTACGCCGCGATGAACACGGGGGGAAATGCCCCCTGCGTGCTGAATGCCGCGAATGAGGTTGCGGTGGAATCTTTTTTGAGGGACAGGACCGGCTTCCTGCAGATGAGCGACATAGTGGAGAAATGCCTCGAAAAGGTTGATTTTATAGCGAAGCCCGGCTATGATGATTATGTGGAGACGGATAAGGAAGCAAGAAGGGTTGCTTCGGAGTTAATCGTATAAAATTCGTAATTCGTAAATGGAAATAGTAACACAAGTAGCACAATTCATACTCAGTCTTTCGATACTCATTGTATTGCATGAGATGGGACATTTTATCCCGGCCAAATTATTTAAAACACGCGTTGAGAAATTCTACCTTTTCTTCGATCCTTATTTCTCCCTCTTCAAATACAAGAAAGGCGATACCGAATACGGCATCGGCTGGCTTCCCCTGGGCGGCTATGTGAAAATTGCGGGGATGATCGATGAGTCGATGGACAAGGAGCAGATGAAACTACCGCCGCAATCGTGGGAATTCCGCTCCAAGCCGGCATGGCAGCGCCTGATCATTATGATCGGCGGGGTTACGGTGAATGTGATCCTCGGGATCCTGATCTATGCCATGGTGCTGTTCGCCTGGGGCGAAGAATATTTGCCTACAAAGAATGCCACATACGGAATAGCTACCGACAGCCTGGGCGCTTCGATGGGACTAAAGGACGGCGATAAGGTACTTGCAGTGAACAACGTGGAGGTTACCAATTTCAGCCGCATCCCGGGTGAGATCATGCTCAACCAGACGAGAAGCATACAGGTGGAGCGCGACGGGCAGGTGGTGAACATCCCGGTAACGGAAGACAACATTTCAAAAATGATCGAAAGCAGGGGCAAGAACATGCTCGTGGCACCGCGGTTTCCATGCGTGGTGGATTCGCTTTCTCCCGGCGATCCCGCTGAAAGATCAGGAATTAAAAAAGGCGACCGGATCATTTCGGTGAACGGGGAGCCCGCCACTTTTCACAATGAAGTGGTAAAGATCCTGCGTAAAAACCCACACACCGTGGCCCATATACAGGTGCTGCGCGGCAATGATACGATGCTGATCAACACACCGGTGAACGGTGAAGGCGCAATCGGGTTCTATCCGAAAAACCCTACTTCCTATTTCAAGCTCGACACTATCCGTTACAGCTTCCTCGAAGCTTTTCCGGCAGGCATCAGCAAGGCATACACTACTTTTGGCGATTACCTGAAGCAGATGAAAGTGCTGGTGACGGTGAAAGGCGCGCATAAGCAGATCGGCGGCTTCGGCACCATTGCAAGCGCTTACAGCACCGAGTGGGACTGGCAGCGTTTCTGGTCGTTCACGGCCTTCCTGAGCATTGTGCTGGCGATCATGAACATATTGCCGATCCCTGCGCTTGACGGCGGACACGTTATGTTCCTGCTGTACGAGGTGATCACACGCAGGAAGCCGAATGAAAAGCTGATGGAATATGCGCAGTACGCGGGAATGCTGCTGCTGTTGGCATTGTTGTTGTACGCCAACGGCAACGATATTATGCGGGCTATCGGAAAATAAAGGCTGTAAACATCCGTTCAATTCCAATACATGGCACGGTACACGAATTTGTTACTTCCTGTTTTGCTTTTTATGTCGGGCTTTTCTGCTGCGCAGGAAGGCGTTCGCAACACGGCGAAGAAAGAGATCGCCGGAAAGATCATGGTGGTTCCTTTTGAGCCGCAAATGTACATGGGCGATATCGGCGAGAAGATCTACGTGGAAAGCAAATGGAGCTTCAAGCAGCTTTCCGAATATTTCCGGCACCAGCTCGACAGCCAGCTGAAACTGAAGCTGCAGAGCATTGAATCGCCGGTGGTTTCCTTTTACACCGATTCCGCAACAACCTCGAAGGACCTGCGCTACATTTATGAATCAACCACCATTGCATTTGATGTAACGGACAAGCCATCGGCCCCGACCGTGCAGAACAAAAAGCAGCAGGGCATTAAGAACGGGCAGCTGGCGGTTGAAGCGAGCAGCGATAAAAAATTCACCACCGCCAAACTCACCAATAAGGAGCTGATCCCTTTCCTTGCGAAAAAATACAAGTCGGAATATTTTGTATTCATCAACGAGCTGGACATTAAAACGGTGATGGAATCGTACGACCTGGCGACGGACACCTACCAGCGGGAAGTAACGGTTCATTACACGATCGTGGATGATATGTCGAAGCTGGTTTCGGCAGGCGCCGTTACCTATACTTTTTCCTCCAAGCTGAATGATCCGAAAAAGATCGTGAACCAGACATTTGCTCCTATTGCCAGCTACATCGCTGCGAAGCTGGATGCCGTGATAAAGGCGAAGAAGCCTGCGGCTGCGCCGGGGAAGTAAGAATAACGACATTCCTGGTAATTATCCCTGATACCCTCACCTGAAGAACCGCTTTATTTGAAAAAATAAAAGGATGCTTCTGCCCGATTTTCCGTAAATTTGCCCTCCATTTAAAATGCTAAAATTATGACACAATCAGTAACAAAAAATTTCGGGATCGAAGGCGTTCTGAAAGAATTAGGATTGAAAGAAAACAACTACGGTGCCTCCACCGGGTTAAAACATATTCAAACGAAAGGCAAGAAGATCGATTCGTATTCGCCGGTTGACGGACAGCTGATCGGCAGCATCAACGCAGCTACTGCGGAAGATTATGCAGCCGTGATGAAAACTGCCGAGGAAGCATTTAAAGTATGGCGCATGATGCCGGCACCGAAGCGCGGTGAGATCGTTCGCCAGATGGGTGATGAGCTTCGCAAATACAAAGAGCCGCTCGGAAAGCTGGTTTCCTATGAAATGGGAAAAAGCTTCCAGGAAGGGCTTGGAGAGGTTCAGGAGATGATCGATATCTGCGATTTTGCAGTGGGTTTATCGCGCCAGCTGTACGGACTTACCATGCACAGCGAGCGCCCGATGCACCGCATGTACGAGCAGTGGCACCCGTTCGGTGTGGTAGGAATTATTTCGGCATTTAACTTCCCGGTTGCCGTTTGGAGCTGGAACTCCATGCTTGCCTGGGTTTGCGGAGATGTGTGCATCTGGAAGCCAAGCTCGAAAACTCCTTTATGCGCTATTGCCTGCCAGAACATCATCGCAGATGTGCTGAAGCGCAACAATGTTCCCGAAGGCGTAAGCTGTCTCGTAATCGGGAATGAATCGGGCGACCTGATCAACAACGACAAACGCATTCCGCTGGTTTCCTTCACCGGATCCACACGCATCGGAAGGCACGTATCGAAAACGGTTGCGGAGCGTTTCGGAAATACCATCCTTGAGCTGGGCGGAAACAACGCGATCATTATTTCGGAGCATGCCGACCTGAACATGGTATTGGTAGGCTCGGTGTTTGGCGCAGTAGGTACGGCCGGACAACGCTGCACCTCCACACGCCGACTGATCATCCACGAAAGCGTGTACGATAAAACGATCAGCGTTTTACAAAAGGCATACGGACAATTAAAGATCGGGAACCCATTGGATTCGAACAACCACGTTGGCCCGCTGATCGACCAGAATGCAGTGAAGGATTACCTGAACGCGATCGAGAAAGCGAAGCAGGAAGGCGGAAAGATCCTTGTGGAAGGCGGCGTGCTGGAAGGCGAAGGCTACGAGAGCGGATGCTATGTGAAGCCCTGCATCATTGAAGCAAAAAATGAATTCCACATTGTACAGGAGGAAACGTTTGCCCCGATCCTGTACGTAATGAAATACAAAACGATCGAAGAAGCGATCGAGATGCAGAATGGTGTTCCGCAGGGATTATCATCATCGATCTTCACCAACAACATGCGCGAAATGGAATTGTTCCTGTCGCAGGCGGGCTCCGATTGCGGAATTGCGAATGTGAACATCGGGACTTCCGGCGCTGAGATCGGCGGGGCATTCGGCGGTGAAAAAGAAACCGGCGGCGGACGCGAATCGGGGTCGGATGCATGGAAAGCATACATGCGCAGGCAGACGAACACGATCAACTATGGAACAAGCCTGCCATTGGCGCAGGGGATCAATTTTCATATTTAAGCCAGCGCACAGATCCTGAAACAAGTTCAGGATGACCTATCGCACAAACATGAACTATAAAAATAACATATTCAAAAGCGGAACGGCATTGCTTGTTTCGCTTTTGTTTTTTGCGAATGTATCTCAGGGAAAAAACTTAGTTACAGGGATGTGGCGCGGCTATTTGCAGCTGAACGATTCTACCGAGCTCCCTTTCCAGTTTTCGGTTCAACAAGAACTGGAGATCTATACGGTGACGTTCTATAACGGGAGTGAAAAGATCACAACTAAAGACATTCGTACCAAAGACGATTCTCTTTTTATCCGGATGCCTGTATTTGATTCTGAGTTTAAGATCGGGTTCTCAGAGAAAAAAATGAAAGGCGTATGGGTGAATCACGCAAGAAAGGAAAAAAATATAATTCCGTTTTACGGCGAACCCGGAAGCATCTGGAAAGAAAATAATGCGGATCAAAAAGGGCCGGGAAACGGCCGATGGGAAGTGACCTTCAGTCCAAATAGCAATGACTCGTCGAAAGCTATCGGAATATTTTATGGCAATGAACAATTTATATCGGGAACATTTCTGACTGAAACAGGTGACTACCGCTACCTGGCGGGAGGTTCGGAGGAGGATGGCTCAAAATGGCTTTCGTGTTTTGATGGCGCACATGCGTTCTTGTTCACCTGGAAATATAAAGGCGACAGCATTGTGAACGGGCATTTCTATTCGGGCGCCCACTGGGAAGAGCCGTGGGTGGCGAGGCGCAATGATAAATTCGAGCTGCGCAATCCCGATTCGCTTACTTATTTAAAGCCGGGCTATACCGGAATTGACTTCAGCTTTAAGAACACGGAAGGAAAAAACGTTTCGCTGAAAGATGACAAATTTAAAAACAAGGTGGTGATCGTGCAGCTGATGGGTACCTGGTGCCCGAACTGCATGGATGAAACAAAATTCCTCGCTCCTTTCTATGATAAATACAAACCGAAAGGACTGGAAGTTGTGGCGCTTGCCTTTGAGCGCACGGATGATTTCGCGAAGGCGGTAAGCAACGTATCACGCAGCAAATCTCGGTTTGGCGCTAATTATGAATTCCTCATTACGATGAAAACCGGGAACAAACAGGCTGCGGAAGCGCTGCCGATGCTTAATGCGGTGATGGCTTTTCCGACGACTATCTTTATTGATAAAAAAGGCCGGGTAAGGAAGATCTATACGGGATTCAATGGTCCGGCAACAGGCGATGCCTATACAAAGTATGTGGAGGAGACAACGTTGTTTGTGGAGAAGCTGCTATTGGAGTAAATCTGTATTTAACTTTTGAAGCCAAAAGTTACAAAAGCTTTTTTGCTTTATAAGGCGATTTCTTCCTCTCTACCGTTCGGAAGAACCACGGATAAATGATTGCTACCACTCATTCCGCTTCGAAACGTTATGGCTTCATGCAATCATTTACCGCTATCGCTTGATAAAGCAAAAAGAGTCGCCCGGGTGAATATATCTCCATGTGTGATTTTGCTCAGATAATGACCGGCTGGGAGGAAGTGTTGGAAGTTCGATGCTCATAAATATTTATCCAAAAAATATCCGTTTCTTTGCAGCGCAAAAATTCAAACGCTTAATCATGAAAAAATTAGTATTCCTTTCGGTTATCGGTGCCTTCGTGCTTTCGGCATGCGGCGATAACAAAGACGTTAAAAACGAAACAGCTGCGGCTGATACCTCGCTTCAATATTTTGGCGACAGCATTACGCAGGATGGCGCCATCCCGTCGACAGAGCTTGCTGCAAAGATGCAGGGCCAGGACTCGCTGAAGGTGAAGCTTACCGGCACTATCACTGAAGTCTGCCAGAAAAAAGGCTGCTGGATGACGATGAACATCGGCAACGATAAAACGATGCAGGTGAAGTTTAAAGATTACGCATTCTTTGTTCCGAAGGATGCTTCGGGCAAGACCGTGTTTTTAGAAGGGGTTGCTTTTACCGATACCACTTCTGTGGCTGAGCTTCAGCATTACGCGGAAGACGGCGGCAAATCGAAAGAGGAGATCGCAAAGATCACGGAGCCTGAGATCAACATTTCATTCGAAGCGAGCGGTGTTATCCTTAAGAAATAAATATACAGTGCTTTCGGCAATGCTTTGCCTTGTATTGCTCCTGGCGAACTGCTCGGACAATGCGGGCAAGCAGAGCGAGGCAGCAAAGGCAGACAGCATTGCCAGCTGCACAAAGCCGCTGAACCCTAACGGCGACAGCGAGCTTGCCGTGCTGATGCGCGAGATGATGAGCTCGGCCGGCAACCTGCGTGAAATGGTGAAGCAGGGCCAGCTGCCTGAAAGATTCCCCGAAGAATTCCTGAAGATCCATACGGCAAAGCCTACGGATTCGGATACCAAAAAAGCATCTTTCGAAGGCTTCGCTGACAATTATATCAGCAACCTGCATGCGCTGTACGCATCGCCGAAGGAAGACCTGAGTAAAAATTACAATGCGGTGATCAATGCCTGTGCAAGCTGTCATTCACAGCACTGCCCGGGGCCGCTGAAGGCCATTAACAAGCTGAAGATCGATTAGGCTACGCAGCCGGGGAGGCCGATGGCTATGGCTGTGTGTGAATATCAGTGCTATTTCTTTCCTTCTTCTCTTTTTCTTCAAGCAATTCAATAATTTTTTTGAGCTGACCTACCTCATTGCGGAGAGCGGCGTTTTCTTTTTCCGCAGCGTTAAACTTTTCCAGGAGGGCATTATAGGCTGCCCGCAGCTCTTTCACAAGTGAAGAGCCGATATTTTCCTTTTTGTATTCTTTTTGCTCAAGGTAGGGCGAGAAGAAGTCGACATGGAGAATAAGCCCAATTTTACTGAGCAAGTTGGTATCGAGGCTTTCCCGTGCGAAAATATTATAGATCACATTGCGGCTCTTATTGAGCTTTTTGGCAAACTGGCTTGCTGAGAGGCCTTGCCTGTAGAATTCCTCTTTTATCTTCTTACCTATGTGAATAGCCATATCTCAAAGATATGTGACGGTTAAAGCATATCTTTTTTCAACTGTACCAGATACTTGGTATATTGCACTAAATATTTGTGAAGATTTAAAAATTATAATACATTTGTATTGATATTAAATACAAAGGATGTATTTATGTAAGGGCCGGCTTGATCACTACTCCTTTTTGAGCCGTTCCCTTTCCTTTATCCGTAAGCCTTTTAGGGAAGCGGATAGGAAGAACATTCATAATTTTTTAAATCCGCAGGATATGAAATTTGATGAGTACCAGGAGAAACTAAGCCAGCTGAAAAAACTTGTAGCATGTTCAAATACCGGGAGCCCCCGGGAGCTGGCGCGTACGCTGAATGTATCGGAACGCACCGCACGCCGTTTGGTGGAGCGGCTGCGGGTCCGGAACACGTCGATCGTTTTCTGCCGCAAAACAAATTCATACATCGCGGAGGATTAAAATTTTGTCCGCGGTCAAAATCTGGCCGACAGCCATTTTAATATTGCTGCGCAATGCATGCTAGCTGCAATGTAAAATGGCCTTTAGAAGGCTCTCGTAAAGGCTTTTAAAAGAGAGGGCCTCACGTTTTAATCCACCGGTAAGGGTATTGCCGGACAAATAACATGAAGAAAACAATTTTATTGCCTGCCCTATCCATCGTGATCGGGCTGGGTGCATGCAAAAAGGAAGCGCTGTTGAGTCCCGGAACGAATGAATCCGTATCAATACAGCACGGGCAAAGAACCGGAAATCTTACCGTTGATTTCGGCTATAAGCTTTACACTGTTGCCAACAATGATGGAAGCACTGACTACAGGTGCCTGAAACCGAAAGATGACTGTTCCCGAGTAAAATCAGTGGCTACGAGTACGAGGAATACACAGGAAACGAGGCTTGACCAGTGTATCTCCAGTCATACTGAAAGTATCTTCTTTGCATCAGAATCCAATTGGGATGAATTACTGCCTAACCTATTGGATCAGACCGACTGGCTTTGAAGACTGACTTCCGGTGAACTGAGCCTGCTTAAAAAAACCGACAGCAAAGAGGGTGGTATTTTATACCTGGCATATGATTCAGATGTTAATCCGGAGGAAATAGAAGCATCGGATATTGTATTTGCCATCGGAGTTACCGATTTGGAAGAATAAACACCAGAAACGGGAATGCCGGCAGATTACTCCGGCATTCCTTCATAAAATTATGCGGTTATATTTTAATTATATTTTGCTAATCTTCCTTTTGTGTGCGTGCGGCAGCAAGGAGACACTCTCTTTACAAAAGTCCCGGGACATTGTGCTGCGCTTTGAAACAGCGATAGGCAACCTTTCCAACATTTCCTACTTCAGGGAAGGTACTACCGGGTATATTTCATACGTAAATACAAAAACACATAGCCTCAACTTCCGGAACATCCAGAGTGATTCGATCGACTTCCGGGTTGACCTGCACTCCTTCGACAGCATACAGGATACGGAAGACGGCATTGCCTGCCTCGTTCACACGCGTGACAGTATTTTTATTCTTTTGAATGAACGGAATACGGTGTACCTCGCTGACAGTGCAGGAAAAATAAAAGCACACTGGGATGTTAACGTCTCACTTGAAAACAATAATTCAAAATATGTGCTACAGGATTCACCTTCCATGCGCCTGTTTTACCAAGACCACCGGATCTACATTCAAGTAGTCCGTGACGATATTGCTGTAAACACACCCGCCAACAGACAGGTTTATTTTAATACGCCGGCTGAGCTTATTCTCGACATTTCCAAAGAGCCGTTCAGCATCACCAACACCACAGGCCAATGGCCTATGATCTACAGGACCGGCAAAGGGTACCAGGATTTCTGGCCCGCCCGCTGTGTTAATAACAGGAACGAACCTGTTTATTCCTTTTCTGTCAACGACAGCCTTTTTACCTATAAGGATGAGCGATTGATCTCTGTCACGAATGCCGCATCAACATTTCCGCGCCATGTGAGTGCTTATCCTGACGACAGCGCGATGCATTTCGCTTATTTAAAAAAATACAACGCTTCCGAATCGCGCTATAAATTCATTTTCTTCAACCCATACCTTGACACCTATTACAGGGTTTTCTCACGCGGTGTGCAGGAACAGGACAAAGATGAACGAATCCACCAGCTCTGGTCCTTTATAGTACTTGATCCGCAACTCAATACGCTATGCGAAACTGGCTTCCATACAGGAGAATTCAATTATTTCAGTATTCTACCGGTTCCTGAAGGAGTAATGATCTGCAAAACAAACGGCCCGGAAGACGGCAGAAACATATTACGATTCGGACTTTTCAATTTACGTACTGATGAAATTTAACATCGCTGCATTGCTTTTTACATTCACCCTTGTGTTGTTCTCCTGCTCCGAAAAGGCAGACAGGAATACACTTATGTTTTCCAATTACTTGTTGAAGGAATTTAAAACCCGGATCCCGGACTCCCTGCATTATTATATCCTTTTACCAAAGATTGCCTGTAAAGGCTGTTCAGTGAGCACACTGAATGAAATGGATAAACTGGTCAGGCCGGAAACTCAACGCTACTTTACCTTTATTTCAACGAACGAACATGTAATTCCCGAAGATCTTAAGATTGCAAGGTTTTTCCAGTTTGATGCGCATGGCCGGCTGGATGATCTTGATATAGGTATTGCCAACGTAACGATTATTAAAACACAGGCGTCACGCGTCATTTTTATCAAGCCTGTTTATGCAGATGAAAAAAGATCATTGTCAGAAATTATAACCTTTTAGAAAACATTTTTGTCCGCGGTCAAAATCTGGCCGCGGGCGCTTCTAACATTGCCCTGCAAAATTATGCTAGCTAACCATTTTGCAGGAGCGAACCTAAAAGCCACGTCAGGAAATGATGTGCTAATTTTAAAAAAAACAAAATCATGAAAAAGAACAAATTGAAATTCGAGAAGTTCAGCGACAAGCTGACCAAAAAAGAAATGATCTCTTTAAAAGGCGGAGATGTGGTTCCTACTGAGACCTACAATCCAAAAACAAAAGTGTACGACGTACGCTAGTGATCACCGGACGGGAGAATTAGCTCCCGTCCTTTTTTCCCATACCTTTCAATGTTCCGGAACATTAAGCCACTCTTCCTTCTATTCTCCTGTATCGCTGCGATGAACATACGCTCACAATCCGCTATTACGGACCTTTTCAAAAAGAAACAGCTGGACAGCATCATGCAGGCCGATCAAATGTACCGCCCTGTTTTTCATGCGCTGCTGGACCCTGCAAAACGCGATTCGCTGGTGGGCTTCCACAAGATGCCCGCCGAACAGATCGAGCTGGTGTACGACTCTTTGCAGGAAGCGCTGGATTCAACCAATCTTTTATTCATCGAACGGTTTATTGCGCTTTACGGATACCCCGGCAAATCAATGGTTGGCGAGCCTACCAACGAAGTGGCCTGGTACGTGATCCAGCATTCGGATAAGATCGCGAAGTATTTTTCGATCATCCGGGAAGCGGGCAAGCGCAAGGAAATCCCTTACCGGCTTGTAGCGATGATGCAGGACCGGCTGCTGGTGGAACAGCAGAAAAAGCAGCTGTACGGGACGCAGATCGCCCGCCGCAGGCTGAAGGACAGCAAGGAAGAAGTGATGTTCGTGTGGCCGGTGAAGCATCCCTGCTTTGTGAACCGCCGCCGGAAGAAGGCCGGGTTTGAAACCACGATCGAGCAGAACGCGAAGCGCTTTCACATCGAATACAAAAAAGTGAGACTGAAAGACATTCAACCGCTGAGCTAAGCTTCCTATCTCTTATGGTAATTATCATCAGTAATGCAGAAGACCGCTCGACGGACGAAGTGATCAGCTGGCTGAAATACGACGGCCAGGAGGTGCTGCGGATCAACTCTTCCGACAGGATCATGATCCATGAAATTTCCTTTGAGCCGGAAACGGAGATCCGTTTCAGCGTGAATGGCGGCAGAAAAATAAGCTCGCAGGAAGTGAGCGCATACTGGTACAGGCGAGGATCGAAGAAAGAGCTGTTTGCACAGCAAAACATCGAATTCTCCACCGCAGAGCTGAGCTCGCTGGTCAACGATTACCTGGATGATGCGAACCTTGTGCTGGCAGATCTCTTTTTTAACGTGCTTGAACGCATTGCGGGCCGGATCGGTTCGATAGACAACGCGATCAACAACAAGCTGCTGCATTTAAAGATCGCGAAAGAACTGAACATACGCATTCCTTCCACACTGATCACAAACAACAGGGATGGACTGAGCGCATTCGGGGAAGGAAAAAGCATCATCAGCAAAAGCGTTTCTAATGGCTTTTTTTACGAGGAGGATGATCCCGACGGAAATACAAGGAACACTTTCGGATTGTATGCCAATGAAATAAAGGAAAAGGAGAAGCTCCCGGCATCGTTCTTCCCAAGCCTGGTGCAGGAAAACATTTACAAGAAATTCGAGCTGCGGATCTTTTACCTGAAAGGGAAATTTTATTCGATGGCGATCTTTTCGCAGCGCAACAAAAAAACCGCGGTCGACTTCCGGAAATACGATGAGGCCAATCCTAATTATACCGTGCCTTTTGAGCTTCCGGGATTTATCCGGAGAAAGCTGCAGCGCTTCATGAATGCGGTGTGCCTCGATACGGGCTCTATCGACATGATCTACGGCAACGACAGCAATTATTATTTCCTGGAAGTGAACCCGATCGGGCAGTTTGGGATGGTATCGTATCCCTGTAATTATTACCTCGAACGGGTGATCGCAAAAACCTTATCACACTAATGGACCCCTATTATACATTTACGAAAAAACAAAAGCAGAAACTTCCGCTGGAGTTCTGCTATTTTGAACGGGTGCTGAGCAGGCAGCTGAAAGCGCAGAATAAGAAAATGCCGGCCGGCAAACGGAGGCCCGATCCGTTTTACAAGCCTATCGTTATTTACATACTCCTGATCCTGCTCTGCAATGCCTTATAACAAGCATGTATTCCGGCTATTCGCAGGCTGTATCCTGCAGAAAGGTTACAACAGCTATGTGATCTGCGACCTGCAGCGCAAGCGGATCAGGCGCATCCCGAAAACCCTTTATTTCCTGCTCGAGACGTTTAAAAACCATTCGCTGAAGCAAATAAAGAGCAGCTTTCGGCATCAGCATGATGCAACCATTGACGAATATTTCAATTTCCTGCATGAGAATGAATTCGGATTTTTCTGCAACGCTCAGCAATCGCGGCTGTTCAGGGAGATCGATCTTTCCTTTGAGCACCCTTCGATCATCAGCAATGCGATCGTAGACATAAACGAACAGAGTCCGTTCAGCATTGAGCAGGTGCTTGCCCTGCTTGACGACCTCTACTGCCGGCACATCCAGCTCCGCTTCACAGGTGAACACACAGCAAAGGAACTGATCAGGATGCTGAAGCCCGCCGAAAACTATCCGCAGAATTCCGTTGACGTGATCTTTAATTATCCGGCTTCCATCAGCAGGAAAGAGATCCTTGCCCTCTATTCCCTTCCGTTTGTTTCGGAGCTGCGGATCTTCCATGTGCCCGGAAAAAAAATAAACGCGCTGCAAAAACTTTCCGAAAATGATCCCATTTATTTCCATAGCGGCGGGATCGCTGAAAGCCCTTCTGTGCTAAGCATAGAGAACATGCAGCTGAACATCCGGCTGTTCAGCGAATCGCAGAAGCATCACACGTATTATAACCGGAAGCTTTACATTACAGCCGTCGGAGAGATCAGGAATGCTCCCCAATGCCCGGAAACATTCGGGAATATCAAGCAGCAGAAAAGCCTGCGGCAGATCGTTGCCGGGGCGGAATTTCAAAAATACTGGAGGATCAGCAAGGAGATGACGGATGTGTGCAGCGACTGCGAATTCAGGAATATGTGCCTCGACAGCCGCCTGCCGAAGCAGCGCGGCAAAGGCAAGTGGTACCACGAAACGGAGTGCAATTACAACCCGTACATCAGCAAATGGAAAGGTGAAGAAGGATACAGGACACTGCAGGAAAGCGGCGTAACAAGCAACAGCAGCGGCTTTAAGATCAGCCGCAGAAAACTAAACGCGCTGAATAAAGAGCTTTGGGACTGAGGATTAAAAATTCCGGAACCTTCCGAATACACCCAATGGCAGCTTGTTACCTTCCGTAGCCTGCAGGTACAACTCGCCGATGTTCAGGTGCTTCCCTGCTTTTTTCTTAAGGAGATTCTCGATGATGAGCGATGAGAAGCCGAGTGAATAGGCATTGAGGATCATGAAATGCTCTTTGTCGTCGAGCAGGTTGATAACGCCCGCTATCATTTCATTGATGTTATCTTCCAGCTTCCATTTTTCGCCGTTGGGGCCGTGTCCGAATGCCGGCGGATCGAGGATGATGCCGTTGTATTTATTTCCGCGCTTCTCTTCACGCTTCACAAACTTCAGCGCATCTTCCACTACCCAGCGGATGTTATCGAGCCCGGAAATATCCATGTTCTCCTTACTCCAGGTCACCACCTGCTTGATGGAGTCTACATGCGTGATATCGGCGCCCGCAGCTTTCGCAGCCAGTGAAGCGCCGCCAGTGTATGCAAAAAGGTTCAGCACCTTTGGCTGCGGCACTGTCATTTTTTTTATGCTCTCGTAAATGAAATCCCAATTGGAAGCCTGCTCGGGGAAGATCCCGACATGCTTGAAGGATGTGAGGCCCAGGCGGAATTTAATGGATGCATCCGAATTGTTGATGTCGTAACGCATCTGCCACTGATCGGGCATTTGCTTCAGCTTTTTCCATTCGCCGGAGGAGCTGGAGCGTGAAATGAATTTAATGTGCGCGCGCTTTTCCCATTCGGCATTGCTCAGCGTTTTATCCCACACCGCCTGCGGTTCGGGGCGAATGGTGATGTATTGCCCGAAGCGTTCGAGCTTTTCGAAACCGCCGACATCGATTAATTCGTAATCTTTAAAATTCTGTGGTGTGAGTAACTGCATAATTTATGAATATAGTTTTCTTTCGTACCTCCGATCATTCTGCTATCGACACTTCTCGATACTCTCCCTTCGGTCGAACTCGAAGTGACATTAGCGTCAGTTCGAGTGCGAGGTACGAGCGTATCGAGAACAAGCGTACGGCGTATGCAAAGGTAATGGTTTTGAATCAGAGGCGGAAGCCGGTAATGAGAATATCGTCTACCTGCTCGAGCATGCCTTTCCAGCTGTTGTGCAGCGCGAGCAGGTGCGCGCCCTGCTGATCCATCGGCTGCCGGTGGATCTCCACGAGCGCCTGCTCCAGCGGCTTATACTTGAATTTTTTTCCCTGCGGCCCGCCGAACTGATCGGGATAACCGTCGGTGAACATGTAGAATGCATCGCCTTCCGCCACATCGAGCTCCGCTTGTCCGAACTGCCTGCTGGTATTGTTGAATGAGAAACCGATCGGGTGCTTGTCGCCCTTGAGCTCGCGGAGCGCCCCGTTCCGGACCAGGTAGAGCGAATTGTTGGCGCCGGAGAATTTCAGCTTCCGGCTGCGCTTATCGAAGCGGACCAGGGCGATATCCATTCCATCCTTGTTCTCGCTAAGGTTGTCGGCCTGCCGCAATGCAAGAATGATCTTGAGCTTGAGCATATCCAGGATATCGGCGGGTTCATAAATGTTCTTATCGTTGATGATCTCGTTGAGCAGCGCGGTGCCGAGCATGCTCATGAAGCCGCCGGGAACGCCATGCCCGGTGCAATCGGCCACAGCGAAGAACACGTACTGCTCCCGTTCTGTGATCCAGTAGAAATCGCCGCTGACGATATCCTTCGGCAGCAGGATGATGAAGCTTTCCGGGAAAATATTTTTCACCTCGGCATCGGTAGGAATGATGGCCTGCTGGATCTTCCGGGCATAGTTAATGCTGTCGAGGATCTCTTTGTTCTTGGCGTCAACAAGCGCCTTCTGCTGGTTGACGATCTCGCGGGAGCGCTTCACTTTTTTGTAAGAGCGGTACAGCACCAGCGCTACCACCAGCGCCACGAGGAGTCCGCCAATCCCCGCAAAGGCAAGGATCTTCTGCTGCTTCAGCTCCGATTCATGCTCGAGGTCTTTCTGTTTTTCCTGCGTAAAGCGAAGAAGGCTGTCCTGCTTTTCCTGGTATGAATTCTTGAAGTTGATCTCGATCTGCGCCTGCTGCTTGATCTTGGAAGAGCTCATGGTGCTGTCGTTATTGTCCTTCACGATTTTCAGGTAACGATACGCATTCTTAAAATCATTCTTGCCCGCATACGCTTCGTAGATCACCTCCGATGCCTCTGAGCAAAATCCAAAGGCATCCAGCTGTTCGCCTATCTTATACGCTTCGAGGCCTTCTTCCAGCGAGCGGTCATAATCCTTTTTCCTGAGGTATGCCCTCGACAATCCCATCCGGCAAAAGCCGAGATAATATTTATCACCGTAAATTTTGCAAAGCCTCACGCCTTCCTCGAGGTAGCTGATGGCTTCGGGGATCTTATCGCGGTCGGTCATGAGATCGCCGATGGAATAATTGAAATCGATGAGGCGCATGGTATCGTTGATGCGCCTGGCGATCACCAGCCCTTTGCTGTAGGCATCAAAGGATTTCTCATATTTCTTCTGCGCCTGGTAAGTGCCGCCCAGAGAGCTGTAGCAGAATGCCTGCTCTTTGATGTCGTTTGTTTTGTGCGTGATGGCGAGCGCATCGCCAAGGTATTTGAGGGCATCATCGTACTGGTCGATGCAGCGGTTAAGATCGCCGATCAGGCTCATGGTATGTCCCAGCTCTTTCTCCTGCCCGATCTCCTTGTAAAGGTACATGGACTGCAGCAGGAGGTTGAGCGCCGTGGTGTTCTGGTCCTGCAGGCGGTAGAGATCGCCGAGCGACTGAAGCTGGTCGGCAATCGATTTTTTGTTCAGCGTAAGCCGCGCAAATTCGAGCGCACGGTTGAAATAGTAACGCGCCGGCTCATAGTTATCATCGCTGTAAAAGCGCTCGCCCACCGCATTGTAATAAGTTACCTTATCTTCCTTTCGCGGCAGCTTCAATCCTATCTTTTTTAATTCAAGGGAATCGGCATCGGTATATTTTTTCAGCAGCCGCTGCGCGGAAGAAAGGTTTGCCGGCGATGAATGGCTGTAATAATAAATGAGGGAATCGCTTTGCGCACTGCAGTGAAGCGCTGTAAAAAACAGGATGGACAAAAGATATGTTCTGATGTTGCCGTTCACAAGCGGTTGGTTTTTCTGTGGTAATGTATGAATGTCCTGCGCAAAATTACGCTTTAAATAAATGGCTTTAACGGGAAATCACCAATCGCAGGCTGATTAGTTTATTTATTCCCCGAATGCTATCTTTGCAGCTCATTTTTTAACTATGGAAAACCGGAGAGTACGTTTAAGATATGCGCCAAGCCCGACGGGCCCGCAGCACATGGGTGGAATACGCACAGCATTGTTCAGCTACCTGTACGCCAAAAGGCATGGCGGCGATTTTATCCTGAGGATAGAAGATACGGACCAGACGCGTTTTGTGGAAGGTGCCGAAGACTATATTGTGGAATCGCTTGCATGGTGCGGCATCAAAACCGACGAAAGCCCTGCGCAGGGTGGCCCGTATGCGCCGTACCGCCAGAGCGAAAGAAAGGAAAGCGGCATCTACAAGAAGTATGCTGACCAGCTGATAGCGGGCGGACATGCCTACATGGCATTTGATACGCCGGAAGAAGTGGATGCCATGCGTGAGCGGCTGGAAGCTGCAAAGGTGGCATCGCAATACAATTCGATCACACGCCAGAC
>Ga0157372_10001321_pt1 | contig 26838 bp, 23 predicted proteins | sample C55metaG_FD_115307 | JGI IMG/M metagenome (GOLD analysis project Ga0157372, IMG submission 115307) | Corn rhizosphere microbial communities from Kellogg Biological Station, Michigan, USA - C5-5 metaG | ecosystem: Host-associated > Plants > Roots > Rhizosphere > Soil | place: USA: Michigan...
ATCGCTGGCCTCGAGCCCGGCGGGAGCGATCTTGATCGCAATACTGCGAGTTCCAAATGGCTCAGCTTCGAAACCATTTTTCTGCAGTTCGTCGGAAATTTCCGCGAACACCGCCTGCTGCGCCGGATTCAGCTCGATCACGATCGGCATCAGCAGGCGCTGGCTCTCGACCTGCTGTTGCGTCCGTTGGCGCATTACTTTTTCAAACAGTACACGCTCGTGCGCTACGTGCTGGTCGATAATCCACAAGCCTTCGGGATTCACTGCCAGAATGAATGATTCGCGCAACTGACCAAGAGGCTTCAGTGATGACAGCAGCGGCACGTCGGTCTCGATAAAATCTTCTTCCGCGATCGCGGGAGCACAGCGATCTGCCCCGATCGACTGCTCTCTGCCGAAAGTTTGCAGCGGAAAGCGCGCCACCGGAATCGCGGCATTGGCTTCGACTTCGATGCTGTCGGAAAAATGCAACCGCTCGGCAACCAGCGGCTCGGGCGGGGCTTGCAAGGAGAAGATGTCGGGGGCCGCGGCTCCGGGAATCGAAGGGAATGTCGGAGCTGCGTCGGCCCCCCCGAATCGCGCGCCGGGCGTGAGCGAAGGGCTGGCCGTGGGATGAGCGCGAATTTCAGTGACAAACTGCGGCACCGGACGTGCCTTCATCAGCGCCGCGCGCACTGAGTCACGCAGAAAATCGTGCATGACAGTCTGCTGCCGGAAGCGCACCTCAGTTTTCGATGGATGTACATTCACATCAACTTCCGCATTCGGCATTTCCAGAAACAGCAGCACCACGGGAAAAACCGTCGGCGGAATAATATTGCGATAAGCGTCGGTCAACGCGTGCTGGATTAGCCGGTCACGAATCAGTCGGCCATTTACGAACGTATAAATCGAATTGCGATTCAGCTTCTGGATCTCGGGCTTCGAAACAAAGCCATGCAAGCGTAAGCTGCCCGGGTCTGTGGAGAGGCGGGCATCTCGCCCGTTCGCATCTTCTTCTTTCGTGCGCAACCACGGAGGAGGCTGTGGCAATCCCACGTGCGCCAGCGGTAGTTCCGCGGCGACAGAAATCAGTTGATTGAGAACTTCCTTGCCGAACACCTGATATACCCGATCGCTATAGCTTGCCACCGGCGGCGCTACCAGCATGGCATTGGTCGCCGAGTGCAACTCAAAATGCTTCTCGGGATGCGCCAACGCGTAGTGCGTGACTAGAGAAGCGATATGTGACAACTCGGTCGATTCCGCTTTCAAGAATTTTTTTCGCGCAGGAGTATTGAAGAAGAGATCGCGAATAGTGATCGAAGTTCCCGCCGGCAGCCCGGCTTCGTCGACGCGAAATATTTTGCCGCCGGCAATCTCAACGATGGTGCCTGAATCCTGGTCTGCTGCGCGGGTTTCGAGGCGCAAACGCGAAACCGAACCAATCGACGGCAAGGCTTCACCGCGAAACCCCAATGTAGCAATGTTCAGAAGGTCTTCCGCATTTTTGATCTTGGAAGTCGCATGCCGCTCGAAGGCCAGCAATGCATCGTCGCGCACCATACCGCAACCATCGTCGGTGATTTGGATCAGTTTTTTCCCGCCGGCTTCGACCTGAATCTTCACTCGCTTCGCGCCGGCATCGAGCGAGTTCTCAAGCAGCTCCTTCACCACCGAAGCCGGCCGCTCAACCACTTCGCCAGCAGCGATCTTATTAGCAACATGTTCGGGAAGGACGTGAATGCGGCCCATGAAAGTTAAGCAAGTTTCTCAGAACAAACCGGGGAAGGCAAAGGGGAGTGCGCCAAAGGTGTTTTTGATCAATGGCGCGCGAGCCAAAGAACGTGAATTCGGCGTCCGACTTTTTGAAAATCTCGATCAGCAGTGACCAGTATTGAATTTCGGAGTTCGGCTAAAGAGCCAGCCACACAATCGACGAATGAAAGCTTATGCAGAGCTTTAATCTCGCCCGCCTTTAATGCTTGCTCCTGGTCGACCGGCACTATTTCGATTGGCAGACGCGACAGCTCCGCAATCGCGCTCCTTGCGTCTTCTTCGCCGTGATGCCGCCATATGTTGTAAAACACTTCACCCCAGTTCAATACAGACATTGCTACGGTGTTTTTACCGCTGTCTGCGTCTGCGAGAAGTTGTTCAACCCGTCCGGCCCCGGGCCCATTTTCGAGAAGATCCAAGACTGCGCTGGCGTCCAAGACGTAGCTCTTCATTTTTCCAGGCGCTTTTCGCGCTCTCTGGCTTCGACCATCGACACCGGCCCTTTGAGGGAACCGCGAAGACGCCGAATGTACCCCTCGTTAATCGGCTCCAGGATAATGAGATGGTCTCTTTCGATCCGAACCGCGATTCGTGTCCCGGCTTCAATACCCAGCTTTTCACGTAATTCAGCTGGGATAACGACTTGGCCTTTAGAACTGACCGTAGTAAATGCCTCAACCATGATTCTTACATTATAAGCAATGTAAGACATTCTGCAATAGTAAAACGTCGAGGTTAGATCTGAAGCCGTAAAGGGCGAATAATTTGCGAAACCTTTTCCGAAGAATTAAAATAATCTGATGTCCGCTCTCGCCTGGGCTCATCCTTTAGTTGCCGAGTGGTTTACCGCTAAATTCGGCACGCCTACTGAGCCCCAGGAGCTGGGCTGGCCCCACATTCTGTCGGGCCGCACAACGCTGATTTCCGCGCCCACCGGCTCCGGAAAAACTTTGGCCGCGTTTCTCGCCTGCATCGATCGCCTGGTACGCAAAGCCCTGGCGGGACAACTGCAGGACCGCACCGAAGTTTTATATATCTCCCCGCTCAAGGCGCTCGGCAACGACATTCAGAAAAACCTCGAGGTACCCCTCGGCGAAATCCTTCAAATGGCTGGCGAACGCGGGTTGCTGATGCCGCAGATTCGCACCGCCGTCCGCACCGGGGACACGCTCGCGCCCGAGCGTCGAGCCATGTTGAAATGCCCTCCCCACATTCTGGTCACGACACCTGAGTCGCTTTACATCCTGCTCACGGCGGAAAAGAGCCGGGCCATTTTGCGCGATGTCGAGACGGTGATCGTCGACGAAATTCATGCCGTAGCCGACGACAAGCGCGGCGCGCACCTGACGCTTTCACTTGAACGGTTGGAGGCGTTGACCTACCGATCTCCCGTGCGCATCGGGCTTTCCGCCACGCAGAAGCCGATCGAAGAGGTCGCGCGATTTCTCTCCGGGAATGGCCGCCCAGAGCCCGAAATCGTCAATATCGGTCACAAGCGCAAGCTCGATCTGGCGGTTGAAATTCCCGCAACATTGCTCGGCCCAGTCGCCAGCAATGAAATGTGGGACGAAATTTACGACCGCATCGTGCAGCTTTCGGAGGAGCACCGCTCAACGCTGGTGTTCGTCAACACTCGACGCCTGGTCGAAAGGGTCGCGCACAATCTGGCAGAGCGCATGGGAGAAGAAAACGTCGGCGCTCATCACGGCAGCCTATCGCGCCGGTTGCGTCTTGAAGCCGAACGAAAGTTGAAAGAAGGCAAGATTAAGGTCCTGATCGCGACCGCCTCGCTCGAGCTTGGAATTGATATTGGCACCGTTGACCTAGTTATCCAGATCAGTTCGCCACGAGCGATTGCTGTGGCACTGCAACGCGTCGGCCGTTCCGGCCATTGGCGCGGTGCCGTGCCCAAAGGCAGGTTGTTTGTCACGACCAGAGATGATTTGCTGGAGTGCGCATCGCTGGTTCGTGCCATTCGTCAGGGTGATCTCGATCGCCTCATCATTCCCGATTCACCGCTGGATGTGATGGCGCAGCAGATCGTGGCGACCTGTGCGACCAGCAACAGCACTGCTTCCAAAACGCTCACTCTAAGCAGCAGCAATGGTGATCTAGCTCGGACATTTGGGTCTGCAGATTCCCCAGGTCACTCCCCAGACGATCCGGGTTGGGATGAAGACGAACTCTTCGCTTTGATAAAACGCGCTTATCCTTACCGCGATCTTTCTCGTGAACTTTTCGATTCCATCGTCGAAATGCTTTCTGAAGGCATCGCCGCACGTCGAGGACGATACGGCGCATATCTTCATCACGATCGCGTGAACCGCCGGCTGCGCGCCCGCCGCGGAGCCCGGCTGGCTGCGATTACCAGCGGAGGCGCGATTCCTGAGACTGCGTTATTTACTGTGGTCGCTGAACCAGAAGGCGGGATTGTCGGAACTCTCGATGAAGATTTCGCGGTGGAAAGTAATGCCGGCGACATAGTGTTGCTTGGCAATACCTCGTGGAGGATCCGGCGAGTAGAAGGCAAGTCCGGCCGGGTGTTGGTCGAAGATGCGCATGGCGCGCCACCGACGGTTCCTTTTTGGTTAGGTGAGGCGCCGGCGCGCACCCAAGAACTTTCTCTGCATGTTGCCGAACTTCGGCGTGAGATCAGCGAGCGTTTACCAGGCGTTTCTCCGGTCGCGCTCTCTCCCAAAATGCCGCAGGTTGCCGAAACCATTGCGTGGCTGAACGAACAATGTGGACTGGATGAGTCCGGCGCTTCGCAGGCGATTCAATACATTCTTGAAGGCCGGGCCGTTCTTGGAACTGTTCCCACGCAGAGCACAATTATCGCCGAACGCTTCTTCGACGAAGGCGGCGGCATGCAGCTCGTGATCCACGCTCCATTTGGCGCCCGCATTAACAAGGCCTGGGGCTTGGCCCTCCGCAAACGTTTTTGTCGCAGCTTCAACTTCGAACTGCAGGCGGCCGCAACTGACAATGGGCTCAACATCGCATTGGCCGAGCAGCACAGTTTTCCTCTAGCCGACGTCTTTCATTTCCTGAATGCAGAAACCGTTCAGTCCGTGCTCGAGCAAGCCGCGCTGGCCGCACCGGTTTTCGGCACTCGCTGGCGATGGGACGCGAACCGTTCTCTTGCGCTGCTTCGTTTTCAGGGCGGCAAAAAAGTTCCGCCACAAATTCAGCGCATTCGTTCCGACGATTTACTAGCTTCGGTTTTTCCTGACGTTGCCGCCTGCCAGGAAAATATCGAAGGCGACATTAAGATTCCCGATCATCCTTTGGTCAAGGAAGTGATGAAAGATGTGCTCACCGAAGCCATGGATATCGATGGCGTGCGCGCTCTGCTGCGGCGCATGGAAGAGGGAAGTATTCGTTGCGTCGCGGTCGATACGCCGGTGCCGTCGCAGTTTTCGCACGAAATACTGAACGCGAATCCATACGCCTATCTCGACGATGCTCCACTGGAAGAACGTCGAGCCCGGGCAGTCGAGATGCGGCGCATTCTTCCGGAGTCGGTTCTCGAAGAAGTCGGCAAGCTCGATCCCGGCGCCATCGAGCAAGTGCGCGCCGAAGCCTGGCCGGATGTGCGAGACGCCGATGAACTGCATGATGTTCTCCACACGCTGGTAGTCCTGCCAATCTCAATGCCAATGTGGGGACAGCCGCCCTCGGCTGTCCGGTTCAGCGAAGCTGAACAACAAAATTTTGCAGGTGAAAATGAAGATCATCGAGCTCCGCTCCACCGGACAGCCGAGGGCGGCTGTCCCCACACTGATCTGGCTTCTCAATGGGCACAGTTTTTTGAACGCCTGGCACAGGCTAATCGAGCGGTACTTGCACGCAGTGGCGACCGAAATTATTGGATCGCCACCGAACGAGCCAAGACATTCTCAGCGATTTTTTCCGATGCTGCATTTGAGACTGCGCCCGCTGAGATTTCTCAGTCAGCTCCGTCTACTGACGACGCCATCCTCGCCATGGTCACTGGATGGATGGGTCACATCGGCCCTGTGACTTCGCAATCGCTGGCAGATCTGTTAGGCGTTCCCGCTGCCGAAATCGACAAGGCGCTTCTCCGGATGGAAACCAGCGGCGCCATTCTGCGCGGAAAATTTACTGATCCCGGCGCGCAAGAAACCGAATGGTGCGATCGCCGTTTGCTGGCTCGAATTCACCGGCTCACCGTTGCTACGCTTCGCAAGCAGATTCAACCCGTCACCGCAGCGCAATTCATGCGCTGGCTTTTGCGCTGGCAGCACCTGGCGCCAGAATCACAGCTGCAAGGCGAACGAGCGACGCTCGAAGTCCTGCGCCAGCTCGAGGGCTTTGAAGTTCCGGCCAATGCCTGGGAGCGCCAGGTGCTCTCAAGAAGAATCGCCGACTACGATCCCAAATGGCTCGACCAGCTTTGCCTTACTGGTGCAGTCGGGTGGGGAAGGCTTTCGCCGCATCCTGCGACGCTTGAATCTTCTAACGAAGATCAGCCGAATCGGCGCCGCGTAATTCCCACCAGTGTTGCGCCGATTACGTTCTTCATTCGCGAGGAATCCGACTGGATGGCGCCGCACGCTTCATTGAAAGATGCGCAGGGGCTCAGCCCGGTGGCAAATCAGATATTCGAACTCTTGCGGCTGAGAGGCGCTTCGTTTTTCGCCGACATCGTTCGCGCCACAGGCAAATTGAAAGCCGAGATTGAAACTGGATTATGGGAATTGGTCGCGGCCGGGCTGGTCACGGCAGACGGCTTCGACAATCTTCGGGCTTTAATCGATCCCAAACGTCGCGCTGGTCAAGGCCATGGGAAGTCAGCGCGTCCGCGCCACAGCTCCGGCCGTTGGGCAATCCTGCACGCCGACTCTGCGGTTGAGCACGAACGCCGTGCGGAGGCAGTTTGCTGGATGTTGTTAAAAAGATACGGCGTGGTATTTCGCGATCTTCTCGTCCGTGAAAGTAATCTGCCAAAGTGGCGCGAACTGCAGCTGGCTTTCCGTCGCCTGGAAGCCCGCGGCGAAATCCGTGGCGGCCGCTTTGTCGATGGATTCCTCGGCGAGCAATTTGCTCTGCCAGTCGCAGTGGAGTCGTTACGCGCAACGCGAAAACTTCCGCCGACGGGTGAAGTAGTGACGATTTCTGCGGCTGATCCGCTAAACCTGGTGGGAGTGGTTGTCCCCGGTGAGCGCGTCCCCGCGATCTCAGGTCGGTATGTTTCTTATCGGGATGGGGTCGCCGTCGAAGCTGAGGCCCTGCAGCAATCCAAAGTGGTCTCGCTTTAGCCCAAAAAGATACCGGGATCCTGTCGAGGGGGCCCTCCAGGTCCCGGTAGCTATCCGTCGGGCGAAAATTAGCGCTTCCCCACGCTATACCTGACGACCAGCGACAGCAGCTTCGCATAAAACGCCAGATTTCGTGTTGCACTGTTCGTTTTTGTTACGAAATCGGAACAAGATTTCCGTCCCCAAAAACGATCACTTCGCTGGAACCCTTAGTTTCAACAAGATAGCTGGACTTAAATAAATTCCCTGCCAGCGAACCGCCAGGTGCAAATGCGGTCCTGTCGCTCTTCCTGTTCCACCACTTAAGGCGACCGCCTCGCCGGTGTGGACTTGATCGCCCTCTTTTACCTTGAACGCGGACAAATGTAGATACAAACTCAGTAATCCTTGCCCGTGGTCGATAACCACACAGTTACCCTCAAAGAACATCGGTCGGGCAAGAATCACCAATCCACTATTAATAGCGCGAACCTCTGTTCCGGGAGGTGCGGCAAAGTCCAGACCTTGGTGCCGACTCTGGACCTGATCATTGAACACCCGCGCCGTCCCGAATATATCGGAAACCGGGTCCGAAACCGGCTCAACAAACTGGCCAGCCCAGAGGCGATCCGTCGTAACGGTCCCAAATACTTTGCCTTTTAGAGTTTTGTCGGCAGAGATAGCGGTGAGCTGGTCGGGGCTGGGTTCAGTGAATTTCTTAGCTACCTTGACCGTGATTTTTGGGTACGCGGCACTACTGACTCGAATTTTCCTGGTTAGATCGACGGTTCCACCGCCGGCCAGCGTTTCTGTGACATGCAATTCATACGCACCGGCCTTTGTGATCAAAGGGACGGCCGCGAGCCCGTACCATTCCTTATTCACGGTCGAGCGAAAAAAACTGACGCTGTGTCCCATCCACAGGCCGGAAATTGCGCGGACCTTGACTGGAGCTTTTATTTCGAACAGAACGGGAGAGCCATTACTCAGTGCCTGCGGTTGCCATCGCACGCTTGGGGCCTGACTGGGGGTGGCACAATTCGCCGCGACGCAAGCCATCTCGACAAATACAAAGACAAACACAAATAAGGGGAGCAATCGACAAGTTCGAACTAAAAGTTTGGGGCTGTGTTTCCGGTCGGAGTGCATTACTAGATGGTAATCAGGATAACCCTGTATGGCAAAAAGCTAGTTTGTGCCGGACTATGGTTGAGGGGCATCTCTGCCTCCAGGGGCCTGCGCTGACTTTGTCTCGGATAACGCCTTATCCCGAAAAACCGGAGAAAAGCCGGCTCTCGCAGATGGCCGTCGAGCTGATCAGCAAGAATCAGCAGCTGGCCGAGGCTCGCGAGCAAAACGCCGCCACTGAGCGCGAACGAATTAGCGTGGAGCAGAAGCTCCGTGCCGCTAACGAGCAACTCGACCTCAAAATTCAGGAGCGGACGTCGGAACTCACTCGCTCCAACCAATTGCTGCAGCGCGAAATTCAAAGGCGTGTACAGACAGAAGAAATGTTGCGTAAGCTGTCGGCCCGCATTTTGACTTTGCAGGATGAAGAGCGCCGCCGCTTGGGTCGCGAGCTGCACGATAGCGCAGGCCAACTACTGGCTGCGCTCCACATAAACCTGGGGGTCATAGCGCAGCGCACGCAAAACGATCCCAGCCTATCGGCCAGAGTTGCCGACAGTGCCGCCCTAGCCGATCAGGTCATTTCTGAAATCAGAACGCTGTCATATCTACTTCATCCGCCGATGCTCGATGAAACCGGCTTGGCAAGCGCCGTGGAATGGTACGCGCGAGGATTCAGCGATCGCAGCAAAATCTCTGTAGATCTGGATATAGATCGCGCTCTGCCGCGTTTTCCCACGGAAGTTGAGACTGCCATTTTCCGCATTGTCCAGGAATCGCTGGTAAATATTCATCGCCACTCGGGCAGCCGCACTGCCTTCATTTCCCTGCGAGCTAAGCCCGAAGGAGCTTGGCTTACTATTCGCGACGAAGGTTGCGGAATCCCGGTTGAGATTTTAAAAAGCATGGAAGACGGCGGCGCGAATATTGGGGTCGGAATCGGTGGTATGCGCGAGCGGGCCCGCCAGTTAGGCGGCGCTATCGCCATTCGCAGGACAAATCCGGGTACTTTGGTTGAGGTAAATCTGCCGGTGTTGAAATATGCTTCTGGCGCAGTGGCTGCCGGCCGCGGCGAAGTTTCAAGATGAGCGGTTTGGTCTTTTCTTAACCCTGTGTGCTAGTATTACCGCGCAATCGGGGCTTCAGTAAAATTTTTTTGTTCGCCGGGCGCAACTTGCTCATCCTAGCGGAGCGAGATGAAAGACACTTTGGGAGTCCTGCTGGCGGGAGGCGCCGGGGAACGGCTTTATCCCCTCACCCGCGACCGCGCCAAGCCCGCGGTCACATTCGGCGGTATCTACCGCATCATTGACATCACCCTTTCCAACTGCATTAACTCCGACCTGCGCCGGGTTTACATCCTTACTCAGTACAAGGCCCTCTCTCTTAACCGGCACATTCGTGAAGGTTGGAACATTGTCGGCACTGAACTCGGAGAATTCATCGAAGTCCTACCGCCGATGAAGCGCGTCAGCGACCAGTGGTACCAGGGTACGGCTGACGCCGTCTATCAGAACATTTATTCCATCGGATCCGAACAGCCGCGCCACGTTTTGATCCTCTCAGGCGACCACATTTATAAGATGAATTACGACCTGATGCTGCGGCAGCATATTGACTCCGCAGCCGACGTGACCATTGCGACCATCCAGATCGAACCTGAGGAGACCTATCGTTTCGGGGTGATGTCGGTAGATTCGGACAACCGCGTTACCGGATTTGAAGAGAAGCCCAAGGTCACACAAATTCGCGTTCCCGGCAATCCCAACCGGGTTCCCGCGTCCATGGGCGTATACCTTTTTAATACCGACGTACTCATCCCCGTGCTGCTGAAAGACGCCGAGGATGAAAGTTCGAGCCACGATTTCGGCAAAGACATTTTGCCCAAGATGGCGGACGATTACCGCGTCTATGGTTTCGATTTTGTAGATGAAAACAAAAAAGAGGCGCTCTATTGGCGCGACGTAGGAACTCTCGAAGCCTACTACGAAGCCAACATGGATGTGGTTTCAGTATCGCCGGTTTTCAACTTATACGATTCGGCGTGGCCCATCCGCACTCATCAGCGGCAATATCCGCCCGCGAAATTTGTTTTTGAAGAACCTGGGCGTACCGGCCAGGCGCTGGATTCCATAGTTTCAGCCGGCTGCATAGTCTCCGGTGGCGCAGTGCGCTATAGCGTGCTCTCGCCCGACGTTCGGGTGAACTCTTACACCGAAGTCGATTCCAGCATTCTGTTTTCCCACGTGAACGTCGGACGCCATTGCCGCATCCGCCGCGCAATCATCGATCGCGATGTGCACATCCCCGAAGGAACGACGATTGGTTTCGATCCGGAAGCGGACCGCCAGAAATATTTCGTCACCGAAAGCGGCATCACCGTGGTCACGCGCGACTACTCACTCTTCGAAAATCCGGTAACGGTCGATTACTTCACCAGCGAATAGAGTTTCGAGTGCTCGGGATCAAAGTGTGGCTTTAGGGAGTCAGGGTTTTCGTCTGCAAAGTTATTGGGCCGCGATAATTCGGGAGATTGAGGCGAACCTATTGCGCGTAGAGCCTCGCAGAGAAAAACGTGAAGCGTGCGGCGCGAAGCCGCTCACAATGCGATGTTATAATCCAATCTCGTCCTTCCTTGGATAGTCCTTCCGGGCGCGTAGCTCAATTGGCAGAGCAACTGACTCTTAATCAGTAGGTTGAAGGTTCGATTCCTTCCGCGCTCACCATGTTTTCAATTACTTGACTGTGTTTCCCTGCCGTTCTCCCTGCCGTTCATTGCAAGTTCGACAATTTTGCCGTGCGCTTCGAGCATGTCAGCCGAGAGCGAATCGCCGTAAGTGTTCATCGTTGTCCTAATGTCCGCGTGACGCATTAACTTTTGCTGCACGCCGACCGGAGTGCCTACCGAATCCAACCAAGTGCGGTACGTGTGCCGTAGGCAGTGCGTGCCAAGACCGCCAATACCGGCTGCCTTCGCCGCCTTTTGATACACGCGCCACAATTGGTCATAGGACCACGGCAACCGGCCAAGCTGCACCGGCGAAGCAAACATCCAATCCTCGGGACCCGAAAATTGTGTAGCTTGCTTCCAAGTTTGTAGAGCCGTGAGCAGCTCGCGGGCGATGGTCAACGTTTTTCTTGATTCTTCCGTTTTCACATCGTCCAATTGCTGACACACGATACCGCGCTCCACTAGCAACTTGCCGTTAAGCCAATCCACGTCGGACCACTTCAAAGCAAGGCATTCGCTGATACGAAGTCCCAAGCAGCAGCAGAGCAGCGCAATCGTGCGGAATGGTTCCGCGAGATTCTGCGCGAATCCCTGAAACTCTTCCACGGTTAAACTGCGCGGCCTTCGTGTGCGTTTTGAAGCGCCCTTGATTCTTACCAACTCCATCGGGTTACGCTGTGCCCTGGATAGCTCACCGCTCCAAGCTGCGAAGTCCCAAAGATTTCTGAGCAGACCCTTTATATGAGTTTTGCTTTTCGGGGACAGCGTGAGAGATTGCAGCCACAGTTCAACCGGACGCGGCTCTAAGTCGGCAAGTCCAGAGTCTCCCCACTTCGGAAGAATGTGATTGCTTAACCAGACTTCGTAGGAGCGTCTAGTATCTTTGCGGGTCGGCATTCTCTCCGCTCGATATTTCTCTACGAAATGCCGGACCGTTGGACCGGAAGCCTTCGGTGGTTCACTTCGTAGAAGTTGCGCCGCGTTGCGTGCGGCTGTCTTAGTGGAAAACCGACCGAGCACTTTCGATTTCCGCTTGCCGTTTTCCCACCAAAAGAAATTCCAAACCTTACTGCGCCTATCTAAAACTACACTTCCACTTCTATTCCGCTGCATTGATTCCTCCCTGAATCGCAGCAGATGCCGAAGTGAGCATAGCATCCAACTCAGCGCGAAGGAATCGGTAAACACAGCGCCGGACGCCGGAAAGCCGGTGAGCGGGGACTTTTTTCTGTCGCACCCATAGCGCGAGCGTGCGCGGCTGAATCTTCAGATATTGAGCGGCTTCGGTTAACGTCAACCATTCGGTCACAGCTAAAAGCTCCATTTCTTTTTCGGTGCAGCGTCTTCCTTGGCTACAACGTCCGGCCATTCGCCCTGGTGCGCCTTGTCCTCGTCCGTCTTCGTCTTATGACAGCTTCGGCAGAGTCCCTGCAAATTGCTCATCAGGTAGAAGCCCGCTAACTGATTCAACGGATACTTGCCAGACACTCGCGCCTGCTCGATTGCCACGCCTGCCGGGACAATATGGTCTACCAATTCGCTCAGCGCCTCGTTACAGCGTTTACAAATCGGGTCGCGTCGAAGGATGGAAGGCTGCGTATATTTCTTCCAGCGTTGGCCGCCGTAGAGATGCCCGAGCCTGTTTCTGTCGGCGTTGCTGTGCGACCGGATATTGTCATCGCCGTCTGAGCTGCTAGGTCCAGGCTTGCACTCATCACAAAACCTGACTTCGTCGGGTACAGCCGCGAGACACCCGGCACCAGAACAAATTCGCATAATCCCTCAGTGAAAATCAGGGTTGCATGTCCTCTCCCTGGTGAGACATGCAACCCGATTTTTTCAGCGGTTTTCAAACTGAGGTACGCTGAAGACCTCCGTCAGATTCACTGCACGGCTTCAATGTTTAGGCGCGAGCCGTGCTGTCCGTCTGACACCGGGAAAGGACTACCGCGCCCAAACTAGCTGCCTGCAATGTCCAGCGAACCGAACACAACGGGCTGTTTCGCTGCCGTAGTCTCAGCCGCAAAACCGAAGTCAGCGTATTGATAACCGCTGTATCCGATTAAGCCGGACTGTGCATACAGCTCGCGTAATACCTGGACGAACAACGGAGACTGAGAGCGCATTGCGCCCACAGCGAAGTTTCCGAAGTATGCCCGGTCAATTGCATCGTGGACGATTACGTCATGGCCGAAAATTTTGCCATCTGCAACCGGGAATAGTGGATGCCCGTCTCCAGCACTCGGGCGCTCATCCAAGTACCGGCGATAGTCGGTCGGATTCAAGAGAAATTTATTGCTCTGATTCCACCAAATCGGGTCCAGGCCAGTCTTCAAACGGGCAAGCATTGAGTGAATATCGCCGCTGGATTCCGAGACATCCACGTATGCGTGCGAGTTCCCCTGGACAGCCGCTTTGAACGCAGCCGCGAACGCCGTATTCTGAGCGGCAATCATTGCCGTCACAATCGAGCGAGTCACAGATTGCGCCAACGGGAAAGCCACGTTAGCAAGAGTCTCTAACGAGATTTTCACGAGTGCGGCGTAGCGAGCGCCTCGCAGTGTCTTAGACCCGAATCCGTTCGGGTGAGACTCCGTAGGTGCAGCGCCTTCGTTGTAGGTAGTCGCTGTTGCCGGGCTGAGTTCAAACGGCACAACCAACGGCGCAGTATTGTCGCGTGGAAATTCACGGACACCTAACGCCGATGCGAGGTCAATCGCTCCGGTCAAGGAAACGACGTTGGTCACTTCATTTGGAACGGCAGCCGCTAGTCCAGCATCAATCGGGCTTTGCTGAATCTGCAATGGCGTGTCCGTTGCCATCTTGCCGGTACGCAAGAATCCGTCAAAGGCTTTTGCTGCGGCTTCCTTCTTTGACTCGTGCGTAACAGCGATGGGACGGCGGTTAGTTGTTGGTTGGTCGAAGGACTCAAGCACTGCGTAACGACTCTCAAGGCTTCCTAGGCGTTCGCCTTCGGCCTTCAGGTCTGAAAGCAGTTGAGTTTCTTCGGTTGAAAGTTCGCGGGACGCTGTGCGGCCAAGCAGGTCTTCGACCTTGGCACGGCACGCCTGCCGCATCGTTTTAATTTCGGTTAATGTCATAAAACTCCGTTCCGTTTTAGGTGACGGTGCACCAATTTGTTTTTCTCGCCGTAAGCCGTGCCAGACGGTTGATTAGCGAAAATGCGGGACTAGCCCGCAATCAAAAGTTTTGTCAGCAGTTCAACGCCGTCCGATGTGTCCGAGGCACCTAGCCGTGCGCTGCAATACTCCGCACACTTCACAAGTGACAGTCCGGCCTTATCGCGCAGATAGCCCGGCAACAGCTTCGTGTAAACATCAGCGCGGGACTTGCCGTCGGCTAATAGCTTGGCTTCGTGGGCCGCACAATTCCGGGCGAGCTGTCTAGCAAGCGCGGTCGGATTGCCGCTGCCCATGTTTAAGGGCGAGAGCGGTTCGTCCAAGCCGGGCAATTGTGGAAGGTCTTCCATCTGGCGGGCTTCGTTTCGTGTGAGAAAGCCGGACGCAATTCCAACGCTGTGCGCGGCGTAGCGGGTTGCCAGGTCTGCCCGAGTAATCGAGTCGATATCGTGCCGGGCGTACAGAGTGCCTTGCTCTTCGGTCGATAGCAGGTCCCGCGTGATGGTCTGCTCGATGCGCCGGAACCACGGTTGCAGTGTGAAGCGCACATAAGAGTTAAAGAATTGCTCTGCGGACGCAAAGGTTGCGGTTTTGCCGGTAGCAATCCCGAGCATGACATCCGGGATACGAAAAATTCTTGCGATGTCTGCCGTTTGGAATTGCCGGGTTTCGAGGTACTGCGATTCTTGCGCGGTCAATCCAATTTTCGCAACGTCGATACCGCCTTCGAGTAACAGAGCACGCCACGCATTGCCAACGCCGCCGTAAGTTTCCTGAAGAGAGTTGCGAAGATTGTCTTTCTGGTCTTTATCGAGTTCGTCCTGGACCTTAAAAACCACGTCCGTCTGAATCCCGTTGCTGAAGAGCCTTGCGCCTTGCTGCTCTGCTGCCATCAGCAGCCCGATTGCTTCGCGGGCAAGCAGGACGATTGCGCGGCCTTCCACGGTTGCCGATTCGGCGAGAGTGGATACTCGCCATAATTGGTCATCGAAAATCGCGCGGGTTTCGGTTGGCGAGCTATAAAGCCAAACGATGGGCGAATCTGGAGGCAAGAAGTCCGGCAGCGGCGAAAGGTACGTCATTCTTTGCGCCTGGAGCGGTACTAACGACGTGATGCCGTCGCGTCCGATTATCTTTTCGCAGAAGGCGCGACCGTGTAGCAGCAAGTCCAGAAGCATTCCTTCGCGCAGTTCAAACGACGTTTGCCAGTTATTCGGAGTATCGTGCAGCAACCGGAATAACGGATGGTTGCTTGCCATGGTTGACCCTTGCGGGGTCCGCCTAAAAAGATTGAGCGGGCAAGCCGCGATATCTTCGGTAAGAATCCGAATGCACGCGAGCACGGCTGAAGCTCGTAGGGCAGTCGATGGCGAGACGTATTGTCCACTGTGCGAGCGAATACCGGCGAAGATTTCCGACAGTCCCGCGACAAAGCCACGTTCGGAACCGAGCGCGAGTTTTCCGCCCGGAGGGTTAGGGAGATTGAGTTGGATAAGGCTCATTGTGAGTTTCCGTTCTGTTTCAGGAGATGAGTTACGTGCTCGTGTAGCATTCGCTGCATGATTCGGCGGTTTTCCAGCTCAGCATCTAGCTCGCGGAGTTGGATTGCCATTCCGTCATACTTAATTTCTTCGTGCGCCGTCAGTGACCGATTCTCGGCACACACTTGGTCAAGAATCCCCCTCATTGCAAAGCGCAACGAGGCTTGCTTACAGACGAGGTCTAAAATTCGGAAATTCACAGTGTCCCTCCAGAAATAAAATCAATCATGCCCGCATCTAGCGCGGCCTTTGCCGAAAGCATCCGGCCATTGCCGAAAGTGGCAGTCTGCGACACGCGAGCGCCGCGCCCACGTCGCACAGCAGAGAGAAAATCGCCGTACCACTGATTCACTCCCGATTGCATATGCGCTCGGGCTGCATCGCTTAAGGGATTGAAAGGCGCACGCTCGGTTTTCTCCGGCGTTGAGCTAATCGCTGTGACTTTCACGCCCGCGTTATCGAGTGCCTTCGTAACGTCCGCGTGAATGTCCAAGACTCCGACGCTGCCGACTTCGCCGGATTGCGTCAGCGTGATAGTTGAGCATTGGCTTGCCAGCCAATACGCAGCCGACGCGGCTATGCCGGTTACGAACGCACGGACGGGCTTCTGTTTGCCAGCGGCCCGTATCACGTCTGCCGTTTCAGGTAGGCCGGTGCAACTGCCGCCCGGCGAATCGAAAACGATGTCGATGGTTTTAGCGTTCGGGTCCGCTGAGGCGCGTCTAATGTCCGCTCGAATCTGTGCGTAATCGGTATCTGCAAACCATTCGGACTGACCCAGGACGCCGAAGACGCCAATCTGCCCGGCTGCTAACTTGGGCTTGGGTGAATGAACGCGGCCTTCAGGACCGGCGAGCAGTGCAGGCGCGTAGCTTTCTAATAGCGCGAAGAGCGGACTGCGGAAAGTGGGTTGCATTTAATTTAGCTCCGTTTCGATTTTCAAAAGTTCGATAATCATGCGTGTAACCGGGTGTCCTTTGGTCTTGCGTTCCAGGTCATTCCGCAAGTACCGAAAGAAGTTATTGACCTGTTGCTGCGTCCAGCCGTGCTGCAACGCGAGCGTGCGGGTTTGCTTGATTAGGGTCTGCACGGCTTCGGCGGGAATCGAGTTGTAGTCTTCAGCCGTCCAGACGGACTTTGCCCATAGACCGAAGAGCATGTCTTCGAGGGTTAACTCTGCGGGCTTGGGAGTGAGCGCCATATATGTGTGTTACACTAGAACTGCTTGGGACATACAAGTCGTTTACAGCACTTACAGTTCTAACACGTCCCAATAATTAGTCCAGATAAAACGTCCCTCAAGGAGAACTCGCGCTAATGGAAAACCAGAAAGTTCTAGGAGTGATATCGGCAGGCAAGGCGGAAAAGCTCTTGCTCGATTGGGCTAACCTTCCGGTTTGGGGTTATCCTCCGACGGCGGAATGTGCAGAAATGCGCCACAACTCGCTTAAGCGAATGCTGTCCAATCATCGTGAGATTTTTTCGGAACTGGAAAAGCAAAACGTTGAACTAGTAATAAGCGAAGTGCGGGATTGGCTGAAACGCGCTTGGGATGCGCCGGACGCTCGCCACAGAGAATGGTATTTATTCACTGCGCGGTATCGGTACGAGAGCCTGCACGGAGATGACCAACTGATTCCCGATGTCCCCGACGTGACGCTATTCGAGGCTGCGCTATATCATCTGCAACGAAATACTCATCGGATGCAGCATTGCCCGAATGATGCCTGCCAACAGCCTTATTTTTTGAAAGCGCCGGGCAAGAAAGTGCAGAAGTTCTGCGGACCTGAATGTGCGAATCCCTCACGTCAAGAATCGAAGCGTCGATGGTGGGCAGAGAATCGGGGTAAGAACGTTTAGGCAATCCGAATTTGGTCTTCGTGTTTTGGGTGCTGAAGCTCGATTTCCCGGAGTGCGGCTAACCGATGCTTCTCAAGATTTTTTGTTCGTCCTTCGTATAGCGAAGCACGTATTCTTGTTTGCAGGCGCTTGCTGTGCATTGCAGAATTTCTGTGTCCAGTTCAAAACCGACGTAGCGTCCCCAACTTCCTTCGCGTCCAGCAATGACCATGCGTCGATTCTACATCTCAAAACTGGTGGCATATAATGCACCGAGGAGTTGGCAAATGTCTGATGAAAAGATGTGCTCTCATTGCGGCGAAAATCCCGCCGTCACTCTCAAAATCACCAAACAGGACCCGGACCTTGATGGTCTTGGCGTGGGATGCTACGAGACATTGGAAGTATTGCAGGATAATGACATCAGCGATGATGACTCAGATTTCTACCTTGTAACGGGCTACTGCTCTGAAACGTGCATTCACCTTGCAGGTGAGTACGCCCACGCGATGGTGAGAGATGACTAGGGGTTCAAACGAGCGAGACTCAGGCCTCAGAAGTAAACGTCTGGTTTCTCGATGACCCTTGCCAGGCGCAATGCTTACGTGACGGGGTGGGTATCGTGGTAATGTCTTAGCTTGTTCAAGGTGCCGATTGAGTTATCCACTGCCCAAAGAAATAAAAGAGCACGCAGTTGCTTTGTGTGGCAACGGGCCGCTCGAAGTGCTTGACCCCGGCACGATGCTCAAAACGGATGACGAACGCTGGCTTGTTGCAGTGCGAGATACCGTAACAAAGCAGTTGCTCTGGATAGAAGTCATGGTCCCGGTTAGACTACCACCCCGCTAAAAGCGCACAAGCCCGGAAGAGTGGCGAAAACTCCTTCCAGGCGGTACGCTCCTAGGCCGGACGCGCACAATCAGACGCGATAACGCCTTCCATAGCCTAAGAACGGCGAGCAGTAATTACCATGTCCTAAAATTGAGAATTAAAATCGGTACAAAGTTATGAGACCACGTGCTCGACAGAGAATCGCCGGGGACATTCCGATGCCCCTACCCTGCGACGTTTGTGTGTGACAATTTACCCCTTGTCAGAGTACCTGCCGCGCCTGCCGCTCGCTCTACGTGGCACAGAACGCGAGCACGACGGCATATAACCAAATAAAAATTCATACAGAGCCGGGACGCTCCATTCCCGTTGTGGTAGGACTACCACTTCGGGACTGTACGTCCGTGCGGGTCCGTCGCGGATCCCACGTAGGGCAGCATCGGACTGCCCGCCCGCCTTAAGCAAACGGTGATGGTGGGCAGGCAAAGCACTACGTCCCTACCACTACCCACTACTACGAAAAGTCTTTCTTCGTAGTTGGCAGTAGGTATTGTGGCGAACGGAAAGAATCCAGACTCAGATAACGTGCAGTCAGCTAATGCGAAGAAAGGGTAGTGTCTCAGTTTGGCTGTTTGTGGATTCTCCACCACACGAAAGCCGCGCATGGCGCTGCTAAGACTGCTGCGGGAATGGCCGGAACTGTTGTGCCATGTCTCGGCAAGTACCGAAGCAGGAGATACATGACGGCATAGACAACGACAAATCGCAGTGCTCGTTTGATAGACACCTCAGCTTGCTAGAAGAGCGATTTCCTCCGCTCCTATAGTAAAACGGAACGGCGAAAAGCGAAGGAAAAGCGAACAAAACTGTCCTCCGCTCCTATAGTAAATAGGACAAGCGGACAGTACGAAACCTTTACGTTCTATCCTATCCCCTCACTGCGAGCAAAGCTCTCGCAAGGTGAAAGGATTATAGGACAGAGGAAGCAGCGGAAACTCTTCCTCCGCTCCTATAGTACAGCGGAACGGCGGAAGCGAAAAACGTTTCCTCTCCCTTTAGTAAAGAGGAAGGGAAGGAAAAGAAAATCTTTACGTTCATCCTATCCCCTACTACAAAGCGGAGCTTTTTGTAGGTGAAAGGATTATAGGCGCGAGGAACTAGCGGACTGTTGGCCACACAAGGCGAACCAGGCTAAAACCACTTTTTAAAGATGACTTGAACTATCAGAGTTAATCCAGCGCCCAACAGTGCGAAAATTATTTTGTTAAGAATATCTTTTCGCGTTTCGACGCTCTCGCGGGATTTTTCGTAGGAGTCCACAAACACGACTCGGCTCGGCTGGTTAAAGTAAATTAGACCTCCCAAAAGAAGAGCTGCATAAATCATACCGAGAGCTATCTTCATACTCAAAGAGCCCGGCGGGCTAAAGATAATGGCCGGCAGCAAGAACGCTATCATCCATAAGGCGAACCTCAGCCGCGAGGGCAATTGTGCGACAGCATTTCGCAAAGCAAGTACCCGATGTTGGAAAATCACTTCAATCTGTTGGTGCACCGCCCTTTCCGTCTGTTCAGCAAGCACGCCTAGGCGAACATCTGGGGACAATGTGTCATTAATGTTCACCGAGCCGCCATTCCACCCGCCCACGTGAATATAAAAATAAGTAGAACTCCCGCCAATGGCTTTTAACTCATCCAGGCTGGATACCTCAGTGTCTCCTCCGAGTTTCTTGCCAAACACATATTGCACGGTTAACTCTTCGTTGCGCTCGGAAAAGGCGGGTGCGTAGGCGGCCATCAAAACCTCAGTAATTTCCTTAACATCATCGAGGTACAGACGAGCCGGGGGAAGTTTGCTCGGAATCTCGCGAATCTTCTTTATCGCCATCGCGCCACATTGTCCCAGAGTTATGAGATTCGAGCAAGAAAGTTCAGACCATGAGGGAAGGCTTTATTGTGCGTGAGGAATTTTCTTCTCTAGCATGTCGGCAATGTATTGGACCGCATCCCGCTCGCGTTGAGACACTAGCGCCGAATATTTCGCGTCCCATTCTTGGGCCGGAAGTGTAAAAGGCAGATGACCATCGCCCGGACTTCGCAGCCAAGCGATGTACCGGGCGCGGAAGTCCTCCACGTTGGTAACACAGCTCTCGCCTTGTTTTCCTTCGGCATCCAGGACGTTAAAAACTACCGGCAGAAAATCACGCCCGCCTTTTTCGTTGGGCTTGGTGTATCTGCAATCAATCACCAGGACGGTAAAACGCGAGATGCTCGCAAATTCCTTCAGCATCCGAAATTGACCATCGCTGAGTTCTTCGCCGTGCTTGCTCTCGAATACCAGAAATTGCCCACGGCGCTCGGTCACTCCGTCCATGTTGCAGGGCAGACAGCGCAAGCCGTTCACTAAATTGCTGTAGTCGTTCGGGACTTGCTGGTGCATGAAAATGCTGTCCGTCATAATTAAAATCTCCCTGCCGTTTCCCTGCCGTTCGCTTTGCCTTACATCCAAAACAACTACTTAAAGCGGCATCTGCTGCGTTGTATGTGATTGGTTTTACGTTTACGCGCAGATTCGATTCCTTCCGCGCTCACCATGTTCTTCTTTACTGACGCACTCGAGCTAAGTGAATTATGCGCTAATCGATTGCTCATGTTGCCAGTCTGCGGGCGGCGATTCGATTCCCCAGACGTTTCCGGGTGCATCCAGCAATAGCCCGAGAATCCAGAACTTCTCGTAAATTCCGGGCCGGATGCAGTTCACCACTCGTGCCGTAACGCTGCGTCGAACTGGAAGGCCGTCCAGGCGAACTACGGACCCAACTTCGAGCTGGCGACCGAAGCGGGCGGCGCACCCCTGTGGATTCACCAAGATGGTTGTGGCCGACTCCGAAAACGGGTTCGCGGGATCGAGGCTAGTGAGGGTGAGTGGAATTTTTCGATTGATTCTGGTGCCGCGCCGAGGTTCAGGCAAGAATCGTACTCCGGATAATTATGTCGCCGACGGTCGCGGCGCTTCCGTCGACCGGTCATGGCGGAATCGGAATGTTTAATCCTAACGCTGTTCGTGGAAATGCGGCCAAAAGGCGTGCTCCGTCGGTGTTCCGACAGTTGGCGACCGAGCATCGTCTTACGTTGTCCAAGCACGATAAGGCCCATTACTTAGGTCATCTTTGATTGGGTACGAATTCGGGTGATCATACAGATGGCACCGGGAACCCGTCTGCATGCAAATAGATGATCTGCTGAAGATTGCGATGGAGCGTCGCTCCTCCGACTTGCACTTGAAGGTCGGGAACTATCCTCACCTTCGAATTGACGGCGAACTCGTGCCGCTGACTGATCAGCCACGTGTGACTGCCGAAGACATGCTGACGATGGCGTTTAGCATGATGTCGGCGCGGCAGAAACAAAAATTCAAAGAGACCAGCGAAATTGATATGGCCTACGGCGTGGCCGGCCTGGGACGCTTCCGTGTGAACGTGTTTCAGCAACGCGGAAACGTTGGGCTGGTGCTTCGCGTAATTCCCACGAAGATTCGCGCGCTGGATGAACTGTATTTGCCGAAGGTGATTGAACAGATCTGCGAAATGCCGCGTGGGCTGGTGCTGGTGACTGGCGTGACCGGATCCGGTAAGTCGACGACGCTGGCGGCGATGATCGACCGCGTGAATTCGACGCGGGCAGAACACATTATTACGATTGAAGATCCAATCGAATTTTTGCATCGCGATAAAAAAGGTTATGTGAACCAGCGCGAGGTGGAAGTGGATACGCCGAGTTTTTCGGCGGCGCTGCGGGCTTCGTTACGTCAGGATCCCGACGTGATTCTGGTCGGCGAAATGCGTGACATGGAAACCATTGGTACTGCCCTGCACGCGGCAGAAACCGGACACATGGTTTTCTCTACGCTGCATACACTCGATGCGGTTGAAACCATCAACCGTATTATTGCGGTGTTCCCACCTCCGGAGCAGAAGCAGATTCGGTTGCAGTTGGCTGCGGTATTGCGGGCGGTGGTCAGCCAACGATTAGTCAGACGCAGCGATGCCGAGGGACGAGTTCCAGCCGTCGAAGTCATGATCAACACTGCGTATATTCGTGAATGTATTCTGGTGCCGGAGAAGACACGGGCAGTGCGTGATGCCATTTCTGCAGGCACGTCGCAGTATGGTATGCAGACTTTCGATCAGTCGCTGTGGGACTTGTTCCAGGCGGGACTGGTCGCTTACGAGACTGCGCTTGAGAATGCTTCGAATGCCGATGACTTCAAACTGCGCATGCAAGGTATTTCTTCTACCAGCGACATGTCGAAGAATGCGATGCAGGCTACGGGATTTGGCGGACGTTAAACCTGGATCTCACCACAGAGGTCACGGAGTTCCACAGGGGAAAAGCCACAGAGGAAGGCCGCACGGCAGTCCGTCTAAGAGTTGCACGCAGGTATTCCATTAGAAATGAATAAGGGCCGGGAACCTTCCCGACCCACACTCAGCACAGCCCAAACATTCAGAGAGCCGCTACTGCCAGCGTCCTGCGCTCACGTTCACGTTCGTGCCCACGCTCACATCCCAGTACGGCTAACGCCTCGTTAAATGACGAGATGTCGAACACGCAGCTAAGGTGAGTGCGAGTCAACATCTGATGAACGAACGGGCGCGGATTCACCAGCTTAAGATGAGAGCGGTTGTTTTCGGTCCAGCGATGCAAGTCTACTAGCAAGGTAAGACCACCAGCGTCGATTGACTCGACTTCTGTCAAATCGACCACGATGACTCGCGCCAGTTTCTGCTGAAGCACGGCATCGCGCAAAATATTTTCCTGGCCGCGCACAATTCTTCCCACGCATTTAATAACGGCTACGTCTCCGGCGCGGTCACTTCTTACGGTAAGCATGACTAACTCCTGTTTAGCTGTTACGTATATAGACGCATTAATGTTCCCATTGTCATCAAAAGTTTCGTGAAGATTCTGTTAATATCCGCAATCGGAAGTACTTGTACCTGTGGTGTTTATGGGCTTTGTACGTCGTAAACTCGAGACCGAGAACCAGTTATATGAATATGCCGTAGGCGCGCTCGGGCGCAGGATGCGCTCGGTTGCCGAGCTGAAACGCTTGTTACGCCAGAGAGTTGAATCGGAAACCGAGATTGGCCAGACCTTGGTCGAGTTGGTAATTCGAAAGTTGAAAGATCAGGGATATTTGAATGACGCAAAATACGCGGCCACGTTTTCCGCATTACGCCGTGACAACGAAAGATTTGGGCGCCGGCGCGTGAGCACAGATTTAAAAATAAAAGGCATTCACAGCGAAGTGCTCGAAAAGGCTATCGATTCGACCTTTGCCGAAGTGAACGAAGAGAAACAAGCACGCGAATATTTGCGGCGCAAGCGATTGAAAAAACCTTCCGACAAAAAACAGGCGGCACGGGTTTTTCGGCAATTGATGCGAGCGGGTTTCGGCGCCAGGACTATCTTCACTATTTTGCGCAAGTGGGATGTCGAAGCAGAGGTCCTGGAAATCCTCGAAAGCGACCCGATCGATACTGATAACTGATGGTCAGGCCGGCAGCTTGGCGCGCAACAGATCTTCAACGTCCCCAATTTTGTCGCCGAGCAGGTTCAGTTTTTTCGCCAGTCCTTGTATTTCAACTTCGGCCCGTCGGTTCACGTCATAATCCAGCTCGCTTCGCAGTCGATCTTTTTTGTCCTGGCGGTTCTGGCTCATCATGATCACGGGAGCTTGAATGGCAGCAAGCATCGACAAAAAAAGATTCAGAAGGATGAATGGATATGGGTCCCATGCGCGATGTTTGAGCAATACATTGGTGGATGAATACGCGATCAGAACCATCAAAAACGTAATAATGAAAGTCCATGATCCGCCGAAGCTGGCGACGGAATCCGCAATGCGCTCGCCCCGGGTTTCTTCTTCCTCAATGATCTGATTAGGATTGCGGCTGGCACGCACGCGAACCAATTGCTGCGACGCGTGAAACTGCCGACCGAGGACTGTGAGCATGTCCATCCCGGCGTGAGGCTTGCGCTCCAGCAGAATTTGGATGTCATTACGATCCACTTCAATGCAGACAGATTCCTCCTGCGCGGTCGCCGTGGTCTGGTGCGGAGTTTTCTCGAGCATGGAAGCAAAGCCGAAAAATTCTCCCGCAGCAGGCTGGTCGACGACCACTTCCTGGTGGTCTGCGTCGACAGTGGTGACGCGGACCGATCCGGAGACAAGGACGTAGGCGCGGTCGCCGAGTTCGCCGATTTTATAGATGCGCTGGCGGGGGGCGAATTTGCGAACTTCGACCTGAGAGGCAAGTACGGCGGTTTCATCGTCGTCAAGCAGCGCAAAAAGGGGCACTTGGCGCAGAATTTCAGGGTTGCAGGGCATGGGTTCCTCCGGAATTGAATCAGTGAATCATCGGATCATTGAATCATTGAACACCGTCCGAAGCCAGTAGCGTTCTCGAAGGAGATTGTTTGTGCTCACGGCTGGTGTAATGATTCATTGCTCCGATGATTCACCGATTCAATATGTTTGGTTCATTTAGAATTGAATTTCCACTATGCTGACAGGCTCTGAAGTTCGCCGTAAATTCCTGGACTTTTTTGTTCAGAAGGGGCACCGCGAGGTACATTCGTCCTCGCTCGTTCCGCACAACGATCCCACGCTGCTATTCACCAATGCCGGGATGAATCAGTTCAAGGATGTTTTTCTCGGATTGGAGAAACGCGATTACAACCGCGCAACCTCGTCGCAGAAGTGCGTGCGGGCGGGCGGGAAGCATAACGATCTGGAAAATGTCGGGTTTACCAACCGACATCACACATTTTTTGAAATGCTGGGAAATTTTTCTTTCGGCGATTACTTCAAAAAAGATGCAATCGCTTATGCCTGGGAGCTGATCACTTCGCCTGAATGGTTCAGAATTCCGAAAGACAAATTATTCGCAACAATTTTTAACGGCGAAGGTGGAGTGCCGCGCGATGCTGAAGCCTACGATTTGTGGATTGCTCAAGGTATTCAGAAAGATCGCATTTTTGAGTTTGGTCTGAAAGACAATTTCTGGCAGATGGGTGATACCGGGCCCTGTGGGCCATGCAGCGAGCTGCACTACGATATGGGGCCGGGTGCTTCCGAGCACGGACACAACGATTGTGCCTTCGGTTGCGACTGCGGGCGCTACGTTGAGATTTGGAACCTGGTGTTCATGCAGTTTGATCGGGATGCTTTGGGCAAACTGAATCCGCTGCCTAAGCCTTCTATCGACACCGGTATGGGCCTTGAGCGGGTGACCGCGGTGCTGCAGGGGGTGATCTCGAATTACGACACCGATTTATTCGTGCCGCTGATCGAGCTGGCAGCGGAGTTGACTAAAAGCACAGGTCATGTGGGGACGGGCGCCTCCGCCCGTCCGGCCGAGCAGGGCTCGGCTCGAGCTAGCGGCGCTTCGCTCCGAACGGCCGGGGGCGGCCATTCCCACACGGACAGTCGTGACTCTGGCCATAAGTCCGCCGCTTCACTTCGCGTGATTGCTGATCATTCGCGAGCTGCAACTTTTCTAATTTCCGATGGAGTGCTGCCCTCAAATGAAGGCCGCGGATATGTGCTGCGGAAAATCATTCGACGTGCGATCACGCATGGTCGATTGCTGGGACAGACGAAGCCGTTTTTACATGAGATGGTTTTTGCCGTCCGCGACATGATGAAGGACGCGTATCCGGAATTGAAGGAAACGGCCGATCGCGGTTCGAAGACTGTTCAGATCGAAGAAACGCGTTTTGCCCACACATTGGATGTGGGCCTGGAGAAGCTTGAGGCATTGCTGGCGAACGGCGAGTTAAGCGGCCAAGAGGCGTTCAAGCTGTACGACACATTCGGGATGCCTCTCGATTTCATGCAAGATGCTGCGCGCGATCGAGGCGTTCAGTTCGATCAGGAGAGTTTTGATCGTGCCATGAACGAACAGCGGGAGCGTGCCCGCGCATCCTGGAAAGGTGCTGCCAAACAGACTGCGAATCCTGCTTATCAGCAACTTCCGAGGTCAGTATTTGAAGGGTATCTGCAAACTCGATCGGAAGATTGCGAAGTGCTGGCCATCATCAAAAATGGTCAAGGGGTTCGGGAGTTGAAGCCGGGGGAGGAAGGCGACGTCATTCTTGATCACACTCCGTTTTATGCGGAGGCCGGCGGCCAGGTCGGAGATCGCGGTGTTTTTTATAGCGATGAGCTGAATGGGGTTGTCGCTGAGGTCAAGGGGTGTTACTACCCGCTGCAGGGAGTGAGGGCGCACCAGGTGGTTGTAAAAGGGGAGTCAAAGTCCCCACCCTCCGCACAAAACGTGGAAGGACGGGGCACCCTCAAGGTTGGAGATAAAGTTGATGCGGTGGTGGACACAGGAATTCGTGAAGCCACCATGCGCAATCACAGTGCGACACATCTGTTGCAGGCGGGGCTGCGCGAAGTGCTGGGCAAGCATGTAAAGCAGGCGGGATCGCTGGTCGCGCCCAATCATCTGCGATTTGATTTTTCTCATTTCACCGCGGTGGAGGACGAGGAGCTGCAGGACATCGAAGATCTCATTAATAAAGAGGTGCTGCGGAACC
>Ga0157372_10001323_pt1 | contig 26827 bp, 23 predicted proteins | sample C55metaG_FD_115307 | JGI IMG/M metagenome (GOLD analysis project Ga0157372, IMG submission 115307) | Corn rhizosphere microbial communities from Kellogg Biological Station, Michigan, USA - C5-5 metaG | ecosystem: Host-associated > Plants > Roots > Rhizosphere > Soil | place: USA: Michigan...
GCCCTCCTTAACATCGGACTTTCAAAGGCTTATGCCGCACTGGGCGACGACCGCTACCGGCAGATGGCCATCGCCAACATGGACTTCCTCCGCAGCCGCTTCAAAGGCGAAGGCGTTCATCACTATCACCACGCGTACAAAGGAGAAGCCCGCGTCCCGGCCTTCCTCGACGACTACGCCGCGCTTATCAGCGCCCTCCTGCACCTGCAGGAGATAACGGGCAACGGGGACTACCTCATGGAGGCAAAACACCTCCTCCAGTTCGTGATCCGGCACTTCAGCGAGCCGGACACCGGGTTCTTCCTGTATACCCACGAAGGACAGAAAGACATCCTTCTGCGAAAAAGAGAGATTTACGACGGCGCTACGCCCTCTGGAAATTCCATGATGGCAAGCAATTTGTTATACCTGGGAATAGTCTTCGATGAAAGGGAGTGGACCGGGCGCGCCAGTCGGATGGCCGCAGCGCTGCATCGGCCCGTCATCAGCTACCCCGGCTCTTTTGGCGTTTGGGCAACCATATTTCAAGCCCTTGCGTATACTATACCGGAGGTAGTTATCACCGGCCACCGGCCGGAAAATGCCCGGAAGGAGTTCTTATCGCACTTGATTCCTTACCGGGTTTTCCAGTCTTCACAGGAGGAAAATACCCAATTTCCCTTGCTGAGGGACAAGCCGGCAGGCCAGGATCCCCTGATCTTCGTGTGCCAAAACTACGCATGCCAACTCCCTGTTAATGAAGTTGCTACGGCAATCCGTCTCGTGGAAAATGTGTATAAGATTAGCGTTCCGAATGTACAATAATCCGGCCTGGGTGGCGTTTATGACTTTAGCATCTGGAAACCAGTTCAAAGCGCGTCGTCATCCGATCAGACAAGGGAAATGGTCGGAGCGATGCTTTGACTTTCGAAAAAATAATTTTAAACTTGTAGCGAGATGTTGTCAAAAGACTTTTTTTGCCCAATACCCTTCAAAATTATGAAAATGAAAAACCTATCCGTTTTAACGGCCTTTTTCGCCCTCTTTACGATGGCAGGCTGTAAACTAGGTGGAAAATCCGGAAAAGGCATCGCAGACGACGGACAGCTACATGGCGTAGCTCCCGCAAGTGCTTACAATCTCTCCAAACCCCCAGGCATGGTCTATATCCCACCGGGCACCTTCCATATGGGTCCCAGCGACGAGGATATGAACTATTCCTACACTGCCCGTAACAGGCAGATCTCGATCAGCGGTTTCTGGATGGATGCAACGGAGATTACCAACAACGAATACCGGCAGTTTACCAACTGGGTACGCGACTCCATCGCCGCCACCCAGCTGCAGTACGGCAAGGACGTCGACGGTCGCTTCCAGATCGACTGGAAAAGGGCCGCCACGATCAAGTGGGGCGACAAGGCTACAGTCGAAAAGCTGAATGCCATGATCGTCACCCCCGAGAACCGCGTTTTCGGCAAGAAAGAGATCGATCCCGCCAAACTGGAATATCACTCCGAAACTTTCGACCTCAAAGAGGCGGCCGCCAAAGGCAACGAAGGCAAGCCCCGCAGCCTCTATATCCGGAAGAAGAACGTCAAGGTCTACCCCGACACCCTGGTGTGGATCCGCGACTTCTCCTACGCCTACAACGAACCGATGACCAAACGGTACTATTCCCACCCCGCCTTCGGTAACTACCCGGTCGTAGGGGTCAACTGGAACCAGGCTACCGTGTTCTGCGAATGGCGCACCAACTACCTCAACGCCCACCTCGAAGCCAAGAAAATGGCCACCGAGTCCAGCTTCCGCCTGCCCACCGAAGCGGAATGGGAATATGCAGCCCGCGGCGGCCGCTCCCAGTCGATGTATCCCTGGGGTAACTACTACCTGCGGAACAAACGCGGCTGTCTGCTCGCCAACTTCAAACCCGGCCGCGGTAACTACCCCGAGGACGGCGGCTTCTACACCGTCCGCGCGGACGCCTACTGGCCCAACGACTTCGGCCTGTATTGCATGGCCGGGAACGTCGCAGAATGGACCTCCTCCTTCTATTATGAAGGTGCCTATAACTTCCAGCACGACATGAACCCCGACATCCGCTGGAATGCCAATGACTCCGATCCCCCCCGTATGAAACGTAAGGTCGTTCGCGGCGGCAGCTGGAAAGATGTAGGCCTGTACCTGCAAACCAGCGCCAGAACGTACGAATACCAGGATACGGCCAAGTCATACATCGGCTTCCGTTGTGTGATCGACCTGTCTCCGACCGTCACGGGTAACCGTCGATAATCTTCTGGATTATCTTTCAAGGGCACTAAAATATTTCACGTAGAAAACTCGTTTTTGATTTTGTAAAAACTAACAAAAAATCAATTCGGAACTCTTTTTCCAAAACCCTTTAAAATCCTTTACAAACAATTAAAAATTAATCACTATGAGCGCTGGAGTATCAAAATCTACCGAAAGACTTATCAATATCATCGTGTGCGTTGGCGCGGCCGTCGTTATCTTCGGCGCCCTTCAGAAGATCCTGCACACCGCACTGGCCGACTTCTTCCTGACTGCCGGTCTGTTGACGGAAGCCCTTATCTTCCTCGTGTATGCGTTCCTGCCGCCTCCCGGAGGTGAAATGCACGCCCTGGTCGAAGCACTTCCCAAATTGGCCAGCGGCGGTACCCCCGGTAACCCGGCCCTGGAAAAGATGGACAAAATGCTGCAGGAAGCCGACATCACCCCGGCTAACCTCAACAAACTGAGCGAAGGCTTCAAGAAGTTCGGCACCACCGTGGAAAAGATCAGTGACGTCTCTGGCGCCCTGTCTGCCACCACGGACTACACGAACAAGACCAAAGAAGCCGCTCTGGCGCTGGATAGCATGAAAGGCGCATACCAGAATGCTACCAACACCATCACCAGCTTCAACGCCGCTGCGGACAGCACCAAACAATTCCATTCGCAGGTACAGGTCCTCACCAAGAACCTCGGTTCTCTGAACGCCATCTACGAACTGGAACTGCAGGATACCAACAACCACCTGAAAGCCATGAACAACTTCTATGGTAACCTGGTGAAGGCTTCCGAAACCATGCAGGGTAGCGTCGCCGATGCGAAGAAAACGCAAGAGCAGATCGCACTGCTGGCCAAGAACCTGGGTAACCTCAACCACGTATATGGTAACATGCTGAGTGCCATGCAAGGCCGCCAGGCATAAAAAACCATTGTGCCTGAGCCCGTTTTTTCCGGCCCGCATGAATTCTTTATGAAAAACTAAACATCCAGCACACACAAAATAATTACTGACCCATGTCTCTACCTAAAGAACCGAGGCAGAAGATGATCAACATGATGTACCTGGTACTCACCGCGCTGCTGGCGCTGAACGTATCGGTAGAAGTGTTGAACGCCTTCAAGACCGTCAATCACAGTATTGAAAAATCCAATCAGGTCATCGACGAAAAAAACAATCTCACCTACGCAGCATTTGCGAAAGAGATAACCGACCCGCAAACCATGGCCAAGGCCAAGGTCTGGGCGCCCCCTGCACAACAGGTGCAAAAGCTGTCGAAAGACCTCTCGGCTTACCTGGACCAACTCAAGGAAAAGCTCATCACCGAGTCTAATCCCAAGACGAACAAGGAAGGCCGCAGAGAATACACCGAAGGCAACCTTGACGCCGCTACGCGGATCATGGACAAAGGCGGCGAAGGCCCCAAGCTTTATGCAAAATTGAAGCAGTACCGCCTCGATCTGCTCGCCCTCATCGACCCGGCTAAATACCCGGAAGAAGGCGACAAGGTCAAGGAAGACCTGGCAAGACAACAAAAAGAGTTTTCCCATAGCCTGCCCCTCGATACGCGCATCCCGCCGTCCGAGTCCGGCAATACGACTATCGGCAGCGACAGCGCCAAGAATTGGACCGTTCGCTATTTCCACATGACTCCCACCGTCGCCGCTCTTACCATCCTCAGCAAATTCCAGAGCGATGTGAAGAACTCCGAGTCGCAGGTTGTAGATTACCTGCACAAACAAATCGGCGAAGTAAAGATCGTATTCGATAAGTTCGATGCCATCGTATCTCCCAGCGCAACCTACCTGATGCCTGGCGACGAACTCTCGGTCAAAGCTGGTATCGGCGCCTTTAGCTCCGCTGCCAAGCCCAGGATCTCGATCAACGGCGCCGAAGTTCCCGTAAATGCGGATGGCGTTGCAGAATGGAAGACCAAGGTCAGCTCCACCGGCAACGTTCACGTAAAGATCGAATACGCAAAACCCGACGGAACCATCGTCCCCGTTGAGAAAGACGTAAAATACACCGTAGGTCAGCCCCCCGGCGCCTCGGTCTTCCTCGAAAAGATGAACGTACTGTACGTCGCAGAAGATAACCCGATCAAGATCTCCGGCGGTAGCGTAGGCCGTGAAAAAGTTCACGTCTCCTTCACCAACGGTGAGATCACTCATACCGACGGTGACTCCTGGGTAGCCGTACCCAAGACCCCCGGCATGGGCAAGATCGAAGTCGACGCCGACGGCAAGAAAACCTACTTCGATATGCGCATCCGGTACCTGCCGAACCCCACCGGTTTCGTAGGGACCAAAATGGGTGGAGCGATGTCCTCCGCCGAGTTCAAGGCCATGGGCGGTGTCATCGCCAAGCTGGAAAACTCCGAGTTCGAATCCCACTTCGTGGTAGTAGGCTATAAAGTAGCCGCCCTCGGTGGTCCGATCTCTCAGTACCGGGAAGCGAATAACGACGGCCCCCGCTGGACCGGCCAGGCACAAGCCCTGATCCAACAGTGCGGCCCCGGAACCAATGTATTCTTTGATCAGGTTCGGGTAAAGGGTAAGGACGGTCGCATCCGCGAGCTGCCCCCCATGGTATTCAACCTGAAATAAACTTTCCAGACCTGTCTGCTCAGCAGACAGGTCTTTCTAACAATGAAACACAGAGCGATGAAAAAGTATCTTATCAGATTTAGTATGCTGGCCCTGGCGATCTTCCTCCTGGCCGGTAGCGTGGACGCTCAGACCAAGAAGCGTGTCGTAAAGAAAAAAGCGCCCGCAAAAAAGACCAACGTCGCCAAGAACAAGCCGGCCGACGCTACCGTGGCTCCCGTGAAGGACACTACGGCTAAGCCCGTCGCCGTGTTGGACGCGGATATTAAGCTGGATACTCCGCGCCGGTCGCTCCGCAACGACGCGATCATCGAACGCAATCTGGTAAAAGATCGTAATCCCCTGCCCTACGAGCACATCCGCGAGGACGATGCCGTCTACCGCCAACGGGTTTGGGAAGAGATCGACGTTCACGAGAAAATGAACCTTCCGTTTGTTTACAAAGCGGTGGAAGACAATGGCAGCCAGATGTTTATCAAGATACTTCTGCAGGCCATCAAGACCGGGCAGGTCACCGCCTTCGCCGACGACCGGTTCTCCACTCCTACTACCTTTAAGGACATCGCCAACAATGTCGTAGGGAAGCCCCACTCGATCCAGATCCCCGATTACGCCCAGGACCCCGACGGTTCCAAAGGCCTCATGAAGGACTCCATGATCCAGGAAGACTTCAACCCCGAAGACATCGAACGCTACCAGATAAAGGAAGAATGGGTATTCGATAAGGAGTCCAGCCGCCTGCACGTTCGCATCCTCGGCATCGCTCCCGAAAAGACCATCAAGAACCCCGATGGTTCCTTCCGCGCCGTTCTCCCCATCTTCTGGGTATACTACCCCGACTGCCGCCCCCTGCTCGCCAAGTACGAAGCCTACAACGGCAAGAACTATGGCGCCCGCATGAGCTGGGAAGAGCTGTTCGAGGCCCGCATGTTCGCTCCCCGGGTCGTCAAGTCGACCATCGACAACCCCGGCGACCAGTACATCGAGAATTATATCAAAGACCCCATCCTCCGTTTGCTCGAAGGAGACAACATCAAAGAAAAGATCTTCAACTACGAACAGGACCTCTGGTCGTACTAAAAAAGGCTGCATAAATCGAAGCCCCGCCGTTAGGCGGGGCTTTATCGTTTTAGCAATGCAACAAGCCTGCAACAACGCTGCGTCACCCAGTTAAATAACTATAAATTAATTAGTTAATTCAACAGCTTTTTTTTAAAAATACCCAATATCGGGTATTGTTGAATCAATTCCTTTCACTACTTTTACAACGGTTTTTCATAGGATATTGGATTTTAAAAACGGGGCTGGATGTCTATCCGGGCCCCTTTTTTTATTTAAGGGGTTTCTGACACGCCATCGGACATTTCCCCGCCTCTTACCGTCATTAGACCATCCCCTTACGGCCATTTCAGGCCGGTTTTAGCGCCTCACCCCCATTTCCCGTCTCACGCCCATTTCCCGTCTCATTCCCGCTTCCCGCCCGGTCCCCCATATCCGCCCCTGAAGCCGTCCCAGGCTCCGCAAAATGCGCTCGTATGAGTTTGGCCTTCGCCACCCCCACCACCTCCGCCAGCTCCTCCTCCGGCACCTGCCGCACCTTATTGACGCTCCGGAACCGCTTCAACAATACATCGGCCGTTTTCTTCCCGATCCCCTCGATATGTTCCAGCTCGTTCGTAAACGTCCCCCGGCTCCGCTGTTTGCGGTGGAACGTAATGCCAAACCGATGCACTTCGTCCCGAATGCGCCGCACCAGGTGCAGGCTGTCGCTGTTATAGGGGAGCTTGATCGATTCGGTATCCCCCGGAAAGAAGATCTCTTCCTCATTCTTCGCCAACCCCACAACCGTCATCATCCCCGAAAGCCCCAGCTCGACGATGCTCTCCATCGCAGCCCCAAGCTGCCCCTTGCCGCCGTCAATGATGACCAGCTGCGGCAAAGACTGTTGTTCATCCATCAGCCGCTTATAGCGCCGGTGGACCACCTCCTTCATCGTCGCAAAATCGTTGATCCCCTGCACCGTCTTGACATTGAAATGCCGGTAGTCCTTCTTGCTCTCCACCCCATCGCGGAAGCAGACCATCGCAGACACGGGATAGCTTCCCTGGAAGTTGGAGTTGTCGAAGCATTCGATATGCACCGGTAGCGCAGGCAGCTGCAGATCTTCCATCAGCTGTACCAGCACCTGCCGGCGCTGGTCGGCCGTCTTACCCTGCAGCTGCAACATCTGTTTGCGCCGCAGCTCTTCGCGGAAATAGTGTACGTTCTTCTCCGAAAGCTCGAGCAGCTTCTTCTTGTCGCCGCCCTTCGGAATGGTCTGCATGACGCCCTCCTCCGGAAATTCGATGGGGAAGGGAAGAATCAGCTCCTTCGCCGTGCTGTTGAACGTTTCCCGCAGCTGCGCCGCAGTAAAGGCCAGCACCTCCTCATCGGATTCTTCGAGATGCGTTTCCACCTCGGTAGTATGCGTCTGGACGATGGTGCCCGTCTCCACCATCAGGTAATTGATATAGGCAAGATCGCCGTCGCGGGCGATCGAGAACACATCGGCATTGCTCAGATGCTTGCTGACGATCACCGATCGCGCCTCATAGTTCTCGAGATGTTCGATCTTCTTACGGATCATCTCGGCCTTCTCGAACTCCATGTTCGCCGCGCGCTCCCGCATCTCTTTTTTCAACTGCTGCATCAATGGCCCGAGGTTACCCTTCAGGATGTTGCGCAGCTGCACCAGCCCTTCGGCATAGTCTTCGGCCGTCTGCAGCCCCTCGCAGGGACCCTTGCAATTCCCAAGGTGGTACTCGAGACAAACCTTATACTTCCCCTTTTTGATTTGCGAGTCCGCAAGATTCAGCTGGCAGGTCCGTAGCTGGACATTGCTCTTGACAAAGTCGAGCAGCTCGCGCACCCGGCCAACCGATGTGAAGGGCCCAAGATATTCCGATCCGTCATTTATTTTTCGCCTTGTAAGAAACACTCGCGGAAAAGGTTCGCTCTTGATGACGATATAAGGATAGCTTTTATCGTCCTTAAGGTTGATATTGAACTTTGGCTGAAATTGCTTGATCAGCGAGTTCTCGAGCAGGAAGGCATCCTGCTCGGAGCCGACGATGGTGAATTCGATCCTGCGGATACGCTGCACCAGCTCGTGCGTCTTGTAGGTGGTAAAGGTCTTGGTGAAGTACGAGCTCACGCGCTTACGCAGGCTCTTCGCCTTGCCGACATAGATAAGCTCGTCCTGCGCGTCAAAATATTTATAGATACCCGGGTTTAGGGGTATCGTCGAAGCGATCTGGCTGAATTGTTCGGCTGTCATAACTGATTATTCCTCTTCCGGCGAATCGTCCCACACTACCCGTATCTGGTCTTCGCCGGCCTGAATTCCTTTCACATGGACAAGGGTCGCGATACTGAAATTGCGCTGCGCCCGCCAGAACATCTTCTGCAGGATCACGCTGTCCCCGCTCTTCCGGAGCTTTTCCAGGTATACGCTTTTCACCTCCATGGACCGCGTCCCCGGAACGGTCAGCACATCCACGCGTTGCAGCTCCGTATTGGCGTTGATAGGGGAGTAGGTAAAGGTGATCGATCGGGTCGCCTTATCCTCGAAAGAGGTCTCGGTAAAATTCTTTTCGAAACTGCCATCGGCCAGTTCCCGCGGTACGAACTGCATCGCCAGTTGGTTGAACTCGGGAAGCTCGAGAAAGACGGAATCGGTATGACCGTTGCGGATCGTGAACTTCTTCTTCGCCAGCAGGGCCGAGTCCACCGATCGAATCTCCGCCTCCAGGTAGTCGGCGACGGGAAAGAAAGCGTTCCTGGTGGTGCCAGAGTCGGCCCTGGCCAGGGAATCGCTTGCAGCAGGAGCGGGTTGTTGATGATTGGAACAGGCGCTGAAAAGTGCGGCGCCGGCAAGACAAAGGACAATGAAAAACTTCATTCCACAAAGATACAGCTTATGGCCCGCTTCGCGGACCCGTGGCCTGAGCCCGTCCTAAGGCAGCGACTTGACAAGCCCGATCTTCAGGCCATAGGTCTTCAGATTCTCGCTATACACCGACTGGGAAGTATAGGTGGACAGGAACTGGTAGCGGAATTCAGGACCTATCTGCCAGCGGACATTTCCAACGCGGTAGGAGAGGAAGGCTTCGAGCCCACCGCTGACATTCCATTTCCGGTACCTGGCCGGCTCTTTGCCTACCTGCGTCAGGTCCTGCGACAGCGCATACCAGTTGGCGCCAAGAAGATAGCTGGGTTGCACGGTCGCCCCCAGGTTCAACTGCAAACGCTCATTACCCAGTACCCGCAGCTCGAAGCCGATCGGCGCGGACAGTTGGTAGTAGTCGTTGTTCAGCGTCAGTTTGTTCATGACGGGAGGGGGTGGGGCATTGCTTCGCTGTTGTGTGCCAAATCCCTGGTTATTGGCTTGACCCTGCATATAGCCGATATAAGAATCGAAGACTGGATTCTGCGGGGCATTGGAATCGGCAAATGCCGTGATCTTATACCGCGCGAAGTTGAACTGAAGCCCGCCCTTTACGGTAAGATTCCTCGTCAGCCGGTAGAGGACGCTGCCGCCGAACTCGAATCCAAAGGCTGCGGAATGGTTCAGCAGCTGCGACGGCTTGACCGAGAAGTTTCCGTATTTTTCATACGAAGGGTCGACATTGTTAAGGCTGCGGTAATTGACCGTCGGCGACAAGGTCAGCTGGAAAAAGGTCCGCCCCCGCCTGGCAGGCATCGGGAGAGTGTTCAACGCATAGTCATGCAGCCAGTTGATCCGCTGCCGGTCCTGTGCCTCAGCGATAGCGGCAGCAGAAGCCTTGTTCCCATGAAAGACGGAATCGGGTAACAGCCCTTCGCCTCCAACACCATTGCCGTTCGATCGGCTCCTGGCCAGCCGGCCGCCCGTCCGCAAACGCCGGGATCCATCAGCCCCATCATTGACATCCCTCCCACTCAAACTCTCCAGCACCTGCCGGGCGGAAAGCCCATCGGCATCGGCAATATCGCCCGCCCCCAGCGACGCATCGGGACGGCCTGCCTCCGCTGCCTCACGCAGCGAAGCGTTCTCCGGTCTGACACCGGTCCTCAGTCCGTCTTCCGCCGGCCGCCCGCCATCCCCCGCAACGGTCCGCGCGGCAATGACGGCGATCTCCGGAGCATGATCGGGCAGATGAACACGGCTTAACCACCCGGACAGATCCGAAGGATCGATCACCGGATGACTGAGCGTGATAGAGATCTCTTTATATTCAGGGTCCTGTCCATCTTCGGCATCGTTCTCCGCAACATTGTTATGCTTCGCGCCCGAAGAAGAATGGGAAGAATGATAGGTCGGCAACGCAGTGTGAGGGATATGAGCGGCAAGCCAGGGTTTTGCAGCCTCGGCAACCGTTGTAGAGGTAGACTTATGGACAATGACGGAATGAGCCGAAGGCGTGATCAATTCTCTCCCGGCAAAAAAGAGGATACCCGTAACCAGTAAAGACATACTCCCGATAAACCACCTTCTCCTTGTATGTAATGAATTATGAACTCCTTTCCATACGCGTTCCGAAGGGTACATCTTGTATTGTTCTGTCTTGTCCCGGATCAGTTGCTCAAAGTCATCACTATAGAAGTTGCTCTCCTTCATTTGTCAATCAGTTTTAGGCATGTTTTCATAAGAACAGGATTTTAGACTAACGGACAGCCACCAGCCAATCGGCCTTCTCTCTTGGTTTCGTAAGGATCTTCTTCCGGATGAGAATCTCTTCTAACATCTGTTTTGCCCTTGTATATTGTGAGCGACTTGTGCTTTCTTCGATATCCAACATGTCGGCAATCTCCTTATGCGAATAACCTTCTATCGCGTAGAGATTGAGAACAGTCCGGTAACCGATCGGTAAAATGCGGATGCATTCTACTATCTGTTTGGCCTGTACGATCGACGGGACCGTCTCTTCCCGCACCTGCACGCCGCTGGCGTGCACGATGTCCAGACTTTCGTTGAACCGTTTGTTCTTTTTCAGGTTGTTGATACAGGTATGAACAATGATGCGCCTGATCCAACCCTCAAATGCACCCTTGTTCTGAAAGGTGTGCATCTGGGAAAATACTTTTATAAACCCCTCCTGTAACATATCCTCCGCATCTTCCCTGTTGTGGGCGAACCGGTAGCAGACAGCCAGCATCTTCGGGCTGTAACGATTGTACAGTTCCCGCTGGGCAGCAGCCTCATTTTTTAAACAGCCTTGTAAGATGGCTTCTTCGGTCATACTAACCGCAGTTGGTTGCCCTGTAATTTAGACAATTTTTGTGAGGTAAAGCTGCGCACTATTAAAAAAAGAAGCTGCGCACCAAAGGCGCGCAGCTTATGTCCGAAGGGGCTGAAAGCCCCGTCAAATCAGTATTTCACCCGTCATCTCATCCGGTATCGGTAATCCCATCATTGTCAGGATGGTAGGCGCAAGATCACCCAGCTTGCCCGGCCGGAGCCCGCCTTTCCATTCCTTGTCGATGATAAAGAAAGGCACCGGGTTCATCGTATGCGCAGTGTTGGGACTCCCATCACCGTTGATCATAAAGTCCGCATTCCCGTGATCGGCCGTCAGGAACACCGTATAGCCGTTGTCCAGCGCCGCCGACACGACCCGCTCCACGCATTGGTCCACCGTCTCGGCCGCCTTGATCGCCGCCGTCCAAACCCCCGTATGCCCCACCATATCCGTGTTGGCGAAATTGAGACAGATAAAATCGGCTGTTTTACCATTTATTTCCGGCACAATTGCATCAGTCAGCTCATTGGCGCTCATCTCCGGCTTCAGATCATAGGTCGCGACCTTCGGCGAAGGGATCATGATCCGGTTCTCCCCGTCAAAGGGAACCTCCCGGCCGCCACTGAAGAAAAAGCTGACATGCGGGTATTTCTCCGTCTCAGCGATCCGGATCTGCTTCAGACCCTCGGCCGCAACGACCTCTCCAAGCGTGTTGGAAAGATCGTCATTCTCGAAGATCACCCGGACCCCCTTGAACTTGGCATCGTACTGGGTCATCGTGGTATAGTTCAGCGACAGCTTTTTCATCCCCGGATCCGGGTAGTCCCGCTGCGTAAGCACCTCGGTGATCTCGCGGCAGCGGTCCGTCCTGAAATTGAAACAAAGGGCATAGTCCCCGTCCTTGATCAGGGCCAGCGGCTGCTGGTCCTCACCGACGATCACCGTGGGCTTAATGAACTCATCGGTGATCCCGGCATGATAGGATTGCTCGATAGCCGCCAGCGCATCCGTACCTTTTTCGCCTACCCCCCGCACCATCGCATTATAGGCCAGCTGGACCCGCTCCCAGCGCTTGTCCCGGTCCATCGCATAATACCGGCCGCTCACCGAGGCGATCCGGCCCGTCGTTTTGTCCAGGTGGGCCTGGAGATCACGGACAAACCCGAGCCCGCTCTTGGGGTCGGTATCCCGCCCATCAGTAAAGGCATGGACGAACACCTGCTTCAGTCCTTCCCGCAGACAGACGTCGACGATGGCCTTGAGATGCCGGGTATGGCTGTGGACCCCGCCGTCGCTGACCAGGCCCATCAAATGCAGCGCCTTGCCTGCCTCCTTTGCCCCCCGTACCGCCTCCAGCAATACCGGGTTTTGGGCAAAGGAGCCGTCCCGGATCGCAACGTTGATCCGTTGCAACTCCTGGTTGACGATCCGGCCGGCCCCCAGGTTCAGATGGCCTACCTCCGAATTACCCATCTGCCCCTCCGGTAAACCCACCTCCTCACCGTAAGTAACCAGCGTTGTGTTGGGATATTGCTGATAAAGACTGCTGACAAACGGCGTGTTGGCGTTGCGGATGGCATCGGCGGCAGCCGTCTGGCCGAGACCCCACCCATCCATTATGACAAGGATGACTTTCTTCTTAGCTGGCATAAATTCGATTGTTTTGTGGGCTTGCGCTCCGGGCCATTAGGAAATATAGCCCTTTCGCGACCCCGTTTAATGTCTGGCCTTCGGCCAAACCGGCGTTTCGCCGGTGCCGCAAAATTAGGTCATTCGCCGCTGATTCACCGGTGAGAATACCCTATTTGCGGCATTTTATCGCACTTCTGGCAGTTTGGCATGTTTTTGGAACTAAGCAGCGCGACTAATATTCTATTAACATGAAACGGATATTTGGGTTGGCGGTGCTCTCGATCTCGCTTGTCCTGGTTTCGTTCCGCCCCACGTATACGCTCGACGAAATAACTGCTGCTTTTAAGGTCGGTAATGCCGGCGAACTCTCCCGCTACCTGGACAGCCGGGTAGACATCTCCCTCCCGGAAAAAAGTGACAGTTATAGCAAGATACAGGCGGAAATGATCATTCGGGACTTCTTCTCCACCAACGGAGTACAGAACTTCACGATCAAGCATCGGACCCCCAATGGCAGCGGTTCGGAATTTTGTGTAGGCGTCCTGCAAACCCGCAATGGCGACTATCGCACCACCTTATTTCTCAAGCAAAAAGGCGAAAGGCAGCTCCTTCAGGAGATTCGCTTCCAGGCCTGGTAACATATTTTCGACGGTAAACAAGGGAAGGCCGCGGCGCAAATGCCGTGGCTTTTGTTTTGCGCCTACGGCTCCTGTGGGCCTTTTTTGTACTTTTGCCCCATGCCCAATATATTCGACGAGCAACTGCAATTCCTGGTAACAAATGCCCTCAAAGAAGACATCGGCAGCGGCGACCACACCACCCTATCCTGTATCCCCCCCGATGCCCGGGGCAAGGCCGTCCTCCATATCAAGCAGGACGGCATCCTCGCCGGGATGGAAATAGCCGAGAAGATCCTGAAGATCAAAGAGCCCGGCGCCAAATTCACCCCCTATAAACACGACGGCGATGCAATGCGGGACGGCGAAGAGGCCTTCGTCGCCGAAGCAACCGTGCATACCATCCTGCAATGCGAACGGCTCATCCTCAACTGCATGCAGCGGATGAGCGGCATCGCCACCCTCACCCGGCAATATGTCGATCGCCTCCAGCGCTACAAGACCCGCGTCATCGACACCCGGAAAACCACCCCCAATTTCCGGCTCCTGGAAAAAGAGGCGGTCCGCATCGGCGGCGGCATCAATAACCGCTTCGGCCTTTATGACATGATCCTTTTGAAAGACAATCATATCGACTATGCCGGCGGCATCGAAGCTGCCATCGAAAAAGCCAGCGCCTACCGCCAGGCGAACAAGCTGCACCTGAAGATCGAAGTAGAGACCCGAAACCTCGACGAAGTAAGGCGGGTGCTGGCCGTCGGCAAGGTGGATCGGATCATGCTCGACAATTTTACCCCCAGGCAACTGGCCGAAGCGCTCTCCCTCATCGACGACCGCTTCGAAACGGAAGCCAGCGGCGGAATCAACCTGAACAACATCGAGGACTTCGCCCGTACCGGCGTGGATTATGTCAGCGTCGGCGCACTGATCCACCAGGCCCGAAGCCTCGACCTCAGCCTGAAAGCAGTCATTATTTAGCCGGCCGGACCACAGGGCCGGCCGCCGCAAGGCGCACAAATCAAAATTGAAAATGCCATGAGCAAGAAAAAAGCAAACAGCAGCGGCATCGTCTACTCCACCGACCCCGGCTTCAAAATAGAGGAAGAAAGCACTCCGCAGGAAAGCCTGCCGCCCAAACAACAAAGGCTGAAGGTTCGCCTCGACACCCGCCAGCGCGCAGGCAAGGCCGTTACCCTCGTCGAAGGATTCATCGGTCCCGCCGACCAGCTGGAGGATCTGGGCCGCCGGCTGAAAACCCATTGCGGCACCGGCGGATCGGTCAAGGACGGCGAGATCCTCGTTCAGGGTGACCAACGCGATAAGATCACTCAATGGCTCATCGCAAAGGGATTCACCGCCACAAAACGCATCTGAGTTGTTCACGTTTTATATCGTCGCGGGTATCATCAGCGTCATCATCTCCATCGCCGCCTTCTTCCAGTATGTGCGGTACCGGGCAAAAGAACAACCCGAACCGGAAAAGAAATGGCTGACCATCCATTTCATCACGCTCGCCCTCTTTGTCCTCTTCGGCGTCCTCGTGCTCGTCCACCTGTCCAACGTGCTGAATAGCCAACACCAGCTCTAGGACGGCCAAAGGCCGTCCCTACTGTCCCTGCGCCAGCGAATAAGCCTTCTTATCCCCCCATGAATTCAACAATTCCGAAGAACAAATTTTAAAGTCCCCGCTTAAACTCACATAAAGCCCCAGCACATCCTGCTGCGTCAACGCACTTCCGTCAATACTCTCGAACCGCACATTGTACTGATTCACCAGGTTGGTATACACGGAACCCGTCGGCCACACCTGCGTCCCCCGGTTACTGATATTGATGAGATTGAATTTCACCCCCGCATGCCGCTGACATTTCTTGGCGATGAACTCGGGCTGCCCGGAACTCTCGATGAACAGGTCCACCCCGACGATGATCTCCTCCTGTGTCTCCTCGGAAACCATCATCTCATTACGGTTCAGCTTGAACGCCGTCTGCGTGACGGGTGCATTGGGCAACAACGGCCGGGCCATATGCGCCGGCGTCTTCCCAAAGGCGCCGATGATCGCTTCGGCAAAAGCCGTGGTGTTCAGGGCCGGCGTGCTCTTATCCCCGAAGTCGCCCGTATGTACGCCCTGCTCCAGCGTATACAGCAACGCGTTCTCGATGACGGCGGCATTCTCCATCAGCCCCAGATGGCGCAGCATCGCGATCCCGCTAAGCAACAAGGCCGTGGGATTGGCAATGTTCTTTCCCGCAATGTCCGGCGCCGTTCCGTGCACAGCCTCGAAGATCGCGATATGATCGCCGATATTGGCGGAAGGCGCAAACCCAAGACCGCCCACCAGCCCCGCACAAAGATCGGAGATGATATCCCCCTGCAGATTGGTGAGGACCACCACGTCGAAGTCCTGCGGCCGCACGACCAGCTTCATCGCCAGGTCGTCCACAATGATGTCGTCAGCCTTCAATTCGGGATACTCTTTTGCCACCTGCTGGAAACATTCGAGGAACAGCCCGTCCGTCAGTTTCATGATATTCGCCTTATGACCACAGGTGATCCGGCGCGCGCCGTTCTTCTTCGCCATCTCGAAGGCATACTTGATCACCTGCAGGCTCCCCGGCCTGGTGATAAATCTCCGGCTCAGCGCCACGTCCTGGGTCAGCATATGCTCGATGCCGCCATAGGTATCTTCGATATTCTCCCGGACTATCGTGATATCGATGGGAATGCCCGCCTTCGAAAAGACGGTGTCCACCCCGTGCAGGGACTGGAAGACCCGCTTGTTGGCATAGGTATTCCAGGTCTTGCGCGCTGTGACGTTCACGCTCTTGACTCCTTTTCCCTTAGGCGTCTCCATCGGCCCCTTGAACAGGATGCCCAGCTCCTCGATCGTTTGCTTGGCTTCCGGCGTCATCCCATTGGAAAACCCTTTGTCGAACACCCATTTGCCCATATCCACGAACGTGTACTCCAACGGCACTTTGCCGGCATTGAAAATTGTCAATACTGCATCCATTATTTCCGGTCCGATACCGTCTCCTTTTGCTACTGCTATCTTCATAATTTCGCAAAATTAGCCCGATTTTCATTAACTTTAACCGACCGGAGGTCGGTTAGTGCCCCGGGCACAGACATGAGCGTCGCAAATAGGGCGAAGCCCTGTTTGTAATAAAAAAACGAAAAAAAAGCGGATGGCAAATAAGATCTCAGAAGGCATGGAAGTCAGCGTCGAGACCTTCTACCAACCGGATTATTCCAACCCGATATCCGGCGAATACATGTTTGCCTATCGCATCACCATCGAAAACCATAACAATTTTTCGGTCAAACTCCACCGCCGCCACTGGCACATCTTCGACAGCAATGGCAGCTACCGGGAAGTGGAAGGCGAAGGGGTCGTCGGCGTCCAGCCCATCCTGCAGCCCGGCGAACGCTATCAATATGTAAGTGGCTGTAATCTACGCACCGAAATGGGCAAAATGTATGGCTCCTACACCATGGAGAACCTCAACAACAAGAAAACCTTCGAGGTAAATATTCCCATTTTCGAAATGATCGTTCCCTTCAAGATGAACTAGCCCAAAAAGCCCGCCGCCATAGGCGCAACGGCCCGCCGCCCGGCCAGGGCCGATTTAACGTTTCCTACGCAACGGTTGGCTTCTTTTCCGTGTCATTGGGGAAGAACGACTTATCATGAAATCGAAGATTCACGAACTCCTTGAAATATCAATCGTAAGGGCGAGTAAAAAATTGCCAGGCCTCCTGCTTCTTGTCCTTATCGCCTTCCAACCGGGCTGCAAAAGGAACAATGATACCGTTACCGAAGTCACCGCCAATGTCCGTTATGGTGGCGAACCCGCAGCCGACGGGATCGGCTACTATATCCGGTTGGACAACTCCTCGGAAGTGGTTATCCCTATCAATCTGCCCTCCTCCTATAGACATACGAATGTCGATGACTCCGTTGCCGTGAGGCTGATCGACACCGGCAAACGATTCCACCTCGGATACACTGATCCCAACTCGATTGGCCTTCGGGGTGTCTATATCGTCACGATTCGGCATCTGTAAGATAGGGCATTCTTATTCGGTGCCCTGTAGGCCCAGATCCCTGGAGACACCCGCCCGGTACAGCGCATAGCCCATCACCGCAAAAAAGGCAAATCCAAGCAGGTAATACCCATTCTCGCTGAGCGCTCCGGTCAGCCATTTTTCGACGCTGATCCGTTTCATAAAATTGACGGTCGACTGCGGCACCTGCAGGAAGGCGAAGACCACCCCCATCAGCGCACCCCCTCCTACAAGCCCGGTGGCGAACAGATTTCCCTTTTCGAGGTCTTCCCCCGCGCCATGAACGAGTTCCCCCCGCTTCTTTTTCACCCGGTCCACCGCTCCGCGGATCACACCGCCAAGGAAAATGGGGAACGTGGTAGAGAACGGAAGGTAGACGCCGATGGCAAAGCTGAGCGACCGGACGCCGCAAAGTTCCATCACAAGGGCCAGGGCCGCCCCCGCCAAAACGAAATTCCAGTCGAGGCTCCTGGACTGGATACCCCTGATCAGCGTGGCCATCAGCGTGGCTTGCGGCGCATTATAGACGGTGCCGATATTATGCTGGATCCCCTTTGCCGCAAGCTCTGCGCTGGGGATATCGAGGATCTTGATCGTAAATCCGACGGCCAGTGCCGACACGATGACCCCGACAAAAAGGGCCAGCTGCTGGTAGCGGGGGGTCGCGCCCACCAGGTAACCGGTTTTCAGGTCCTGGGAAGTCCCGCCGGCATTGGATGCGGCGATGCAAACCATTCCGCCGACGACCAGCGCCATCGCCTCATAAGCTTTACCTCCCCAGCCCACCGCCAAAAAGATCAGGCAGGTGCCCATGACCGTGGCGATCGTCATTCCTGAAACGGGGCTGTTGGAACTGCCGATCAGGCCGACGATGCGGGAAGCAACCGTCACGAAGAAAGCGCCGAATACCAAAATGAGCACCCCGATCAGCAGGCGGCTGAAAAAGTTGTCGCCGGGAATGATCGGCAGACAACCGATGAGGATGACGAGGGCCAGGCTCCCCAGGCCCACCACCTTCAGACTAAGATCGCGCTCGGTCCGTACCCGGCTCTCCGATCCGGCTTCCTTGACCGATCCGATACTTTCCTTGAACGAGGTGACGATCGTAGGGATCGTCTTGATCAGGGTGATCAGTCCGCCCATGGCGACCGCACCCGCACCGATCAACCGGATATAAGCCCGGTAAATGGCCGACGCGGGATCGGCAAAACTATGTGTCACCGGGTCCCACCCGCCAAAGCCGCCCTTCGAACCGAGATCCTTCAAAAAACCCAGCTTCACCTGCTGTTGGGCGACGGTCGCGGGATCGATAAGGGAAACCAGCAGGGGGTGGAACACCAGCCAGCTCAGCACGCTGCCGGCAAACAATACTCCCGCGATCTTCGGACCGATGATATAGCCGACGCCCATATATTCGGGCGTTATATCGGCCGAGACCTGGGCCGATGGGTAGATCTTATTATATACCTTGCTCTTTACCGTGTCGAAAACCGGGGTTCCGGCGATAACGCGGAACATCTTCTGCAAAATGGCGTACACGAAGGCAAAGCCCAGCCCCTGGAACGCCGCCTTGGCGAAGTCTCCTCCCTTCTCCCCCGCCTTCAGCACCGAGGCGCAGGCGGTACCCTCGGGATAGGGAAGGGTCTCATGTTCTTTTACGATAAGACTGCGGCGCAGGGGGATCATCAGCAGGGTGCCCAGCATGCCCCCGAAAATGGACAGGATAAAAATGATCCCGTAATTAAAATAGTTCCCCGCGTCTGCCGTCGACAGGAAAAGGAACCCCGGCAGGGTGAACACCACCCCCGCCGCAATGCTCTCGCTGGCGCTGCCCGTCGTCTGGATGATATTGTTCTCCAGCACCGTCGTTTTGAACAACCTCCGGCCGATGGTGATGGCCATCACCGCGATGGGAATAGAGGCCGAGACGGTAAGCCCCGCGTTCAACGCGAGATACACGGTGGCGGCGCCAAAGGCGATACCGAAGATACTTCCCATGGCCACGGCCTTGAAGGTAAACTCCTTCATCTGGGTTTCCGGGCTGACGAACGGTTGAAATTTCTTTTCCGACATGCAGACGACGATTTAGAGGTTATTACGCTTCTCCGGTCTTTTCTTTTACCACGCGATTCAGACTCTTTATCCGGCTGAACAGGATCGCCGAACCCAGAATGCCGGCGACAAAGTACACGATGAAATAGGTCCGTTTGTCGGGGAACTTGTCCCAACTGCTGGCCATCAGCCCGGCAAACTTGCTGCCCAACGACATGGTTAGGAACCAGCCGCCCATCAGCAGCGACGTCAGGCGGGGGGGCGCCAGCTTGGACACCATGGACAATCCCATCGGGCTCAGGAAGATCTCGGCAGTGCAAATAACGAAATAGGTACCCCAGAGCCACCCCGGTGACACCTTATCCTTGTAAATGGAGGCGATCGACAGCACGGCAAAGAACATCACCAGGCTGGAAAGACCAGACAGGAACAAGGCGATCCCGAACTTGGCCGGGGTCGTCGGTTCTCGCCTGCGCTTTCGCAACCAGGCGAGCAAGCCTACCAGTAGCGGCGTCAGGGTGACGATAAAGAACGGGACGATCGAGGTATAGAGCTCAGGATTGGCGATTTTCAGGCTCGTACCCTCCGGCGGCCACCTATCCTTCGGTAGATTTTGGAAATAAGGATCGGGGCCCAGCGTCTGGATGGGATGTCCGGCGTCGTCATACACCGGCATCAGCCGGGCGTTGACGGAATCCACCTTCCGGGGACTGGTATTCGCTTCCTGCAACAGCCCCATAAAATCGGCGGCTTTCCGCACGGCAGGGGAATTGATGGTCCTGTCCGTATATCTGTCGGTCCAAAGTGTATACCCCGTAAAGATCTGGTAATACAGCGCCCAGAAAATGACCGACACGGCGAAAATATAAAGCAGGGCGCCGATGCCGCGTTTGTCTTCCTTGTTGGCCTTCATCCAAATGGAGATGAAAAAGCCGATGATCGGGACGCAGGCGAATATAAAGGCATCGCTCGACTGGGTACCCATGAGAGTGTGGCCAAAGATCGCCGTCGGCGCCTTAAATCCGATCACCGCCGCGATAGCGGCCGGCAGGAAAACATATCCGGCAATGCTGCCCAGGCTCATGTCCTCCTTTTGCGGCGGCTTGCGGACGTCTCCCGCACGGATATGCTTCAGATTCAGCCCAAAGAGGATCAACCCGATGACCATGCCAACGCCCGCCGCGCCAAAGGCATAACCCCAGCTGTATTTATTGCGGAGATAAGCCGCGGCGACGTTGCAAAGCAGGGCGCCCGTGTTGATCCCCATATAGAAGATATTGTAAGCGGTGTCCTTCAGCGGTTTCAGCTCCTCCTTATTATAAATGTTTCCCAGCAGGGTGCTGATATTGGGCTTGAAGAAGCCGTTCCCGCAGATGATCAGCCCAAGCGAGATATACATGGCCGTGTTCCCCGGGAGGATCAGCCCGAAATAGCCCGCCGCCAGCAGCGCCCCCCCGATAAAGATCGATTTGATGTAGCCCAGGTAGCGGTCCGCGATCATGCCACCCACAAATAACGGCAGCCAGATCAGCGCCAGGAAGGTGCCGGTAATATCGGCCGCCGAATCGGGACGGATACCCTTACCCCCCGTCTGGTCGTCCTTTAGATATAGAAGAAGGATCCCCGCCAGCAGGTAATAGGCAAATCTTTCCCACATTTCGGTCATCGCAAGTACGTATAGGGCTTTAGGGTGTTTGCCTCTGGCGGCAATCGGTTGACTCATGCAAATAAAAAATTAGCACGTAAAGTACGTAGAAATCATAATTTCGCGCCGAGGGTTGCCCAATTAAAATTAACACCCTCGGCGCGAAACGGCCAATTTCTGGCCTTCGGCCACCGGACCCGTGGTCCGGTTTGGGTTCCGCTATGCATATATTATTATTAGGCTCTGGCGGTCGCGAACACGCGCTGGCATGGAAACTGGCCCAAAGCAGCCATTGCACCCGCCTGTTCATCGCCCCGGGCAATGCCGGCACAGCCCGCTGCGGCCAGAACGTCGGTCTGAACCCCCTCGATTTCGAAGGCCTGAAGACGTTCTGCACCGGGGAGGATATCGGGATGGTGGTGGTAGGCCCCGAAGAACCGCTTGTCCGCGGCATCGCCGACTTTTTTGCCGCCGACCCCGTCCTGCAGAAGATACCGGTCATCGGCCCCTCCGCCAGCGGGGCCAGGCTGGAGGGTAGCAAAGCCTTTTCCAAGAAATTTATGGCGCGGCATAGCATCCCGACCGCCGCCTATCGGGAATTCAGCGCAGCCGAGCTGGCAGAAGGGATCGGTTACCTGCAACAACATTCCCTTCCGGTAGTGCTCAAAGCCGACGGCCTGGCCGCGGGTAAGGGAGTGATCATTTGCCAGAGCCCCATCGAGGCCGTGGCCGAGTTCGAGCTGATGCTGCAAGGGAATAAATTCGGGGAGGCCGGCAACAAGGTGGTAGTGGAAGAATTCCTGACCGGCATCGAGCTGTCGGTTTTCGTCCTGACCGACGGAAAACATTTTCTGACCCTTCCCGAGGCCAAGGACTATAAGCGCATCGGGGAAGGCGACACAGGTCCCAATACCGGCGGCATGGGCGCAGTCAGCCCCGTACCCTTTGCCGACGCAGCTTTCATGAAAAAAGTGACCGACCGCATCATCATCCCCACCGTAAAGGGGTTGGAGGCGGAGGGCATCGATTACAAAGGCTTTATTTTCATCGGGGTCATCAAGGTGGGCGACGATCCCTATGTCATCGAATACAACTGCCGGATGGGCGACCCGGAAACCGAGGTGGTCATGCCCAGGCTGAAGAACGATCTGGTGGAACTATTCTGCGCCGTCCGCGATCAGACGCTGGACAAGCAGCAGATCGTGTCGGACCATCGCATCGCCTGTACCGTGGTGGCCGTCAGCGGCGGCTATCCGGGCGCATATGAAAAAGGATTGCCTATCACCGGGCTCGATCAGCCACCCGCCCGCAGCGGCAGCATCGTGTTCCACGCCGGCACGCGGACCGAAGGGGATGGAATCGTCACCAACGGCGGCCGGGTCCTCTGCGTTACCTCCTTCGCCGAGACCGTCTATGAGGCCGTCGACGATTCGCGGGAGGTGCTGGAAAAGATCTATTACGAAGGCATCTATTACCGGCGGGACATCGGCTACGAATTCCTATGAGTAGTGTACATTATAGTGACTATTTAAAGCTCGACACCATCCTCAACGCCCAGCACCTGGAGAGCGACCGCCTGGGCATGCATGCGCATGACGAAATGCTCTTCATCGTCATCCACCAGGCCTATGAACTATGGTTCCGGCAGCTGCTCTATGAGGTCGATTCAGTCATCTCCATCTTTGGCCGGCCCGCGCTGAACGACAACTCCCCCGAGCTGCAAACGATCGTCCACCGCCTTTCCCGTTGTGCAACGATCCTGAAAGTGCTCGTCCACCAGATCGATATCATGGAGACCATGACCCCCATGGACTTCCAGGACTTCCGGGACCTGCTGCGACCCGCCTCCGGCTTCCAAAGCGTTCAGTTCAAGCTGCTGGAAGCGCGGTTGGGACTGCGCTACGAGAACCGGTTCGGACAGGGATACTGTCTCTCCCAACTACGGCCCGAAGAGGCCGGCCGGATAATAGCCGCCGAAGAGTCGCCTTCCCTCCTGCAGTTGCTGAACGCCTGGCTGGAGCGGATGCCTTTCTTCGACCCGCCGGCCGCCGACGCCTTCTGGACCGACTATCGCCAACGCTATGCCGCCAGCCTGGCAGAAGGGGAGAAGGGAAACCTCAACGGTTTTGACGAAGTCTTCTCCGGCAAAGAAGGCAACAGAAGCCTGTCGTCCGCGGCCTGCCGCTCCGCACTGTTCATCATGCTCTACCGCGGCTATCCGCTACTGCAGCTGCCGTTCCAGGTGCTCCACCAGCTGCTGGAGATCGACGAGCAGCTCAGCACCTGGCGCTATCGCCACATGAGCATGGTCCATCGGACCATCGGCAGCCGCATCGGCACGGGAGGCAGCACCGGCAAGGACTATCTCGCTTCCGCTCTCGAACGCCATCATCTCTTCCGGGACATCTCGGCGCTGACTAGCTTCGTGCTGCAACGGAAAAGGCTACCGGAACTATCATCTGAAATGCAACGCCGGCTCGGGTTTGCGGGTTCTTAGAATAAATACTCCTACGGGATACGATAGCACACGTTTTGTCGTTTCTGTTCCTACAGCCTTATATGGGGAAAATAATCCATCGAATCAAGCCTTTCGCCTTGTTAATTCAGATTATTTCCTTCAATTTTGCTGGCAATATCCGCTAATCCAGGCGAGCCACAGGCTCGCTGGCCGAAGGCCCATCATAAAATGCACACCGGGGATGGGGTACTTTTGGTAGAAACCATCACCGGTGTGCCAAATCTCGACCTTTTAAAATGGGCTTATTCAATTTCCTTACGCAAGAAATAGCCATGGACTTGGGTACCGCCAATACCCTGATCATACATAACGATGAAATTGTGGTGAATGAACCGAGTATCGTTGCTCTGGATCGCAATAACCCCAAGAACGTGCTGGCCGTCGGCAAACGCGCCCTGATGATGCACGAAAAAACCCACGAGAGCATTCGCACCGTTCGCCCCCTGAAAGACGGCGTTATCGCCGACTTCAACGCGGCCGAACTCATGATACGGGAGATGATCAAAATGATCTATCCCAAAAAACCGCTGTTCCCCCCCAGCTGGCGGATGATGATCTGCATCCCCTCCAGCATCACCGAGGTGGAGAAAAGAGCCGTCCGCGACAGCGCCGAGCAGGCCGGGGCGAAGGAAGTCTACCTCATCCACGAACCGATGGCCGCCGCCCTGGGTATCGGCATCGACGTGGAAGAGCCCGTCGGCAACATGATCATCGACATCGGCGGCGGAACCACCGGTATCACCGTCATCGCCCTCGCCGGTATCGTCTGCGACCAGTCCATCCGGATCGCCGGTGACGAATTCACCGCCGACATCATGGAAGCCCTCCGCCGCTATCACTCCCTGCTGATCGGCGAACGTACCGCCGAACAGATCAAGATCCAGATCGGCGCCGCCCTCAAAGACCTCGACAACCCCCCGGATGACATCCCCGTCAATGGCCGTGACCTGGTCACCGGTATCCCCAAACAGATCATGGTCTCCTACCAGGAGATCGCCGAAGCCCTCGATAAAAGCATCTTCAAGATAGAGGAAGCCATCCTCAAGGCCCTGGAAACGACGCCGCCCGAGCTGGCCGGCGATATCTACCGCCGCGGTCTTTATCTCACCGGCGGAGGCGCCCTGCTGCGCGGCCTCGACAAACGCCTCAGCCAGAAGATAAAGTTACCCGTGCATATAGCCGATGATCCCCTGAAAAGCGTGGTCCGCGGTACCGGCATCGCCCTGAAGAATTACGACCGGTATCCTTTTGTTATGAGGTAATGCGATAAATCATCTGAGCCGATGCGTAACGTATTTCTCTTCATCAGAAGGCATTTCAACTTCCTCTTCTTCCTGGTGTTGCAGATAATCGCCCTGTCTTTTCTTTTTCGCTTCAACAAGTTCCATGAAGCAGCCTTCCTCAACGTCAGCACGGAGATCACCGGCCGTTTTTACCAACGGTACAATAACATCGAATACTACTTCCAGCTGAAGAAGACCAACGAATCCCTCGTTCAGGAGAACCTCCGCCTTCGCCAGCAGCTGAAAGAGAATTTCGAAGCCCCCGACTCCCTCCGCCGGCTGATCCGCGACACCCTCAAGGTTGATTCCCATACGGTGATCAAATACATGCTCATGGAGGCCAAGGTGGTCAACAATACCACGACCCAGCAGGCCAACTATCTCACCATCCACCGCGGCTTCGACCAGGGCGTCCGGCCCAATATGGGGGTTACCGGACCCCAGGGTATCGTGGGATCCGTCGTCAACGTCAGCAAGAACTTCGCTACCGTCCAGAGCATGCTCCACTACCAGTTCAGACACGTAGCAAAATTGAAACACAGCAACGAGACAGGCACCATAGAATGGGACGGCGTGAGCCCGCTATACGTCACCCTGAAGAATATTCCCAAAAGCGTCAAGGTCGAAAAAGGCGACACGGTGGTCACCACCCAGCTTTCCCGCATCTTTCCCGCAAACCTGATGATCGGGACCATCGCCGAGATCATCCCCGAAAACTCCTCCAGCTTCTATACGCTGAAAGTCAGAACGGCTACCAATTTCGGCAACATCGAATATGTGTATGTGATTGATAACCTTCAGGCCGACGAACAAAAAATGCTGGAAGATTCGACCCGCAAAAAGATCCAATGAGCGAGCTGCTGAAAAATACGATCCGGTTTATCCTCTTCATCCTGGTGCAGGTGTTCATCCTTTTCAAGATGCCGCCCCTGCACCGGTTCGTAGCCCCCTATCTGTACTACCTCTTTATTCTCTGGCTGCCATTCAGCCTCTCAAGAACTTCCCTCACCTTCATCGGTTTCTTTTTCGGGCTCTGCCTCGACTATTTCACAAAGACGCCCGGCCTTCACGCCGCTGCCTGCACGCTCATCGCCTACGTCCGCCCCTTCGTTATCGGGTTGCTGATCTCCCAGGAAGGCGCCGATAAGAACTATATCTCCCCCTCCATCGTCAGCATGGGCTGGGCGCCATACGCCACCTATGTGCTCGTACTGACACTCCTGCACCATTCCTACCTCGTCCTGCTGCAATGGCTCCAGTTCGGCAGCTTCATGTTTTTCCTCGGAAAGGTGATCGCCTCCTCCGCCGTCAGCCTCGTGCTGATCCTGCTGACCGAGCTCCTTTTCTTCCGGAAACAAAAGTTCAGGACCAATACGATCTAAGCGAAGTTTAACGTTTTTGTGTAACTTCGGGGAGCAAACCAATATGCCTGTATTTAATCAATCGCGCAGCAATATAATCCGGCTCATTTTCGCCGGAATGTTCCTGATCATCATCGCCCAGCTATTTCACCTTCAGATCGTCTCCAAGAAATACAAACAGCAGGCCCAGGAGAATGCGCTTTTCCGGAAAAGCGTTTACCCTACCCGCGGTATCATCTACGATCGCAAGGGCAAGGCCATCCTCAACAATACCATATTATACGACCTGATGGTCACCCCGGCCCAGGTAAAGAATATCGACACCGGCTATTTCTGCCAGCTGGTCGGCATCGACACCGCCGAATTCCGCCGCCGCGTCCTCGACGCCCGGGTAAAGAACGGCCCTTTCCGCCCCACCACCTTCGAAGACCTCCTGCCCCCGGAGATGTATGCCCGCATGGAGGAAAATATCTGGAAATTCCCCGGCTTCAACCTGCAGGAACGCCCCGTCCGCGTCTA
>Ga0157372_10001325_pt1 | contig 26818 bp, 12 predicted proteins | sample C55metaG_FD_115307 | JGI IMG/M metagenome (GOLD analysis project Ga0157372, IMG submission 115307) | Corn rhizosphere microbial communities from Kellogg Biological Station, Michigan, USA - C5-5 metaG | ecosystem: Host-associated > Plants > Roots > Rhizosphere > Soil | place: USA: Michigan...
GGACGGGTTTGATCTGATGCAGCAGCTTCTATAGCCTCGTAACGGTCGAGGTAATTAGGGGCGTTGAAATACTGGAATGAAAACTCGTCAATTGTTTTATTGTCAGTTTTCTTGGTTAACAGGATTTTATCGGCATCAGCATTCACCAAATCAGGTTTGCCGGTCAGTTGGTAGCTGATAGAATCTACCTTGTCATTCATCCACTCTTTATGGCGCACTTTTTTACCGCCCTGGTAAATATCAATAGCCATTGGCAGTTTAAAGGTTTGGCCATCCTGTGTTTGTTTCAGGTAAACGGTTTCGGTTTTAGTTGCCTCGTCCCATTTGTAGCTGATGTTCAGTATCGGGTGACCGGCTCCATAATACCATTGGTTAAAATACCAGTTAAGGTCCTGGCCGCTGGCCTCTTCAAATGCTAAACGTAACTGTTGTGCTTCGCCGTTTTTGAAGGCGTTAGTTTTAAGGTAGATATTAAGGCCTTTATAAAATGCGGCATCGCCCAAATAATTGCGGAGCATGTTCAGGATGCGGCCGCCTTTTTGGTAGGTTACGGCGTCAAAAACGTCCTCTTTATCTGCGTAATAAAAGCGTACCAGGTTTTTGGTACTGGCTCCCTGCGATCTTAAATATGATTGCATATCCGCATAGTTATGCGCATCGGCTTCGTCTTTGCCGTATTTATGTTCGGCCCAAATGGTTTCGCTAAAGTTGGCAAATGATTCGTTTACGGTAAGGTTGCTCCAGCTTTCGGCAGTAACATAATCGCCAAACCATTGATGAAACAGTTCGTGAACAATGGTGCTGCGGCCGTTGTTGAAATTAGCATCTATCAGCTCACGGTGGGTAGCCTGTACGTAATCGCCATGAAGGGTAGCCGATGTATTTTCCATAGCGCCGCTTACGTAGTCGCGTACTACAATTTGTGAATACTTAACCCATGGAAAATCAACGCCTAAAGTTTTTGAATAAAAGTCGATAGCTTCCGGGGTAAAGCCAAATATTTCTTTAGCATAAGGCGCATATTTAGGCTCCAGGTAGTAGCTTACTTCTTTATCTTTCCACTTGTCTTTATAGATCTTGAAATCGCCAACAGCCATCATAAACAAATATGGCGAATGTGGAAGCTCCTGTTTCCAGGTGTCGGTACGGGTGCCGTCGGTGTTTGTTTTTTGAGCCGTTAGTTTACCGTTTGACAACGTTACGTACTTTGCCGGTACGGTCATCGTGATCTCTTCGGTAGTTTTTTGGCTTGGCTTATCAATGGTAGGAAACCAGGCCGATGAGCTCTCGGTTTCACCCTGTGTCCAGATCTGGGTCGGCTTATCTTTTTCCGTGCCGTCGGGATTGATGAAATATAAGCCTTTGGCATCGTTAATAGCTGCACTGCCTTTAGCTTTCAGCTCATTGGGCTTGGCAGTATAATCAATGTAAATGGTATAGCTTTCGTTATTGCGGTAAACCTTATCCAGTTTAATAGCTACTGAAAGGCTGTCCTGGTACGTAAACTTAAGCGGCACATTTTTACCATTTTTTACTACCGAGATGTTTTTAAGGTCCATGCCTTTAGCGTCGAGCCTTAAGCTATCAGTTGGATAGAAGTGAGGTTTCAAAGTAACCCATTCCTTACCATACAGGTAGCGTTTTTTGTAATCGAAGCGCACATCAAGTTTGGTGTGGATAAGATCGTTGATTTTGGTTGGTACGGCCCGGTAGATTTTTAATGCCGGGTTTTCTGGCGGAGGGGTTTGCTGCCCGTAAGCGGTTGCCATAGCTGTGGTAAGCACATACGATAGCATGAGTTTTGTAATTAATTTGCGATCAGTCATATGTAGTACAAAAAGTTTGCTTTTTACAAGCTGTTAAGGATAGTTAATTTTCAAATATACGCCCTGCCAGCCAAAATGTTTTATGTGTAAATCACCTATGACGCATGGGACGGGATTATGTTACGGGAGCGACTGATTTTTGAGAGACTGTAAGGACGGAAGGCAAAAGCAAGCCCGGCCCCGGCCGCCGCACAATACTTGCGCCAGCCGAGGCGGACAGATGCGTCTACAGTTGCTTTAAACCGGAAGCACAGAGGGTTGACAGGGTTAACATAGATTTAAATTTTTACGTATAAGTTGTTGATAATTAGTTGTTTGATAATAGAAGCGGGTTACACTAAAAATTTGTTCAAGATGTTCAGTTTGTGGTGGATGTTATCATAACCGATGGGGCTAATGACGCTGCTTAAAACCGGACACCAGATGTACGCTTTCGTACAGTTGTGGTGGATATTTTTATATAAGTAATTGATTGTTAGTTGTTTGTATAAGTGGCATGGCTTTTATCTACCAAAATAGTAGTGTACTGCCTATCAATAAACTGACAACCTGTGAGATATGAGCTTAGATGACCACATTTGGAACCTGGCTTCAAAAAAATTAGCTAATGAAGCTTCAGAAAAGGAGCTGAATGAGCTAAACGCTTTGCTGGCTGAAAATCCCGAATTGCACAGTCAGTTAAAGCTAATGTCGAAATGGTGGGAGGGTAGAGAAGAAGGGCCTGCAGGTAACGGTTTGGCGTTGTTCAGTAAGATCCAGGCGAAAATTAAAGATATTGAGGGCGCAGCTCAGGCGGAGATTATAGGTGGAGAACAATCTGTAAGCAAACATGTAAACACCCGGCCAATCAATTGTCAAAGGGAAAAATTAAAACAACATCAACCGTTTTTAAACAGCATAGTAATGATCAAAAATTATCTGAAGGTAGCCTTAAGGCAGTTGCGTAAGCAAAAAATGTATGCTGCTATTAAAATCGGCGGCTTTGCGTTTAGTATTGCGGCATGCTTGCTAATTGCCCTGTACATTCGCGATGAGTTAAGCTTTGATAAAAGCTACCCTAATGGCGCTAATGTTTACCGTTTGCTTGGGCATTACCACGATGGCTCGGTAGATGAAAAAGGTGTTGATTGGCCTTCGGTGATGGCTAAGGCAATTAAACAAGACTATCCGGAGGTTGAAAAATCAGGGCGTTTAATGCCGAACTCGTTGTTTTGGGGTGCCGGTGCCAATGAGTTAAAGCGTGCCGACCAGGCCGATAATACCCACGAAGAAGGTTTTGCCTACGCAGACCAGGGCCTGATAGATATTTTGAACCTGCCGATGGTTTACGGCGACCCAAAGCATGCCTTAAGCGAGCCATTGAGCATGGTGATTGCAAAAAGTAAAGCTGATAAGTACTTTCCCGGCCAAAACCCGATAGGTAAGGTGATGTACCTCAATAATAATAAAACCAGGCCTTTTAAAATAGCCGCGGTAATGCAGGATATCCCCGGCAATTCTCACCTGCACGATTTTAAGTTTTTCATCACTCTTGCCGGTGTTGAATTCTGGAATGGCGAGCAGGCTACCTGGGATGCCAATAACTATCATATATACATGGCGCTGAAACCCGGCACCAATATAGCACAGTTTAGTAAAAAGGTTAACGATGGCATCCTGAAAAATTACTACATCCCTAATATGACACGTAACGGCGATAAACGGGCCAGCAGGGTAATGAGTATGTTTAATTTGATGGTACAGAACGTACAGGATATCAATCTGCGTTCGTATGATGTTCATGATGGCATGTCGCATGGGGATATCCGTTTTGTGTGGTTATTTGGCGCTGTGGCAGGTTTTATACTGGTTATTGCCTGCATCAATTTTGTTAATCTGTCTACGGCCAAATCGGCTAACAGAGCAAAGGAAGTAGGTTTACGCAAGGTTGTTGGCTCGCAGCGAAGCGGATTGATCCGGCAGTTTTTGGCCGAATCATTAGTGTATAGCTTTTTCTCGTTCGTATTAGGATTGATCCTGGCCTGGGCCTTGCTGCCATATTTTAATACACTGGCATCCAAATCGCTTGTTATGCCATGGGCGGCCTGGTGGCTGGTGCCGGTTGTATTGACATCGGCATTTTTAATTGGCATCGTAGCAGGTATTTACCCCGCGTTTTACCTATCGGGCTTTAAACCTGCCGAAGTACTCAAAGGCAATTTAAGCAATGGGAGCAAAAGTTCGGTATTGCGGAATGTGCTGGTAGTTTTCCAGTTTGCTACATCTATTATCCTCATCATCAGTACAGTGGTTATCTATAACCAAATGCAGTATTTGCTTAACAAAAAAGTAGGTTTTGAAAAAGACCAGGTGGTGATGATACAAGGTACCAACACGCTCGATAACCAGGTGAAACCATTTAAAAACGAATTACTGAAGCTATCTACCGTAAAAAGCGCTTCAATCAGCGATTTTCTCCCGGTATCGGGCACCAAGCGTAATGGTAATCAATTTTATATCGAAGGCAGGGAAAAGATCGATCCAACGGTAGGTGGCCAGTTTTGGGATGTTGACCACGATTATCTTAAAACACTGGGAATTAAACTGGTAGCCGGCCGCGATTTTATCCCGGATATGAAAACCGATTCGCAGGCTGTAATCATTAACCAAATGATGGCTAACAAACTCGGACTTAAAAATCCGATAGGGAAAAAGATAGTTAACTATGGCCCGGCTAAAACCATTATCGGCGTGGTACGGGATTTTAATTTTAATTCCATGCGTGATGGTATCGAACCATTGGTGATGCACTTAAGCCCAAGCGAATCTATAGTATCAGTAAAAATAAAAGCCGGCGATGTAAAAAAAGCGCTAGACCAGATCACTGCGACCTGGAAACAGTTTGCACCAAATCAGCCCATCCGCTACACTTTTATGGATGAGCGCTTTGCCAGTATGTATGCCGATGTGCAGCGTATGGGGCGCATTTTTACCAGTTTCGCGGTATTGGCCATTATTATTGCTTGCCTTGGTCTGTTTGCTTTGGCAGCCTTTATGGCCGAGCAACGCAGCAAGGAAATCGGCATCCGTAAAGTATTGGGTGCTACCATTGGCAATATTACTACAATGTTATCTGTGAATTTTGTAAAGCTGGTATTGATTGCCATTGTGATAGCAACGCCTATAGCCTATTATACAATGACCAAATGGCTGCAGGATTTTACCTATCGTGTGCAGCTTAGTTGGTGGATGTTTGCCCTTGCAGGTGTGGCCGCGATTATGATAGCACTGATCACGGTAAGCTATCAAAGTATTAAAGCCGCGCTGATGAACCCGGTAAAGAGTTTAAAGGCGGAGTAGTTTTGATTTCGGATTTCGGATGTTCGATTTTGGAATTGTCTGAACCGGGATTTGCCGGATTTTAGGATTTATTAGTCAGACTGAGAAATCCCGAAATCAATAAAATCCTTCAAATCCAGGTTCGGACAGGCAGCGTTAGGGATTGAAGGGGATACCGGCCCGTGATTAACGCCTGTGCAGTATGAGCGTAAAGCCCGGGCCGAAGGTAACGGCAATATTAATTTTGGATTTCGGATGTTCGATTTCGGAATTACAAAATAATATTTTATGTCATTGCGAGGAGGAACGACGAAGCAATCGCATGCTATACAGAGCGGCCCTGCTTCTGTGGGATTGCCACGCTTCGCTCGCAATGGCATAATGGAAAAATGCCAATGAATAAGTAACCAATGAACTAACAAACCATTAAACCAATAAGATGATTAAAAGCTATTTAAAAACAGCATGGCGGTTTTTGTTGAAAAATAAAACCTTTAGTTTAATTAATATAGTGGGTTTGGCTACCGGTACATTGTGCTGCCTTTATATTTTGCTGTATGTGCAGGATCAGTACAGTTACGATAAACAGCACAAAGATGTTAAAGACATTTACCGCATTACCACATCGCTTGAGCTAACCGGCGATAAGCATAACAGCGCCACCAGCTCGCCACCCATTACACCAGCTATGAAAAATGATTTTGGCGAGGTTTTGCAGTTTACCCGGCTGGTAACCACCGAAGGCTTTGGTGCCAAGCAACACTTACTGCGCTACAAGGAAAAATCATTTTATCAGCAAAATGCCGCTTATGTTGATTCTACTTTTTTTGATGTGTTTAACTTCTATTTTGTTAGTGGTAATGCTAATAAGGTACTCTCCGAACCTTATAGTATTGTATTGTTGAAACCGGTTGCTGATAAGCTTTTCGGGGGCGAAAATGCTGTAGGCAAGATGATCTCTATCGATAATTCGTTTGGTAAGCACGATTTTAAGGTTACCGGAGTGGTTGATGAAAGCGCTGGCCAATCGCATATCAAAGTAAGCATGTTTATGGCCATGAACAGTGGCGGCTTGGGCCAGTATGTGCGGCAAAATACCGCCTGGGCCGGGAACAACTTTTTATATGCTTATGTAAAGCTGCGCCCGAATGCCAGCGCGGCCGCGCTCGAAAAAAAGCTTCCGGACTTTTTAAATAAATACGGCGCCGATCAGTTAAAAGCCATCGGCATGAAAAAGGTGCTGCATTTACAGCCTGTAACTACCATTCATACAACGCCGGGCCATGAGCATGAGCTAACCAAAACCCTTGATCCTGCATTCCTTTACATCATGATCCTGGTGGCTGTACTGATCCAGGTAGTGGCTTGTATTAACTTCATGAACCTTTCAACAGCGCGGGCATCCAAACGGGCTAAAGAGGTTGGCGTACGCAAGGTAATAGGAGCGGGCCAGGGCGATTTGATGAAGCAGTTTTTAGGCGAATCGTTTATGCTGACCCTCATGGGCGTAGCCATAGCGTTACCATTACTCGTATTGCTGCTACCATATTTAAATCAGGTAACCCATACCGATATTCATTTATCGTTTTTTAGCAATTACAGGCTTTGGCTAATGCTGATGGGCATAGTTGTGGTTACCGGTTTTGTGGCAGGCAGCTATCCGGCTTTTTATTTATCGGCGTTCAAGGCTATTAAGGTAATCAAAGGGAATTTTACCAGTCATATTTCGGCAGCAGGGATCCGTAAATCATTGGTAGTGTTTCAGTTTGTGCTGTCTATAGTACTTATAACAGGCATTATTGTGATCTACAGTCAGCTCAATTTCGTAAAGAATAAAGACCTTGGCTTCGACCAAAATCAAAAGCTCATCTTTAATTTTTATACCGGTACTACTCAAAGCAAAATGAAAAATTTTGCAAATGATTTAAGGCAACTGGCCGAGGTTAAAACCGTAAGCAACGCTGATAATTACCTAAGCCAGTTTGTACCGCATGATCATGGGGTTTACACTGCAGGAGGCAATATGACCACTGCAACTGATGCACAAAATATTAATACTGATGAGTTTTTTGCCAAAGCCAACGGTATTAAAATAATTGCCGGCCGGGACTTCCGGATAGGGGATACCACCCGGGTACTTATTAACGAAACCTTATGTAAGCGCCTGGGACTAAACCCGCAGACTGCTCCGGGTACACGATTGTATACCCAATATGATCCGGACCCGGTAACCTTTGTTGAAGTGGCCGGGGTAATGAAGGACTTTAATTACAACTCCCTGCATATGGAAGTAAAGCCGTTTATGCTGGTTTACCGTAATGATCCGCGGCAGTTTAATGTAATGGTGGTATCAACAGATAGCAAAAACTATAAATCGCTGCTGGGCAAAATGGAAGCGCTGTGGCGTAAAGACATAGCCGACGCACCATTTGAATATTCTTTCTTAGATACCGAGGTGCAAAAGCAGTATGAAACTGAAGTTACCCTGTCGCAAATTATAAATGCCTTTACGCTGATGGCGATAGTGATCTCCTGCCTTGGCCTGTTTGGCCTGGCAGCTTTCAGTGCCGAACAGCGTAGTAAGGAGATTGGCGTACGCAAAGTGCTTGGGGCCAGCGTAACAGGTATTGTGCAGTTACTGTCGAAAGATTTTGTGCAACTGGTGCTGATAGCCCTTGTAATAGCCACGCCAATAGCATGGTGGGGCATGAGCAAATGGCTGCAGGCCTTTGAATACCGGGTAACCATAAGCTGGTGGATGTTTGCCCTTGCCGGCATGCTTGCCTTAATAATAGCGCTGCTAACGGTAAGCACACAAGCCATAAAAGCTGCACGGATGAACCCGGTGAAGAGCTTGAAGGCGGAGTGATTTTGGTCATTAAGTCATTTTCGCAGTGCGTTAAAAAATTTTCGACCCAAAAATGACTTAATGAACCAATGACAGAATAGAATCACCTAATGAAATAATATATAAACCTACACCATGATAAAAAACTATTTAAAAATCGCTATTCGTAACCTAACAAGGCATAGGGGGCATACCTTCATCAATATTGCTGGCTTGTCGGTTGGTATGGCTGTTGCCATACTGATTGGTTTGTGGCTGCATGATGAGCTTAGTTTTAATAAATATTATGAAAACTATGATCGTATAGCACAGGTAATGCAAAACCAGAGCAATAATGGCGAAGTGCAAACCAGGCCTAACGAACCTCTACCGCTGGGTCCGGAATTGCGCAAAAGTTATGGCAGCGATTTTAAATATATAACCATGGCAACAGGTGCCGGTATACACACTCTGGCGGCGGGCGAAAAATCACTCAGTCCGAGCGGTGTATATTTTGAGCCGCAGGCGCTTGATATGTTCAGCATAAAAATGCTTCGGGGAAGCAGGGCTATCGCATTTAAAGATCCCAATTCTATTGTACTTTCAGCATCATTGGCTAAAGCCTATTTTGGCGATGAAGACCCTATGGACAAAGTGATGAAGCTTGGTGATAAATCGGTGGTTAAAGTTACCGGTGTTTATGAGGATCAGCCATATAATACAACCTTTGCAGATGCTTCTTTCTTTGTGCCATGGCAGTTGTTTGTGAATGAGAACCCGTGGATGGACCGTTTTATGAACGAGTGGGGCAGGAGTTCTTTTTTGACTTACGTGCAGATAGCTGATAATGTTGATATGGCTAAAGTTTCGGCAAAGATAAAAAAGGCGAAACTTGATAAATGTAATGCGGATGAGGCAACGCATAAGCCCGAACTTTTTCTGCATCCGATGAGCAAATGGCATTTGTATACCGATTTTAAAAATGGAGTGAATGTAGGTGGTAGTATCCAGTATGTATGGCTGTTTGGGATCATCGGTATTTTTATACTGCTACTGGCCTGCATTAATTTTATGAACCTAAGCACTGCCCGGAGCGAAAAGCGGGCTAAGGAAGTAGGCGTGCGCAAAGCCGTAGGTTCGTTGAGGGGGCAACTGATTGTACAGTTTTTAACGGAATCGGTATTGATCGCTGCGGTTTCATTTTTGATCAGCATTTGCGTGGTGCAATTTTGCCTTCCTTATTTTAACCAGGTTGCAGGCAAGCGCATCCAGATTTTGTGGAGTGATAAAGGATTTTGGCTTTTAGGCCTTGGCTTTACGTTTATTACAGGCTTATTGGCAGGAAGTTACCCGGCGTTCTACCTGTCATCGTTTAAAGCGGTTAAAGTGTTAAAGGGTACATTTAAAACAGGTAAGTATGCTTCTAACCCGCGCCGCGCATTAATAGTAGTACAATTTACCGTTTCTGTTTTTTTAATCATTTGCACTATCGTTGTTTTCCGGCAAATCAAATTTGCTGAAAGCCGGCCTATAGGTTATGATAAAAATAATCTGCTAAGCCTGTCAACATTTACGCCTGATGTTCATAAAAACTTTGTAGTGATCAAAGATGAGTTGCTGAAAGCAGGTGCAATAACCCAAATAGCCGAATCGGGCAGTCCGACTACATCCATAGGTAGTTTTAGTGGCGGGCTCGACTGGAAGGGAAAAGACCCGGGCCAGGCTGTAGTTTTTCCTAACATAGATATCTCTTATGATTATGGTAAAACCATCGGGTGGCAGTTTAAATCTGGTCGTGATTTTTCAAAAGCTTTTGCTACTGATTCGGCAGGTTTTGTAATTAATGAAGCAGCGGTTAGGTACATGGGTTTAAAGAACCCTGTTGGCGAAACCATAAGCTGGAACGGCCAGCTTTTTCACGTGATAGGCGTAGTGAAAGATATGATCATGGGTTCGCCGTACCAGCAGGTGGAACCGAGCTTTTTTTATTTAAACAATGACGGAGGCAGAATAGTAACCATGAAAATAAATCCGGCCATTGGTACCGGCCAGGCATTGGAAAAAATCAGCGCGGTTATGAAAAAATATGCGCCTTCTCAGCCTGCTAATTTTCAATTTGTTGATGAAGACTACGCGCAAAAATTCGGCGGTGAAAAACGTGCCGGCCAATTGGCAAGTTCATTCGCAACGCTGGCGATTTTTATAAGCTGCCTTGGCTTGTTTGGGATGGCGTCATTTATTGCGGAGCAACGCACCGGCGAGATCGGGATCCGCAAAGTGCTCGGCGCATCAGTTACCGAATTATGGCGTATGCTTTCGGCCGAATTTGTATTACTGGTATTGGTCAGTTTGTTCGTAGCAATACCCGTAGCATATTATTTCACGCACCATTGGCTGCAACAGTATGAATATCGCGCACAAATAAGCTGGTGGATATTCGTGCTGCCTGCTGTCGGTGCTTTTGTAATAACATTAGTAACCGTGAGCCTGCATACGCTAAGAGCAGCAATGGCTAATCCGGTAAAAAGTTTAAGAAATGAATAATTGTCGCTATTTCATTTGCTTCGCGTCATCAGGGTATTTACCCGGCAAAATGAAACAATGACTTAATGAAATGTTATGTTAAAGAATTATATCAAAATCGCGTTCCGCAACATTGTTAAAAATAAGGTGCATGCCTTTATTAACATTGCGGGTTTATCGGTAGGGATGGCGGTGGCCATGCTTATCGGTCTTTGGATCTGGGACGAGTTATCGTTTGATAAGTACCATAGCACCTATAATCGCATGGGTCAGATTATGGTTACACAAACGGCAAATGGAGAAACGCCTACTTTTCGATCGACCGTTGTGCCGCTGAGTGCCGAATTGCGCACTAAGTATGCCAGCGATTTTAAACATACTTCGCTTTTTTGGGGAGGGGCGCATATTCTTTCGGTAGGTGATAAAAAGATATCACAAATTGGTGCCTGGGCCGAAGGTGATTTGCCGGCTATGCTTGCATTGAAAATGGTAAAAGGTAGCTATACCGAATTCAGGGATCCTTCATCCATAGTTATATCTCAATCAATTGCCAAAGCACTATTTGGTAATGCCGATCCGGTCAATAAAACCATCAAAGCTGATAATAAAACAAACTTAAAAGTTATCGGCGTATATGAAGACCTGCCACGCAATACTTCATTTTATGAAACGAAGTTCCTGATGCCTTTTTTTAATAAAAACAATTGGTGGGGCACGCAAACAGGAGCATGGGACAATCATGGCTGCTCATTGTATGTTCAGCTGGCCGATAATGTGGACTTTGATAAAGTATCGGCCAAGATCAGGAACATTACCAAGCCGCACTTTAAGATGAATGATGAAAGTATACAGGTGCACCCCATGAGCAAATGGCACCTGTACAGCGATTTTAAAAACAGCAAACCTGTAGGTGGGCTTATTGAAATGGTTTGGCTGTTTGGTATCATCGGCGTATTTGTATTGTTACTGGCTTGTATCAATTTTATGAACCTGAGTACCGCCCGAAGTGAGAAACGTGCTAAGGAAGTGGGGATCAGAAAATCGATAGGCTCCATGCGCTCACAACTCATCAACCAGTTTTTAAGCGAATCGGTGGTATTTGCCTGTTTGGCGCTGATAGTTACACTTGGTATAGTTTTGATAGCGCTGCCATCATTTAATCATATTGCCGATAAACAAATAGGTATGCCATTTGGCAATGTTTGGTTTTGGCTCCTGGCTTTGGGTTTTACCTTATTTACAGGCGTCATAGCCGGCAGTTATCCGGCATTTTACCTCTCATCATTTGAGCCGGTAAAGGTTTTAAAGGGGACTTTCAAGGTTGGCCGTTTTGCATCTCTGCCGCGTAAGGTTTTGGTTGTTGTGCAGTTTACGGTATCCATAGCGCTGATAATCGGTACTATAGTTGTGTTCAGGCAAATTCAGTATGCTAAAGACAGGCCGGTCGGTTATTCACGTGCGGGCTTGCTTTCTATCGAAATGAAGACCCCTGAAATTTACGGACATTATGAAACTATGCGTAACGACCTGATCCAAACCGGTGCGGTTGAGGATATGGCCGAATCAAACAGTACTACTACAGAGATTTGGGCAAATAATGGAGGTTTCGATTGGGAGGGCAAGCCTGCAGGCTTCGATCCAACTTTTGGTACCGTTGCTACAACTTATGATTTTGGGCATACCGTAGGCTGGAAAATTATCCAGGGCCGCGATTTTTCAAGAAACTTCCCAACAGATACTGGTGCCTTTATCCTGAACGAGTCGGCAGTGAAAATGAGCGGTATTAAAAATCCGGTAGGTAAAGTGATCAGGTGGAACAAACAGGATCATGTTGTTACGGGCGTGGTGAAGGATATGGTGATGGAATCGCCTTACAAAAAACCTATAGCTACTGTATTTATGATGTTGCCCGGCTGGGTTAATTTCATAACGCTGAGGGTTAAACCAACCATGCCCATGCAGGAAGCTTTAAAAAAGATAGAACCGGTGTTTAAAAAATATAACCCTGGCAGTCCGTTTGATTTTAAATTTAATGATGATGAGTACGCGAACAAGTTTTCGGACGAACAGCGGATCGGCAACCTCGCTACCATCTTTGCTGTATTGGCTATATTTATATCATGCCTTGGCTTATTTGGTCTGGCTTCATTTGTAGCCGAACAACGTATCAAAGAAATTGGCGTACGCAAGGTGCTCGGCGCATCGGTAGCCAACCTTTGGCGGTTGCTTTCTACAGAGTTTGTAGTGCTGGTTACTATATCGCTGTTTATCGCCATACCAACAACGTATTATTACATGAACAACTGGCTGCACAGGTACGAATACCGGTCGACCATAGCCTGGTGGATCTTTGCGGCATCAGGAGTTGGCGCTGTGGTAATCACTTTGCTAACTGTAAGCTATCATGCCATAAAAGCGGCTCTGGCCAACCCGGTGAAGAATTTGAGGAGTGAGTAAAACCTCACCCAACCCTCTCCAAAGGAGAGGGCTCATAAATTATTAATTAAATTAAAAATCCCTCCCCTTTGGGGAGGTTAGGAGGGGTAGATGTTTAAAAACTATTTAACCGTTGCGTGGCGAAACCTTGTTAAGAACAAGGCGCATACGCTTATCAATATCATAGGCCTGTCGGTAGGTATGGCGGTAGCTATGCTTATTGGCCTTTGGATCTGGGATGAGTTATCGTACAATAAAAACTTCGATAATTATGACCGGATTGTGCAGGTATGGCAAAATCAAACATTCAATGGAGTAACCGGTTCGCAAACTGCTATGCCAATACCATTGGGTTATAAATTGCGAAACGACTATAAGCACGATTTTAAATACGTGGTGCTTTCTTCCTGGAACTATGGGCATATTATGGCTTATGGTGAGAAAAAACTCACGAAGGAGGGAAGTTACATGCAGGCCGAAGCGCCTGATCTGCTTACTTTAAAAATGCTGAAAGGCACACGCGATGGTTTGAAAGATCCATCATCCGTTTTACTTTCGGCAACATTGGCTAAGGCTTTGTTTGGTGATACCGACCCGATGCTTAAAACTATCAAAATTGACAATGTATGGAATGTTAAAGTGACCGGGGTTTATGAAGACATGCCGCATAATTCCGAATTTCGTGAACTTGGTTTCATAGCGCCATGGGATTTATATATGACCACCGCCGCCTGGTTAAAACGGGCCGAAACACGTTGGGGCAATAACTCCTGGCAAATTTTTGCCCAACTGAAACCCGGTATCGACGCCAAAAAAGTTTCGGCGGAAATCAAAGATCTTAAACTGCATGCGATCAAAGCGCAGGGCGACGATGTTGGCGCCAGCTTTAAACCGGTCGTGTTTCTGCATCCAATGAGTAAATGGCACCTTTACTCAAGTTTTAAGGACGGCTTTAATATTGGCGGCGATATCAAATTTGTATGGATGTTTGGCATTATCGGCGTATTTGTGCTGATGCTGGCCTGCATTAATTTCATGAACCTGAGTACTGCCCGTAGTGAGAAACGTGCCAAGGAAGTAGGGATCCGCAAAACGGTAGGCTCGTTAAGGAGCCAGCTGATCAGTCAATTTTTTATCGAGTCGGTAATATTAGCCTTGTTCGCTTTTTTAATTTCGGTTTTATTGGCGCAGCTTACGCTGTCGTGGTTCAATAGGGTGGCCGATAAAACCATGCACATCCTTTGGGGCAACGCGGTTTTCTGGCTGCTGGGTTTAAGTTTCAGCATTATCACAGGGCTAATTGCCGGTAGTTACCCGGCATTTTATCTATCTTCGTTTCAGCCGGTTAAGGTTTTGAAGGGAACGTTTAAGGCCGGTCGTTATGCCGCAATACCACGTAAGGTATTGGTGGTGCTTCAATTTGCAGTATCGGTTACGCTGATCATCGGCACCATTATCGTGTTCAGGCAGGTGCAGTTCACCAAAAACAGGCCTATCGGTTATGAGCGTACGGGGTTGGTGCAGATAGATATGCGTACCGATGAAATTCATAAACATTTTGAAGCCGTAAGGAACGACCTGCTTAAATCAGGGGCTATTATTGAAATTGCCGAGTCGGGTAGCCCACTTACCGCAGTGTATTCAAACAATAGCGGCCTGAACTGGCGGGGAAAACCTGCCGGTTTACAGGATGACTTCGCCACGATAACCCTTAGCCCGGAGTTTGGCAAGGTTGCCCAGTGGAAGTTGATTGAAGGCCGCGATTTTGAACGCAGCAATGCGGGCGATTCGTCAAGCATGATCGTGAACGAAACTGCCGCACGTTTCATGAATTTTAAGCACGCTGTAGGTGAAACAATCGACTGGGGCAAAAAATTCAAGATCATAGGAGTGGTAAAGGATATGGTGATGTCGTCACCATATGAGCCGGTTAAGTCATCGATATTTGTGCTGGATAATGATCCGGGCGGGCTTGTCGATATCCGCTTAAACCCAAAAATGAGCGCCCATGATGCTATTGCCAAAATTGAGTCAGTTTTTAAACAATATGCGCCCGGCAGCCCGTTTGAATATAAGTTTACCGACGAAGAGTATGCCCGTAAATTCACCAACGAAGAGCGCATAGGCAAACTCGCCGGCTTCTTTACGCTGCTTGCCATTTTTATAAGCTGCATGGGCTTGTTTGGTATGGCATCATTCATGGCCGAACAACGCACTAAGGAGATTGGTGTACGCAAAGTGCTGGGTGCTTCAATATTTAGCCTATGGCAATTAATGTCGAAGGAATTTGTGCTCCTGGTATCGGTATCATTATTGATAGCCATACCAACAGCTTATTACTTTATGCAGGGCTGGCTGCAGGATTATAAATACCGGGCCGATTTATCATGGTGGATATTTGGCCTCACCGCAATAGGAGCTATCGCCATAACGCTGCTCACCGTAAGTTATCAAAGTATAAAAGCAGCTTCAATGAACCCGGTAAAAAGTTTGAAAACGGAATAGAGCAGTTAGTGATTAAAAATTAAAGATCAGTTTTACCCCGTTGTCGTGCCCTCACGACAACGGGGTGGGAGTTTTCTGAACCTAAATTTATAGAATTTAATGAATTAACCGGATGCCAGGCAAATTCCGAAAATTCTTTAATTCGTTTAATTCGAGTTCAGACATTCTGAGCCAAGCAATAACAAATACAAACACCGTAATGTCAATCTTGCATCCCCGCATAACGGTTTAAAGCATTATCCTTTCGGCATTCGGCACAAAATCTTACATTTGCCTGTCAATTTGGCTCTAACGGCTGCTATGGCGCAATTGTTGAACCGGGTTGTATCATAATAAAATAATATGTTAAATTTTATCAGTAAGCTTTTCGGAAGCAAATCAGAACGGGATGTAAAAAGTATACAGCCTATAGTTGAGAAAATTAAGGCTGAATATGCTAAGCTTGGCTCCCTGAGTAATGATGAGCTTAGGGCTAAGACCATATATTTTAAAGAAACCATTGCCGAAGGCCTTTCTGGTATCGACAGTGAAATACAAGCCATTAAAGATCGTACAGAAAACGAGCTTGATATGGATGTAGCCGAAAAAGTTGAGCTTTATACTCAGCTTGATAAGCTTGAAAAAGACCGTAATAAAGAACTTGAAGATATATTGATGAATATATTGCCCGAGGCATTTGCGGTAGTTAAAGAAACAGCAAGCCGCCTGGCTGCCAATAGTTCATTAGAAGTTACCGCTACCGAGTTTGACCGAACGCTTGCTGCCCGCAAACCAAACGTTACTATTAAAGGCGATAAAGCTTTTCATAGCAGCACATGGATAGCAGCCGGCAACGAGGTTACCTGGAACATGGTTCATTATGATGTACAGCTGATCGGCGGTACTGTACTGCATCAGGGTAAAATATCGGAAATGGCGACAGGTGAAGGTAAAACGCTGGTAGCCACGCTGCCTGCATATCTTAACGCTTTAGCCGGACAAGGCGTTCACATCGTAACGGTGAACGATTACCTGGCCCGACGAGATAGTGAGTGGATGGGCCCGTTGTATGAATTCCACGGTTTATCTGTTGATTGCATCGACAAACATGAGCCAAACTCTGAGCAGCGCCGTGCCGCTTATTTGGCCGATATTACATTTGGTACCAACAACGAATTTGGTTTCGATTACCTGCGTGACAATATGACACGCAGCCCGGAAGAGCTGGTACAACGCAAATTGCATTATGCCATGGTGGATGAGGTTGACTCTGTTTTAATTGACGACGCCCGTACACCTTTAATTATATCAGGCCCTATACCACGTGGTGATGAGCATGAGTTTTATGAGTTGAAACCACGCATCGAGCGTTTGGTTAATGCGCAAAAAAACTACGTTAATGGCGTATTGAACGAAGCTAAAAAAGCTATTAACGATGGTAATACCGATGTTGATGGTGGTGGTTTAGCTTTGTTACGTGCTTTCCGTGGTTTGCCAAAAAGCAAGGCATTAATTAAATTTTTGAGTGAAGGCGGCAACCGTACCATCCTGCAAAAAGTAGAAAATCACTACATGCAGGATCAGGGCAAGGAAATGCCTAAGGTTGACTCTGAGTTATTCTTCGTTATTGACGAAAAAAATAACCAGGTTGAGCTTTCTGAAAAAGGTATCGAGCTGATCACCGCATCCGGCGAAGATCCTCACTTTTTTGTGATGCCTGATGTAGGTACCGAAATTGCTGAAATTGAAAAATCATCCTTAAGCGCTGAAGAAAAGATCGCCCGTAAAGACGAATTGATGCGTGACTTCTCCATCAAATCTGAACGTATCCATTCGGTTAACCAGTTACTGAAAGCTTATACCCTTTTTGAAAAAGATACCGAATACATTCTTGACGAAGGCAAGGTAAAGATAGTTGACGAACAAACCGGTCGTGTATTCGACGGCCGCCGTTACTCTGATGGCTTACACCAGGCTATTGAAGCTAAAGAAAACGTTAAGGTTGAGGATGCTACGCAAACTTTTGCAACCATCACCCTGCAAAACTACTTCAGGATGTACCATAAGCTTTGCGGCATGACTGGTACCGCTGTTACTGAGGCTGGTGAGTTTTGGGAGATCTATAAACTGGATGTGGTTGAAATTCCAACTAACTCCGCCATCACCCGCGAAGACAAACAGGATTTAGTTTACCGCACTGTACGTGAAAAATACAACGCGGTAGCCGAAGAAATTGTTAGCCTTACCCAGGCTGGCCGCCCGGTACTGGTTGGCACAACATCGGTTGAAATTTCTGAATTATTAAGCCGTATGCTTAAGTTGCGCGGTATCAAACATAACGTACTGAATGCCAAAATGCACCAGAAAGAAGCCGATATTGTGGCTGAAGCTGGTAAAGCCGGCACTGTCACCATTGCTACCAATATGGCTGGTCGTGGTACGGATATTAAATTGGGCCCCGGCGTTAAAGAAGCCGGTGGTTTAGCCATTGTGGGTACCGAGCGTCACGAATCGCGCCGTGTCGACAGGCAGTTGCGCGGTCGTTCTGGTCGCCAGGGTGACCCAGGTTCTTCACAGTTCTTCGTATCGTTAGAGGATAACCTGATGCGTTTATTCGGATCAGAGCGGATTTCAAGCCTGATGGTACGTATGGGTATTGAAGAAGGAGAAGTGATCCAACACTCCATGATCTCCAAATCAATTGAGCGTGCACAGAAAAAAGTGGAAGAAAACAACTTCGGCATTCGTAAACGTTTGCTGGAATATGACGACGTGATGAACTCACAGCGTACGGTGATCTACACCAAACGTAAAAACGCCCTATTTGGTGAGCGTTTGGACGTTGACCTGAGCAACACCATTTTTGATGTGGTTGAGGACATTGTTACCGAATATAAAGAAAGTGCCAACTACGAAGGCTTTAAGCTTGAAGTTATCCGTTTATTCTCGGTTGATATGGAGATTGATGCGGATACATTCACCGCTAAATCAATCCCGGCACTTACTGATGAAGTGTTCCAAACGGTAATGGATTTTTATAAACGTAAACAGGAAGCAGTTGCACAACAGGCTTACCCGGTTATTAAAGACGTTTATGAAACCCGCGGCCAGTATGTTGAAAACATTGTTGTTCCGTTCAGCGACGGGATCCACGGCATCCAGGTAGCTGTTCCACTTAAAAAAGCGGTTGAAAACCACGGTCACGAGGTATTTAAGTCTTTCGAGAAAAACGTTACCCTATACCTGATCGACGATGCCTGGAAAGAGCACCTGCGCGAAATGGACGAGTTAAAACAATCGGTACAAAACGCGGTTTACGAACAAAAGGACCCGCTGTTGGTTTACAAGTTTGAGGCGTTTGAACTATTCAGGGGGATGCTGGCTAACGTGAACAAGGAAATTGTAAGCTTCCTGTTCCGCGGCGGGATCCCGGTTCAGCAACAGGCCGAAGAGGTAAGGGAAGCAAGGCCCGAGCCAAAGCTTGACTTGCGCAAAATGAAAACCACCAAGGCCGAAGTAGTGAGCGAAAGTAACGGTGTGCCGATGGACGATTTTCCGCAGGAGCAGCAAAAAATTACCCCGGTAAGGGTTGAAAACAAAATTGGCCGTAATGACCCTTGCCCTTGCGGTAGTGGTAAAAAATACAAAAACTGCCACGGCGTAGGGCAGAATTAATATTAAACCCGTTTTAGCGGGCAATAAAAAATAACGTCATTGCGAGGTACGAAGCAATCCCAAACTGTACAGGGCAAGCTTTTATAGCTGCTCTGCCAATCGGGGGATTGCTTCGTACCTCGCAATGACGGTTAAAAAAGGGTGTCATGCTGAGCCTGTCGAAGCATGGTTGGCAGGGCCCTTACACGCGACCCTTCGACAGGCTCAGGGTGACAGGCTTACCCCTAAGTCATTCCCATTACTAATGAAGCGTTAAAACAAATTTACCAATGAAAAAAGCAGTATTTGATCATCAAGCTAAACCAGCCATTATCAGATACTGCTTTTTTGTTTTATTACTGCTTGCGTCAACCCAAACCTTTGCCCAAACACGCGGCAAGGTTGAAGTGATCAAAGACCCGCTGGTTGACAGTCTGATAGCTAAAAGATTTACGCTGAACAGTACAGCAGGTACCGATGCTGCCGGTTATTCATCCTACGGCTACCGCGTACAATTCTTCAGCGGCTCAAACCGAAAGGATGCCTATAACGCGCAAAATCGGTTGCAACAGCAATATCCCGAACTGCGTACTTACATCAGCTATCGCGAGCCCAACTTTAAAGTGAAAGCAGGCGATTTTCGTACACGTCTCGAAGCTGAAAAACTGGTACAGGAACTGCGCTCGTCGTTTTCGAGCATATTCATCATTTCCGAAAAAATAAATCTTCCTAAAACGGATCCTAATAATGATTAAAGAGCAAATACAGGAATTATCCGCAAAAATATTCAATGAGGTAGTGGCCAATCGCCGCCACCTGCATGCTAACCCGGAGCTTTCATTTCATGAATTGCAAACCTCGGTTTTTGTAGCCAACAAGCTTGAAGAGCTTGGCCTGGAATACCATAAGATGGCCGATACAGGTTTGGTAGCCCTCATTAAAGGCGAAAAACCGTCTGACGCCGGCAATGTGGTTGCCTTGCGTGCCGATATGGATGCGCTTCCGATATTGGAAGCCAATGATGTTCCGTATAAATCGCAAAACCCGGGCGTGATGCATGCCTGCGGCCATGATGCGCATACCTCATCATTATTAGGTACAGCTAAAATATTAACCGAATTGAAAAGTCAGTTTGCGGGCACCGTTAAACTGATCTTTCAGCCGGCCGAAGAAAAACTTCCCGGCGGTGCAAGCCTCATGATTAAAGAAGGCGTTTTGGAAAACCCCAAACCGGCTGCCGTATTGGGCCAGCATGTAATGCCTTTGATTGATGCCGGTAAAGTTGGTTTCCGTGCAGGTAAATATATGGCCTCAACTGATGAACTTTATGTTACTGTTAAAGGTAAAGGCGGTCACGGTGCTCAGCCGCAGCAAAATATCGATCCGGTTATCATCACTGCACATATATTAACCGCGCTACAACAGGTGGTGAGCCGTTTTGCCGATCCTAAAAGTCCGTCGGTATTATCATTTGGTAAGGTTATAGCCAATGGGGCTACCAACGTGATCCCTAACGAGGTTTACCTGGAAGGTACTTTTCGCACCATGGATGAGAAATGGCGCGAGGAAGCTCACAAACGCATGAAAAAAATGGCCGAAGGCATTGCCGAAAGCATGGGCGGAAGCTGCGATTTTAATATCATGCGTGGTTATCCATTCCTAATTAACGAAGAAAAATTAACCCATGCCACCCGTAGCCATGCCGAAGCTTACCTGGGGAAAGAAAACGTGCTCGACTTGGATATCTGGATGGCTGCCGAAGATTTTGCTTATTACTCGCAGGCTGCCAGCAGCTGTTTCTATCGCCTTGGTACCCGTAACGAAGCCCGGGGAATAACTTCATCTGTGCACACACCTACTTTTGATGTGGAAGAAGATGCATTTAAAATAAGTACCGGTTTGATGGCTTATTTGGCGGTGAAACAACTCGGCAACTAAAAACATGTCATTGCGAGGTACGAAGCAATCGCGAACTCTGCAGATCCGCTCTGTATTGTATGCGATTGCCGCGCTACGCTCGCAATGACATGCTGTAAAAAGCAATCAATGAAAAAACTACTCCTGATCCTTATCCTTACTACTGCCAGCCTGCTAACAAAAGCCCAGCAAATCAATCGCTTTAACCCGGATACTATCCGTACTATTGTTATCGATTCGTTGGTTGATATCCGCTCACATAAACTTAATGTGCAGGATTTTATTGATGCGGTATTGGCCGATACAGGCTTTTATAAGGCCTTCCGGAATATGAAAAGCTTTGGCTTTACTGCCGAAAACCGAATTTTTACTTACGACAGCAAGAACCGGGTAAACGGGCGGATCTACCGTAAAATACTCCACAGCAATGAAGCCGGTAAACATAAAATAGAATACGTTGCTAAAAAGGACAGCGGTGACGTTTACAAAAAAAACGGCAAGTACCAACTGTACACGGTTGAGATGTTCGATTTTATTTTCATGAACGCGTATAATTCCGATTTTACCAAGGGGGATGCCCTGCCGGGATCGGGAGGTAAAAATGAATCGTACAAAAGCAAACTCAAAACCTTAATCTTTACGCCGGGCCGCAAAGTAAGTGGGATCCCTTTCATCAGCAGCAAAACAGAAATTTTTAGTGATGATATGCGCCAGTATTACTATTATGAATTTGCGCGTGGTAAATACCTCGACACCATTCCTGTTTACCGCTTTAAGGTGAGATGCAAGCCGAGCACATCCGACAGCGATACCATGATCAAGGAAATGACCACCATTTTTGATGAGCGTACCTTTCAGATCCTTGGCCGCTATATCGATATGAAATTCAGCAACATGTTCTTTGATTTTAATGTGCAGATGGACATCGAGCTTAATAATTTCCAGGGCGAACCGCTACCTACAAAAATTACCTACCAGGGTAATTGGAATATTCCTTTTCATAAGGAAGAGCGTGCGAGTTTCTTGATTGTACATAAGGATTATAAGAAAGAATAGAGACTCTTAACCACCTGAAGGGAGAATAAAAAACAGTCCTTAACCAGCGCGCAACTGGAGCCAGGCGTAGCAGGCTTTTTTGTGCTTGCAGCCATAAACATGACACCTGCAACACAAAGAAATATGATTAGCTTGTTTTTCATATTAGCAGGCTTTTGTATACTAATAGTTAACTTTTGGGAGATAACGACTGTTCACGATAAGTGGTTGTTTTGCAGTGAGTAATATATTCGTGGTTTAATTGCTTTTATACGCTGGGATAACCAAAAAAATATATTTTTGATGGTTCGATGTTTATATTCTTCAACCGGTTAATGCCTTTTAATTTCATTAAATTATTTCTGTTGATCTTGTTTGCTTTTACTTTTCCAAAAGTTAGAGTGAAAACGGCTGTTTGTAATGGCAGTTATGGCGACCCGGTAGTAAAACTTGATTTCGGATCGGGAGTTAATACTATTGGAGGCCCTTTATCGTCGGACATTACGAGCATGACCTACGTTCCAGACTGCGCCAACGACGGTCAATATTCCATTGTAAGCAGCCAAACCGGCTGTCATGATACCTGGCATACGGTAAATCATGACCATACAGGCAACGCCGGCGGATACATGATGCTCGTAAACGCGTCATACGCGCCAAGCATTTTCTTTACCGAAACAAAAGATCTTAACCTTTGCGAAAATACAACCTATGAATTCTCGGCATATGTACTTAATTTGTTCAAGCTTTCATCAAGTAATGCAAATACCGTGCAGCCTGATTTATTGTTTACCATAAAAAAAACCGACGGAACAGTTTTAGCGGAGTATGATACAAACACCATACAACCTACCGCAAATCCGGAATGGGTTAAATATAGTGTGCCATTTTCAACAGGTGCAGGTGTTACAAAAATTGTATTGGAAATTAGAAATAATGGTCCGGGGGGCTATGGAAATGACTTATTGCTTGATGATATTGAATTTAGGGCTTGCGGGCCCACCATTAAGATAGGATTTACAACGGTTGACGACACCCAGCCAAAAAATACCTGTAAAGGCCAGGTTCAAAATTATAACCTTATCGCCGATCTGGATAACGGGTATAGCAATCCTAAGGTTCAATGGCAAAACAGCACAGACGGCGGTGTTACGTGGACAAATATACCCGGAGCGACCAATCTCAGCTATTCATTTCAATTTGGTTCAGATAAACCGGTGGGCATTTATCAGTATAGGATGGCTGCTGCCGAGGGGGATAATATTAATTCGTCAACTTGCCGTGTTTATTCGGATGTGCGGACTGTAACGGTTAACGATTACCTGGACAAACCTGTTATAACCGCTGCGCCGGTGTGCGAGGGGGATGCGCTTATGCTTACGGCAACGCCGGGGGCAATCAGGTATGAATGGACCGGGCCAGGCGTTACCGATAATAATAAAGCTCAAAATCCTCTGGTAATTGACAATGCCACTGTTGCTGCTAATGGCGATTATCAGGTTACTGTGTTCTCGGCTGGTGATTGTCCTACTTTATCAGATAAAGTTACAGTAATTGTTAACTTAAAACCCGTTATACCTGTTCTCACCCCAGCTCCAATTTGTAAGGGCGACCTAATCATTCTCAATGAAACTACGCCCAATGCCAAAAGCTATAGCTGGTCGCCGGTTACAGGATTGTCTGATCCAACTGCGGCAAACCCTACTGCCATGCCAACCGAAACAACCACTTATACAGTAACAGTAACAAGCAATGGGGATTGTACTGCAACCCAAACAGTAACTGTAACAGTTATGCCCACTCCCGAAGCAAGTATAAGTCCGCAGAAAAAGATTTTTGAAGGGCAATCGGTAGTACTGGATGCCGGGGCAAAATATGCAGATATGTACTTATGGAGCCCCGCGGATGGACTCGACGATCCTACCAAACTGAATCCTGTTGCCAGCCCTACCGATGATGTTACTTATACCCTGAAAGCCTCATCAGGTATTGGTTGCGGATATGTTAATGCCTCAGTTTTTGTGCGGGTTTATAAAAAGATCGTTATTCCATCAACGTTTTCGCCCAATGGAGATGGTTTAAATGATAACTGGGATATTGAGGCTTTATCAACCTATCCGCAATGTTCACTGAATGTTTTTAACCGAAACGGGCAAAAAGTATATGCCTCTACAGGTTATAATAAACCGTGGAGCGGCGCTTATAAAGGATATGCTTTACCACCCGGGACTTACTACTATGTGATTGATCTTAAAAGTGGGGCGCCGCTATTATCGGGCTGGGTGCTTATAGTGCGCTGATTATATAAAGCTAAAAGCAGAGTGCGCAAAGCCTAAAGCAAATAAATTGATTTGTGCCTGAAATCAATCCAACGGGTAACCTCAAACCAAAACCAAAATCAAAACTTAATGATCTTTTCTATCTGCTCGTTTACAAACTTTATGGTATCGGGCTTAAACAGGTGCCCTTCTACATCAAATTCTTTGTGAATGGCGGCTATGTGCAGTTTAAGCGCCATAATGTTCAGGTGCAGGTAGTGACAAACGCCGGTAAAATGATCAACACCGCGGATATTGCCGTACTTGCCCGATGACAGGCCTACCAACGCCGCTTTTTTATCATAAAAGCTTTCGGGGAAACTACAGGCATCAATGAAAACTTTAAGTACACCCGGGAAGCTGCCGTTATATTCGGGGATAAGGAATATGAATTTATCCGTATTGGTAACTATTTGCTGGATAGGCTCAAATGCGGCGCTGCGTTTGTTGTAGAGGTCGGTTTCAATAACATTTGGAGGCAGTTGAGCAAGTGATAAGATGCCTGCTTCAACACCCTTTTCCTGCAGTTTTTGCTGGTAAACGTTAGCAAGTTTGAGCGTTGAGCTTCCTGGCCTGTTGGTTGACGATATTATGGTTATCATTTATTATTAGTAAATTTCTGACTGATCAAATTAGTAATATCGTTGTTGAATAATTTGTAATATTTTGTTAATGAATACTTTAGTAATAAATATGATTAAGTAATAATATTTATTAGTTGCCGCATTGATAGTTAACTAATTGATCAATATTGTTTGTAAATAGGCAAAAGCTGTGGAATTCTACATTATTTAATTCCGTATCTTTATCACCGGATAAAAACTTTACGAAAGTAGAAATTTCTGTTTCTATTTAACGTTGTTATAAATCACAGAACTATAAATTTTTTTAAACTATAGAATGAGTAAAATTATTGCTTTAGCCAACCAGAAAGGCGGCGTAGGGAAAACTACATCATCTATAAATCTGGCTGCAAGTTTAGCTGTATTAGATTATAAAACCTTGTTGGTTGACGCCGACCCGCAGGCTAATTCAACTTCGGGTATTGGTTTCGATCCTCGCAATATAAAAAACAGTATCTATGAATGTATCATCAATGAGGTTGATCCTCATGAGGCCATTCAGAAAACTGAAACTCCTAATCTTGATTTATTACCCGCACATATTGACCTGGTAGGTGCCGAAATTGAAATGATCAATTTAACCGGCCGCGAGTTTAAAATGAAACAGGTATTTGAAAAAGTGAGGGATGAATATGATTTTATTATTATCGATTGTTCGCCGTCATTAGGTTTGATCACCATTAACGCTTTAACCGCTGCCGATTCGGTAATTGTACCGGTACAGTGCGAGTATTTCGCATTGGAAGGTTTGGGCAAATTGTTAAATACCATTAAAATAGTTCAATCGCGCCTTAACCCGCAACTGGAGATTGAAGGGATCCTGTTAACCATGTACGATGTGCGTTTACGCCTGAGCAACCAGGTGGTTGACGAAGTTAGGACCCATTTTGAAGATATGGTTTTTGATACCATTATACAGCGTAATACCCGTTTAAGCGAGGCCCCGAGCTTTGGCGTATCGGTAATTATGCATGATGCTACCTGTAAGGGTGCAATAAATTATTTAAACCTTGCCCGCGAAATTCTGGAAAAAAACGGGTTGGTTAAGGGTGAACAGGCAACAGCTACAGCAACAGTATAGTAAATGAGTGGTGAAAAGAGAAATGCCCTGGGCAAGGGACTGAGTGCGCTATTAAACGACACGCCTAACGTACAACCATACCAAAACAGAAACAGGGAAACAGCAAGCCCGGCCGAGGTAAATGACCTTGGCTCGGTTAATGAAATAAAACTGGCCGAAATTGAGGTTAACCCGTTTCAGCCACGTGCCGATTTTGATGAGCAGGCACTGGCCGAGCTTTCAGAGTCGATCAAACTGCAGGGTTTAATTCAGCCGATAACGCTTAGGAAAATTGGGGCACATAAATATCAGCTGATATCAGGCGAGCGTCGTTTTCGGGCGTCAAAGCTGGCCGGCCTAACCCAGATCCCGGCTTATGTACGCACCGCCAATGATCAGCAAATGCTGGAAATGGCACTTATTGAAAACATTCAGCGCGAAAACCTGAATGCTATTGAGGTTGCCCTGAGTTTTCAGCGCATGATTGAGGAATGTAACCTGAAGCAGGAAGAACTGGGCGACAGGGTGAGCAAAAACCGCTCAACAGTAACCAACTACCTTCGCCTGTTAAGGTTGCCGCCGGTTATCCAGGCTTCTATTCGTGATGGCGAGCTTTCAATGGGGCATGCCAAAGCTATTTTAACGCTAACCGATCCTGCCAAACAATTATTTATACATCAGCATATTATAAAGGAAGGTTTATCCGTTCGTAAGGTTGAAGAACTGGTAAGAGAGATGCAAAAGTCGCCGGTAAAAAAGGAAGGCAAACAGCCCGAGCCGGTATCATATCAGTTGCA
>Ga0157372_10001328_pt1 | contig 26741 bp, 26 predicted proteins | sample C55metaG_FD_115307 | JGI IMG/M metagenome (GOLD analysis project Ga0157372, IMG submission 115307) | Corn rhizosphere microbial communities from Kellogg Biological Station, Michigan, USA - C5-5 metaG | ecosystem: Host-associated > Plants > Roots > Rhizosphere > Soil | place: USA: Michigan...
AGCCTCTATTCAGGGCGATCTGGTGCGAGTGAGCGGCAAGGACCGTGACGCGCTGCAGGAGACGATAGCGCTGTTAAAGCAACAGGATTTCGGGATCGATATGCAGTTTACGAATTACCGGACTAATTAAATTCACCACGGAGACACTGAGGCACGGAGAGAACCTGTTTCATGTTGGATCCTGGAGGATTCACAACTTTCGATTTCATTTTTCCGTATTCGGATTTCTCCGTGACTCCGTGTCTCCGTGGTGAAAAATCATGAATACCATCGCCATCAACGGTGCCGAAGTTTTCGAACTCCTCCGCGACGACCTCGCCGCTATCGAGCGCGAATTCGGGCGCGACACGGTCTCTGACGTCACTGCCATCACCGAGATTGGCGAATACCTGCGCGGAGGAGGAGGCAAACGGATTCGTCCCGCACTGCTGCTGCTCGCCTCGAAACTTTTTAATTACGAGGGACGGGGCGCGGTAAAGCTTGGCGCCGTGGTTGAAATCATCCACACCGCGACGTTGGTCCATGACGACATCATCGACGAAGCCGAAACCCGCCGTGGACGCCCCGCCGCAAATACGCAATGGGGCAATTCAAAGTGCGTGCTCGCCGGCGACTGGCTCTACATGCAGGCCTTCAAAGTCGCAGTGCAGGAGCGCAACTTCCGCATTCTCGATGCCCTGATCGACCTCACCCAACAGATGGTCGAAGGCGAGCTGCTGCAAATGGAGAAACTCGGCAAGCTCATTTCTCTGGATGAGCACGTCGACCTTATTTATCGCAAAACAGCATGTCTGTTTTCTGTGTGCATGCGATTGGGAGCAATCCTTGGTGGAGCAACTCCCGAGCAGGAAGACCAAGTCGCCCGCTACGGACGCGACTTGGGAATGGCCTTCCAGATTGTTGATGATGTGCTGGACCTCACCGCATCAGAACGTGTGCTTGGCAAGCCTGTCGCCAGCGACCTGCGCGAAGGCAAAGTGACCATGTCTGTAATTCACGCCCTCGAGCGCTGCACTCCCGAAGAGCGCGAGATGATCGAAACCGTCGTCGACCAGCGGGCATTCAATGGCGTTACCCATTCTGAAATCCTTGGTATTCTCGAACGCTATGGATCGTTGGAAGCAGCAACCAGCCGGGCCGCGGCATTTGCTGAATCAGCCAGCAAGGCAATCTGCACCTTTCCTATGTCCGAGATCAAGCGCGCTCTCCTTTGGGCCCCTGAATTTGTCGTGGCTCGCGAAAAATAATTTCCACTGTTTGTAACATTTTTCGTCTTCTCACATCCAATTCGCAGCTTGATTCGTATTAAACGAGGGAGTTTAATTCCACGGGGACAATTTTCAAAAGGAGATTGCGTTCTATGAAGAAGCTGTGGATTTTAGTGATTGCAATTTGTGTCACGTTCAGTATGGCCGCAGTGGCGCAGGATATGGGTAAGAGCTGCGACATGGGAAAAGACAAGGCTGCTGCTGCCCCGCTGAAAACACTCAAGGGCACGGTCAAAGCTGATGGTGACAAAATCACCTTCGTCAACGATGCCGACCAAAAAAGCTGGGACGTAATGAATCCCGAGAAACTGAAGGGCCACGAAGGCCATCACGTTCAAGTCAGCGCGCACGTTTACGCCGACAAGGACTCGATTCACGTGATGAGCGTCAAGATGTTAAAGAAGCAAGCGTCTTCCATGTAATCGGAGGCGGTTGAAATCAAGGGCGGCTACGGCCGTCCTTTTTTTCTTGTACTCTGGTCTGAGTATGAATGACCTGCTCAACGCGGTTTACCACCACGGCTATTTGTTGCTTTTCCTCATCGTGCTCGGTGAAGCCATTGGACTGCCCTCACCCGCCGCCTTGGCGTTAGTGGCCGCCGGTTCCGCCGTCGCTGCCCATGTAATGACTCTACCCGCGGCCTTTCTGACTGCGATCACCGCCACCTTGCTGGGCGACATGCTTCTCTTTCTACTTGGCCGCCATACGGGATGGGCGTTTCTTGGATTTATCTGCGGTATATCGCTGAATCCGGAAACTTGCATCCTGCGCTCCGCTGAATCCTTTTATAAGCACGGCCGGATCAGCTTGCTCTTCATTAAATTTATCCCCGGCGTGAGCACTATGGCCGCCCCGCTGGCCGGCAGCATGAAGATGAGGCTGCCGCAGTTTTTACAGCTTGATTTTCTGGGGGCTTGTTTTTACATCCTGGCATACGGTGGCGCAGGATATATCTTTCGTGACTTCGTCGCCCGCATCACACACGGCCTGCAGACAGGCAGCCGCACGATTGGCGCGCTAATCATTTTTGCGCTGCTGGCCTTCATCGCCTATCGCCTCCTGCAATATTTTCGATTGCGGGTTTACGGCGCGCCGCCCAGAGTCGGCGTCCAGGAAATCGCGCTTCGTCTAGCGTCAGAAGGTGGAAACGACGTCATCCTCGCTGACGTGCGCAGCCACGGATATTACGATGCCGGCACGCAGCGTATTGCGGGATCGATCCGACTTGAACCCAGTCAGTTGGCAAATGAACTCAAGACCCTTCCGCACGACAAAGACATTTATCTGTACTGTACTTGAGCACGCGAAGCCACCAGCGCCCGTGTGGCGCGGCTTTTAAGAAAGCAAGGCTTTCGCGCGTTTGTGATCACCGGCGGACTGGCGGCATGGCGCAAAGCCGGACAGCCAGTCGAGCAAGTTCCAGAAAACGATCTGCTCAAACTGCCAACGTTCAGCTAGTTCTTCCTTCGTGTAACTTCGTGTCCTTCGTGGTCATGGTTTGCTCGCGTCTCAAATCACGATGCGGTCTCCGCCGCTATACTGACGTAGATGTCATCCTCCCACGAAGTCGAAATTAAATTCCGCATCGCCGATATCAAGGTACTGGTTGCACGCCTGAGCCAGCTTGGATTTCAGCAAATCACGCCTCGAACCCACGAGATGAACACTCTGTTCGATCTGCCGGGGCATCCGCTACGCGATCGCGGAGACGTGCTCCGCTTGCGCAAGTACGGAGAGACCTGGGTTCTTACCCACAAGACTAAAAGCAAAAAAGCCGACGGACCTCACAAGACCCGCGTCGAAACTGAAACCCGCGTAGACAATGGCGAAAAAATGGAAGCCATTCTGCGCGCATTGCAGTTCGAGCCATCGTTTCGCTACGAAAAATTTCGCGCCGAATGGAAGGGCGGAAGCGGGCATGTCGTAATCGACGATACGCCGATTGGCACTTACGGGGAAATTGAAGGCCCGCCGGAATGGATCGACTCGGTGGCGCGCGATCTCGAGATCGATAAAAGAGATTACATTACCGAAACTTACGCGGGACTGTTCAATGCGTGGAAACGACTGACCAAAAGCCCGGCGCAGGAAATGACCTTCGAAGCGATTGGGAAATCTGCGCGAACATAGTGCGCCGTGTGATTCCGGAAACACTGTGTCGACCATTCCACGCAAACACTCAGGCCGTCTATTGCTAACTTGTTGTACCGAAAGACGTGCCGCGGTGGCCCTCCTATTGCCATTCCTCTAAGTGCAGTTCCTAGGAGGGAATATGGCAAACATCAATCGCACATCGTCAAACGACGAACAGAAATTTAAGCAGATCGAAAATGACAGCTGGTCGGGCATTTACCTTCCGGCAATTTGCGCCGGGGTAGTAATGACGATCATCCTATTAATGGCAATCAGTTGCTCGAAGACGAGCGACACCAACACAAAAATCAGCGCGCCGGTCGCACCGGCTGTGCAGAGTCCCGCTCCGACCACCGCCTCAGCGGCAGTTCCCGAACAGCCGAAGAAGGCAGTCAAGAAGCATCGTCCTACAACCGCAACCTACGTCAATGGCAATTACGGAGTCGCACTGACGTACCCGCGCAAGTACAGCCTGCAGTCTGGCGACAAACTGAAAGAAGCTCCGCTTCAAACCGGTTTCGCAAAGTCGGGAGCGGTGGAGATTGCATCGCTGGACATGCCGGATGGACTCTATCCGGATACCGATTTTTCTTCAGCGCTGCTCAATGTCAGCGTTCACCAAGGGCTGAGCGAAGAGGAATGTGGGCAATTTGCGACGCAATCGAATGATGCTGCAAAACCCACAGAAGCCGAAGCATCAAACAAGACTGCTGATTCCCCCAAGCCTGCAGCGATTAAACTTGGCGCGAATCAGTTCACCGAACTTCAGCAGATGAGCGATTCGGGGGATCGTCAGTCCGATCTGAAGTATTTCCACCTGTTCAAGAACGATGCCTGCTACGAGTTCGCGCTCGATGTCGAAACTTCACGCAAAGCTGATGAAGATCTGGCCCAAGTGGACCGCAGCAAAATCTTCAAACAGTTAGAGAAGATTTTGACCACGGCGCGGATTAAAGAAGTTGAATTGCCTGGAATGGAGGACGCTGAAAAGACGAATGCTCCTGAACCGACGGCTACAATGCCCTCGGTTGCAGCAGCAACCCAAACTGAAAAGGCTCAAGTGGTAACACCGGAGCAGAAATAGCAGCGTCAATTTAGAAAAATTAGATCGTGTAGCCCCGGACGTCCACGTCCGGGGCTTACGCTCTTTGATTCTGCAATCGCGGGCGAGGGCGCCCGCGCCACACGGTCATCGTTTCCTCGATCTCGCTATCGCTTCCCTGGCCTCGCGGTCCGCGGTCCGGCGGCGCTCGGTTTCCCGCTTGTCCCAAAGTTGCTTGCCTTTGGCGAGTGCCAGCTCGACTTTCACTCGGCCATTCTTGAAGTACATCCGCGTCGGGATCAGCGTCTGGCCTTTTTGCTGGGTCTGCCCGATCAGCTTGCGAATTTCATCTTTGTGGACCAGTAGTTTTCTGGTTCTCAACGGCGCGTGATTAAAAATGTTCCCATGTTCGTAGGGTCCAATGTGGCAGTTGAGCAGCCAGAGTTCGCCGTCTTTCACCAGGCCATAGGAGTCCTTCAGGTTCACCAATCCCGCCCGCACCGACTTCACCTCGGTACCTGTTAAGGCAACGCCAGTCTCAAATTTTTCCAGCAAGAAGTAGTTGTGGGAAGCGATCCTATTAACGGAGGCGTCTCTCTGCCCCGCGGCGGTGGGATCGCGGCGTTTGTTCTTCTCGGCACTCGGTTTCGTCTGGTGGACGGCCTGACGGGGCATAAGGATAGAGTAACGCAATGACGGGTATCGAGTTTTGAGGTTCTGCAGTTTTTAAGTTTTCAGGTTTTCGTTGGGTGCGAAAACCGTGAAACTCTGAAACCTTTGTCCATAAGGCCATTCCTAGGGTGTTAGCACTTGTGAGTGTAAGTACAGCGCAAACAGTAACTTCGACGGGTTACGCGAGTGCTATAATCGCGCTTTCCCACAGCTTACGAAGGCCGAGGCCGACTGGCCTGGTGAGGAAGGTTTCTTGAGGATCTCATTGATGAAACTTGCATTCCGCCCGGCATCGGCGCTGCTCCTGCTTTTCACAATTGTGCTCTTGTGCTCCGCTGAGAGCTCCAAGTCGTTATATAAAAAGGGCCAACTGGCGGAGGCTCGCCAGAATTATGAGCAAGCCTACGACTTCTACAAAAAGGCCTACGACCAGAGCCCGCAGGACGTTTCTTATCGATCCGCCTATGAACGGCTCAGATTTTTAGCTGGAGCCTCGCATGTGCACCGTGGCCAGTTGCTGCGTGAGGCCGGTCGCCTGCAGGAAGCGATGGTGGAGTTCCAAAAAGCAACCGAAATTGATCCCTCCAGTGCCATTGCCAAGCAGGAGAGCAAAGTCACACAGCAGATGATCGATGCGGGTAATGCTCCCGCGCCCAAGGCTTCAACCCCGGAACCGAATGAACTCCAGAAGATGGTTCAACAAGCTGGCGGCCCGGTGGAATTAGGCGCGATTCCGAATATTCCGATCAACCTTAAAATCACCGAAGACAGCAAAGTTATCTACGAGACTATCGGTAAACTGGCTGGAATCAATGTGTTATTTGATCCCGACTATACTTCGCGGCGCATCAAGGTCGAGCTGAATTCAGTTTCGCTTGAAGAAGCCTTGCAGATCGTCGCTTTAGAATCGAAGACTTTCTGGCGACCAGTTACCCCAAATACCATTTTCATTGCCGCGGATAATCCGGCCAAGCGTAAAGAGCTTGAGCAGAGCATCATCAAGACTTTCTATCTCGCGAACCTGTCGCAGCCTACCGAACTGCAAGACGTGGTGAATGCGTTGCGGCAAATCCTTGAGATAGCCCGCATCCAGCCTTTGCCTTCGGAAGGCGCGATCGTAGTTCGCGGCAGCCCGGACCAGATTGCCCTTGCCGAAAAATTAGTCGACGATCTTGATCGATCGAAGCCTGAGGTGGTTGTTGACGTCGCGGTCATGCAGATCACCAAAGACAAGAGCCGCACTCTGGGTATCAGTCCGCCCACCAGCGCGACCATACAGTTACAACCGAATGTTACGACTATTACAAACAACAATAACAATAATGGCCTCAACAACGGATTGAACAATAATGGCACAACCGGCACCAGCACCAACGGCGGCATCAATCTGAATTCATTGGGCGCCCTGAATGCGACAGATTTCCAGGTGACTATTACCCCCGCGACCATCAGCGCGCTGTTTTCTGACAACAACACCAAGCTGATTCAAAACCCGCAAATCCGCGCCCTTGACGGACAGAAAGCGTCGTTGAAGATCGGCGAACGCGTGCCCATCGCGTCGGGTTCATTTCAGCCCGGTATCGGTGGAGTTGGCATCAACCCGCTGGTCAACACGCAGTTCCAATACCTTGACGTCGGCGTGAATATCGACGTGACGCCCACCATCCACGCCAATGGCGACGTAACTCTCAAAACTACGATGGATATTTCATCGGTAACTGGCAACACCAACATTGGTGGCATTACCCAGCCGATTATCGGTCAACGGAAAATCGAGCACGTGGTCAGATTACGCGAAGGCGAAGCCAATCTCATGGGCGGAATGCTCGAGGATTCGCAGACTAAAAACCTGACCGGAATTCCCGGTCTCGCGCAGATACCTCTTCTCAAATATTTGTTCGGCCAAAGCAGCATCGACCATTCGCAAACCGAAACCGTCTTTGTTCTTATCCCGCACCTGGTGCGGCGGCAGGTGCTGACCGCGATGAACCAGGAAGCCATCGACGTGGGCACAGCCAGCGCTATTGAATTGCGGCGGGTAAGCCCGTCAGCCCCAACCGTCACAACCCCAGCGGCGCCTGGATCTGGGCCGTCTTCTGGGGCGGGTGCAGTGAACATGCCGCAACCTGCTCCGGCGAACTCGGGTGCTCCCACTCCGCAATTGATGGAGCGTCAGGCCAGCTTTGGTTTTGATCCGGCAAGCACAACTCAGCACGTGGGTTCCACCTTTACCGTGAACGTGCTCTTGAACGGAGGGCAAAATATCTTCCAGGTGCCCATGCAGATTTCTTACGATCCTAAGCTCCTGGCAGTGGCGAATGTATCGAATGGAAGCCTGCTTTCGCAGGACGGGCAGATCGTGACTGTCACCCATCGCGAAGACGATGGCACCATGCAGGTAGTGGCCACTCGCCCTCCCGGTTCAACCGGGGTGTCCGGCCAGGGCTCAGTGGTCACACTGACCCTTGTAGCCAAGGCTCCGGGGCAGGCATCGTTGACAATTGCGAGGGGCGGAGCTCGTGACCCTGCCATGCAAGCGCTTCCGGTGAACGGGGCAAGCGCGGCGGTTACAATTCAATAGGGAGCTTTTGGCTGTTAGCTCCCAGCTTAGCTTCTTACGAAGTAGCGCCCGTATACCAATTACAAGGCGGTGGTTCGTTCCTGGCCCACACATGTACGTAATGCTCTCCGCCTGTTTAGCTTAGCTAAAAGCTAACGGCTAATAGCTGGAAGTGGGTAATTCCATGCAAATTCCACCATCCAAACCGTTCTGTAAACAGATGCCTGACCTCCGCAAGCAACGTGGCTTGACCCTGATCGAGCTCATCATAGCCACCACTATCTTGCTCATCCTGACTGGTATGGCGGTGCCGCTGGCACGGGTAACGATCAAGCGGCAAAAGGAAAAAGACCTAAGGGCGGCGCTTTGGCAATTGCGTGACGGCATTGACCGCTACAAAGATGCTGCCGATCGGGGCGCATTTCAGATCAAAGTAGGCTCAGAGGGATATCCGCCGGACCTCGACACACTGGTTAAAGGGGTCGATGTGGGCGGCAAGAAATTAAAGTTTTTGCGCCGGATTCCGACTGACCCAATGACGGGTGACACCGATTGGGGACTGCGTTCTATGCAGGACGATCCCGATTCCGACTCATGGGACGGCAACAACGTTTTCGACGTGCACACCAAAGCCACCGGCACCGCGCTCGACGGCACCAAGTACAAGGACTGGTAATGAAACTGAACCGAACCCGACTTCATCTCCAGTCCCGAAGGTTCCGCGGCAGTCGTGGCTTCACGCTCATCGAGCTGATGATCGTAGTCAGCATCTTGCTGATCCTGATTTCAATCGCGGTACCACAATACAGATCATCCGTTAAACGCGCGCGTGAGTCGGTTTTGCGACAGGACCTCTTCACCATGCGCTCGGTCATTTCGCAGTACACACTGGACAAACAGAAGATGCCGCAATCCGCCGATGACTTGGTGCAAGCCCATTATCTGAAACAAATCCCAACAGATCCCACCACCAACCAGGCCAATTGGAACTGGCATACCGCCGACGAAGGCACAATTATGTCGCCGGACGAACAGGACGAAGGCGGCATCGACGATGTCTACAGTTCCTCGAGCGAAATCGGCACTGACGGCGTGGCATACAGCCAGTACTGAAAATTTGTCGACGGGCGGATGCGCGTCGCTCCACCATCATTGCCACTAGGTCTCCGTGGTGTTCCTTCGTGAACCTTCGTGCCCTTCGTGGTTAACGAATTAGCGGTTTGAATCCCCGCCTCATTTAGCAATACCATCTGGGTATGCCGGTTGACACCGAAGCCCCCGCCTACACTCCCATTCGTGCGCCGCGCGGCACCACACTCTCTTGTAAAGGTTGGCAACAGGAAGCCGCCATGCGCATGCTCATGAACAATCTCGATGAAGAAGTTGGCGAGCGCCCGCGCGATCTCGTAGTTTATGGCGGAACCGGCAAAGCCGCGCGCAATTGGGATTGCTATCACGCCATCATTCGGTCCCTCAAAGCCCTGGAGAACGACGAAACGCTGCTGGTGCAATCGGGAAAGCCGGTCGGAGTTTTCAAAACTCACGAATATTCGCCTCGCGTCTTGATCGCCAACTCGAATCTGGTGGGGCACTGGTCAAACTGGGAGAAGTTCAATGAACTCGAGCGTGCCGGGCTGATGATGTACGGTCAGATGACCGCCGGATCTTGGATCTACATCGGATCGCAAGGTATCGTGCAAGGCACGTTTGAGACTTTCTCAGCTGCCGGCGAAAAACATTTCGGCGGCGATCTGGCCGGCAAGCTGATCGTCAGTGGCGGAATGGGCGGCATGGGCGGCGCTCAACCTCTCGCGGCAACCATGACTGGCGCGGCATTTCTCGGAATTGATGTCGATCCTGAACGAATAAAGAAACGCCTCAAGACTGGCTATTGCGATTTCATGGTCAATACGCTCGACGAAGCGTTGCGCATTCTCAAGAATGCCGTCCGAAAAGAAGAAAATGTTTCCGTCGGGCTGGTGGGAAATTGCGCTGACATCATTCCTGAGCTTGCCGATCGTGGCGTAGTGCCCGATATCCTCACTGACCAGACGTCTGCTCACGATCCGCTGAATGGTTACGTTCCAAATGGCCTGACACTTGACGAAGCCCTGGAATTGCGAAAACGCGACCCGCGCGGATACGAAGAGAGATCGCTGGATGCGATGGCTCGTCACGTAGAAGGCATGCTGCGTTTGCAGAAGATGGGCTCCATCACATTCGATTACGGAAACAACATTCGGACGTTCGCATTCCAGCAAGGCGTAAAGAACGCATACGATTTTCCAGGATTTGTCCCCGCATATATTCGCCCGCTCTTTTGTGAAGGCCGCGGACCGTTCCGCTGGGTTGCACTCTCGGGTGAACCATCTGACATTCATCTAACCGACGATCTGGTTCTCGAACTATTTCCCGACAACCGTATTCTCCGCCGTTGGATTGACCTCGCGCGCAAGCGCATTAAATTTCAAGGCCTGCCAGCGCGGATCTGCTGGCTGGGATATGGTGAGCGAGCGCAATTCGGGCTGGCGATGAACGACTTGGTTAAAAAAGGCAAACTGAAAGCCCCCATTGTGATGGGCCGAGACCACCTGGATTGCGGCTCGGTCGCTTCTCCTTTTCGTGAGACAGAAAGTATGAAAGACGGCAGTGATGCGGTCGCCGACTGGCCGCTATTGAACGCTTTACTGAACACAGCCTCGGGCGCGTCCTGGGTCTCGATTCATAACGGTGGCGGAGTTGGAATCGGCTACTCGCTTCATGCCGGGCAGGTGACCGTTGCCGATGGAAGCGAAGCCATGGCCAAACGCATCGAACGGGTTCTGACCACAGATCCCGGCACTGGCATTATTCGTCATGCCGACGCCGGATATGACGATGCCAAAACTTTCGCCCGTGAAAGGCGGATCAAAATACCCACGGACTGACTTTCGGATTCCAACAGGTTACGAGCTGTCAACTTCTTGTCGCCGTCTGCACAACTCTTGGAGCAACTGAGTTGATTAGCGTTCACAACTTTAAAAATAATCTCTCGAGTGTTCGGTTCAAACCTTTGCAGGGCTGCTGGTTCAGGTATACTGGCGCACGCAGGGTTTGTTATCCAATCTGCGAGTAGTCCCAACTCCCGCTGAATCCAGACCCCAAGTTCCCATTGATGGTTTAAGGAGAATGTATGAAAAAAACCGCTCCCGGGTTTTTGCTCGTGATGCTGCTCAGCCTCACAGCATTCGCTCAAAACGCTCAAATAAACGCCAAGCAAGACGCGTTGCCGAACACCTTCCTAAGAGGAAAGCAAGTCAGGTACTCGCGTATCGCTGCTGGCGGGCCTCATGCAAAGAAAAATATGCTGAATGCAGCCAGCCGTTCACTCAACGCCGCCACGACTTCAACTTCTTGCCCCCCCCAATCGATCAAGCTTCCATGCGTGGACACGCTAATCAATAACAATAACTTTTTTAAGGAACAAGGTATCTATTTTGATGGCACTTCGCGCAGTATCTGGCAATACAGCCTTGTCGGAAAACCTCCTGCCAGCAATACGTCTACCATCTTTAATGCTCCGGTAATTCCAATAACTATCAACATGCTGAACGCCGACGGAACCCCTCGTTCCATCATGACCAATAAGACGAATTGCCCCAATTGCGTGCCCAGCGCGCTGGGAAAGACAGTTCGCCTAGTTTCCAGTCCTCAACCGTTCGTTCAACCCTTCTTGAATAGCCCGGTGTTTAAGTCAGCCACATTCAGCAGCAGCCCGGTTCCGACTCAAATCACGGACGCAGAAATGCGGGCCCAAGCAGGCGCCAGAGCTACCGAGCATCCACTTTGGCATACACTGCTTGCACCCAGCCTCAAAAAAGGCGAGACAATGGCCTTGATCGAAGGTACGTATTTCTTTGCACTCAACAACGACGGCAGTTGCTGCGCATTCGTTCTGGTTGATCACAACATCTTCAGCAATGAATTGTTCCCCCCAAACACTGCGGATAACTCCACGGTTATCGGTCAAGCAGAAGTTTCGGGTTCAATGACCACCAAAGACGTTTCCACTTTCCTATTCCCGAATACGTATTTGTACGACAATGGCGATCCTAACGACTGCTGTGTTCTGGGATTCCATTCGTTTGATTTCGAGCCGGGCGACGCGAGCAATGGCAATCGCACGAGATTTTACGTGATGAACTATTCAAGTTGGATCAGCCCCGGTTTGTTCGCGGATCCGAATTGCTCAACCAAAGACCCGGAAAACTGCTTCCAGGATGTAACCGCGAATAGCCACGAGATTTCGGAATTATTCAATGATCCATTTGTTGGCTACGATGGACTGCACAACATCACTCCATTCTGGCTCAACCCAGCTGGTCAATGTCAGGATCTTTTGGAGACAGGAGATGTAATCGAGGATCTGCCCAATCCGACCTATCCGGTCACAATTGGGAAGACCACCTATCATCCACAGACCGAGGCCCTGTTGCCATGGTTCGAGTTCCAGTCGCCTTCGACTGCACTCCATAACGCATACAGCTATCCCAACGAAACTGCTTTGACGGAACTCTCTGCACCGCAGCCATTGAACTGCGGCGGGAAATAACACCGCGCGGTTTAGCGTAGTTTCGTTTATCTCACAGGCCCCGCTTAGCTATATGCGAAGCGGGGCTTTTTGTCAGGTACTGCGGGTGCGCCAAGGCGAGGCTGTAATATCCTAGATTGCGATTTTTGTACCGAATAAAATTTGCAGCCGCTACCACCGTCAGCCAGGAACACCATTGAGATCGCCACGAAATAAATCCGGAACTACCCGGCCTGTGCTTCTGGTCAACATTGGCCAATTGCTTACCTTGCGATCGGCTTCGGGCGACTCAGGGTCACGCCGTGGCCATGAGTTACGTGACCTGGGAATCATCAAAGACGCTGCTGTGCTCTGCGTTGGCGGCAAAATTGTTTCGGTCGGTACCTCGAACGAAGCGTTGCGCGACCCCTGGGTCAGAAAGAACCACAAACGCCTCTCGGAAATTGATTGTGCCGGTCGAGTCGCCTTGCCTGGATTCGTCGACTCACACACCCATCCTGCGTTTATCTCGCCACGCTTAGTCGATTTCGAAAAGCGTACAGCCGGTTCCAGTTACGAAGAGATCGCAGAAGCCGGTGGGGGAATTCGTTCCAGCCTTGAGGCCGTACGTTCTGCAAAGAAGCCTGAGTTCGCCGCAAAAATTCTCGCGGCATTACAAGAAATGATGGCGCAGGGCACTACCACCGTTGAAGCTAAATCCGGGTACGGTTTGTCGCTGGACTCAGAGCTGAAATCCCTGGAAGCCATCCGACTCGCGGCCGCGCAATGGCCCGGTACGGTAGTTCCAACGCTGCTGGGCGCCCACGTCGTGCCGGTCGAATTCAAAAGTCAACCCCAGAAATATGTCGACCTGGTCTGCGAGCGTATGATTCCGCAAGCCTCCAAACGCAAGTTAGCGCGTTTTGTCGATGTGTTCTGCGATCGCGGCGCGTTTAGTGAAGCAGACTGTCTCAGGATTTTTTCCGCAGCCAAAAAGAATGGACTCCAAGTCCGTGCACATGTGTCGCAACTCGCCCACACTGCATTGCCTAATTTGCTGGCTATGGAGCCCATATCCCTCGATCATGTGGACCACGTCGATGAAACTGACGTTGAGCAACTTGCCCGAAGTAGCACGGTGGCGACGCTTGTTCCCGGGGCGAACTATTTCCTCGGTCTTAAATATCCACCGGCGCGCGAATTGATCGATGCAGGAGTGGCCGTCGCCCTTGCGACAGATTTCAATCCGGGATCATCTCCGACGGCAAGCATGCCGTTTATTCTTTCGCTCGCCTGCACTCAGATGAAAATGTCCCCGGCCGAAAGCATCGCCGCTGCCACCATCAATGCCGCCTACGCCCTTCAACTTGAGCAGCACAAGGGATCGATTGAGCCCGGCAAAGATGCGGACATCGCAATCTTCAACGTTCGCGACTATCGCGAAATTCCCTATTGGACCGCTGCAAACCGCTGTGCGCGAATTATTGCGGGAGGCGCAACAATCAAATGCAAGTATCATGCGTCGTTTGGAGCATCCCAGAGCGGATTGTTATAATCATTCCCTTGACGCGCGCATGACACGCTCACCTTTATCGCTTCCGTCGTGATTTCGCTGCGATTCCGGCGCCTCAATAAAGTCAGCCGGAGCAGCGGACAAGTGGCCAGGTAGCTCAGGTGGTAGAGCGCAGCCCTGAAAAGGCTGGCGTCGGCGGTTCAACTCCGTCCCTGGCCACCATCATTCCAAAGAAGTTAATGGAAATCCCGCGACAAGGAACCTGCAAAATCACCCACCGTCGATCACCCACGCCTAGTGAATGAAGCGATGAACCGTCTCCTCGTTGAGTCCCATGGCATCGATCATTTTCGCCTGGGCCTCCATGCGCTTGTCCATGCGCGAGTGCGCGTAGACCTTGAGCAGGATTGAAGGGTCTGCCCAACGCAGCATGTCCTGAATAGTTTTCGTGTCGGTCCCGATCTCTACTAGGAACGAGGTTAGCGCGTGCCGGAGATTGTGGAAGCCAAACCTGTGGCCAGGTGGAATCTCGATCACCTGTTTGGCAGCGGGTCTGAGATGATCCTCGACCAGCATGTTTGGCACACGCGGTTGCTTGCCCTTGAGCCGGGCAGAGGCAAAGATGAAATCCTCGTCCCGGGCATACGCCGTTGTCTCCCGCCAGTTTTTCAGCAGGCTCATGACGAGCGGATGCAGCACTACAGGTTTCTTCGAGGCGGCTGACTTCGGATCTCCAAACTTGCCACGGACAAAATTGGAGACCACATGGATGCGGAACTCGCCCCAATCGATGCGCTTCCACCGCAACGCGAGCACCTCGCCGATCCTCAATCCCGTGACCGCAACCAGCAAGGTCATCAGCCGCTCGAACGCCTGCATGCGGCAGATGATATTCCAGGCTTGCTGTGGCGTAACGAGGATGGCTTCGTACTCGGTAGTCGTCGCGATGTGAACGTGCGTGACCGGGTTCGCTTCTACGGTCCGAGGAATGAGATCGTTCGCCTGTGCCATGGAGTAGACCAGATTCATCACGCGGCGGATTTTGTCCACCGTGGAGTTTTCCAGGTCTTCTCTGTCCTGCACCGCTTCTAACCAGCCTTTGATTTCGGAGGGCTTGATCTTCAAAGCCTCCGTCTCGCCGAATCGTGGCAGGAGGCGCTTGCAAATAATGCGCTCCCGGTCCTCGACGGTCGATGCGGCCTTCGGCTTGCGTTTCTTCGACTGCGACCCCTTCTTTAACTCCTGCAGATAAAATTCGGCAAGGATAGCGAAGGTAAGGTATCCGTGTGTCGAACCAGGCTCGATGGTATAGAGACGTAGGCGCTCCGCTTCCGCAAAAGCCTGCGCTTCCGTGGGAAAGTCTCGGATTCTGCCGATAACACGCGTACGTTCGACCCTTTTGTGGTCGCAGTCTCGTGTCACCTTGAATCGCAGTACCCAAACACCACCATCCAGACGTTTTTCTACTTTCAAACTTCCCCGATGCTCCCGAATCATTTAGTTCCTCCGATTCGGTTGCCGAGGACTGCCAGCGCTGATCATATCGTGTTTCGCCGGGAGCGTATCGGGCTTTTCAGTGGCCACCGCTTGCCCGATTTCTGAGAGGCGAAAACGCCAGGTACGCCGCTGACCGTTCCCGATTGGGTGCGCTGGGATGCCTCCGGAACGCGCTAGGTCTAGAATCCGACGGCGGGTTACGCCGAGGAATCTTGCCGCAGCGTTCCCATCCACAAAGGGCTCAACCTCGTTTGGGAAGGCGATATTTGGAACTTGCGTTGTTCCTGACTCGAAAACCTGCGGCCGTTCAGCTTGTTGGCTGCGGCCGGGTTTTGGTCGGACTTGGTCGTGCACCCATTTCGCCATTCTCTTCCCTCCAGGAGCATTTAAGATGTCTGAGCGAAATGTTAGGACGAGTAAGGAGCGCGAGCACAGGACAGATAACTGACGAGAAGCTGAGAAAATGTCCGGCCATGCCATAGATAATTTTCGACGATGGGAACGCCGTTTCGACGCTGCACTCAGTAGCCCCGGGGTGAAGAACGCATGGCGGACATTGTTAGGTCACAAGTGTGACTCTCGCGTTTTGAAGGCGGCGCTATATCACGCCTCCTCAGTCACAGAAGATTCTCAAGAGTTCCCCGAGGCGTATGAAGCGTTCATCCGAGCCAGGGCACTCACGTTGAAGCAGGTGGTTGAATTGAGGAAAGCACTGCGGGAATTCCTGGCCTCTACGTTTCGCGGAAAGCAGTTTGCAATCCTGCTGTTGGCCGTTTGGCCAGTCAAGAAAGGAGATGTTAGCCTTTTCCAACGTTTTCCAACCCTTCTCGAAGGCTTTGAGAATACGCTTCGGTTTATTGATCTGCCGACGATTGGAAAGCGCAACATCGAACGAGCTGCCACGATCGCCCGCGGAGAGGCCTTATTGCACATTTATGTGAAAGAGATGACTGGAAGATTGTTCTCGGAGCAAACGGCAATCTTACTTCAAGTGGGTGCTGAATCTTATGGGCTCGAGCAGGGACCGGATTATAGCGCGGGCGCCGTCAATCGGCGTTATCGAAGATGGTTTCGGGAAAAGAAGAATAACGATACTAAGCAGATGAAGTTACTCATCAGACGAATCAAGCGCAATGGCGATACCTTCTTAAAAAACTTCCTTGAAGTCAGGCTTTTGCAGGCGTCACTCGAGGTCGGACTTTATCGATCTTCCTTGGCGTTTGCGAATAGCACCCTAGATCGCAAGCCGAAACCATCGATGCTTGATCCTTTCGCCTTGTTGCGCCGAGTCACCCGAGCCATGCCTTCCTCGTGATCACACCGGTTCGAGGTTCTTCCTTCGCAGGTGCGAGTGCTCGTGGTGTTCTCGCTGTTAGCTGGACAACTCGCAGCTGTATGCGGGCTTGCCCGGTCGGTAAACAGACGATGCGGACGGTACGCGTAACGGTGATCCCGAAACTTGGACCCATGCGTCACATTAGCGTCGCAGTCGGAAAACATCACGCTCTATGTTCTATTGTTTCAGTAGGTTTAGACTCCCATCGCTATTTGTCCATTAAATGGATAGGCTGTTACAGCCACAGAACTTATTTAGATACAGCTGGGTGTCACCATCAGTGGTGTCAATCATGCAACTGTGGGCAGTTTTCGTGTCACACCTGCGTCACAAGTCTTCAATTCCAGAGCCATTGTTCAGTGAAATACGCACTCTTTCCCGAATCTCCTCCACAAAGGGCAGGTAGTGCGTGATTACTGTATTGACATCATCTGCCAGTATTCTCGCTACTGTGGAGTCATTCTCACCTTTGAGCAGTAAATCTACCCCAAGGTTGCATCGAAAGCGATGTGGGCGGGCGTCATGAACTCCAGCTCGACATCCCAAGGCGACAACGCGGTGGTAAAGTTGCCTTTCGGCACGAGACATACGATTCCGTTCTACGCTGGCTTCTGTTCTCTCGCACCCTTGAGTAAAAAACAATCCTGGTCCATCCGCTGCGTCAGCGGCTTCTAGCAACAGAACAGGAGCGTCAGGTTGTGGTGAACGTCGTTGTCGTTCAGTTGCCAATGCCAACATAAGTTCTTCATGCACTGGAATATTCACCCTTCTATTATTTTTCAAGCATATGTGTTCGATTGTTCCTTGATTGAAATCAATCTCCTGCCACGTGAGCCTCACTACGTCAGAACGTCGGAGGCCGGTCCACCTTAATAATAGGAATAAGAGTAGGTCAGCACCCGCAGTTTTTCGCATAGCATGCAGTTCGTCCTTGTTGAAAGGCCGGGTGCTTCTGCTGGCGTCCCTCCGCTTACCCATAAAGCGAACGGGGTTCTTCTCAATAAGTCCCTTTTCTACAGCGAATGCGAAGACGTGGTGCAAGCGATCTATGTCTAGCCTCAGAGTTGATGTTCCATCTGAGCCTCGCGTGACCGGCTTAATTCGACGTAGCCTCCACAGCTTGAAAATCTCGATGCAAGGCTCATCTATCTCACACAATTGCTTTGCGCTTCGTTCGTCAAGAAAAAGTTGAAGCTCCCTCAGCGTGAACTTGTAGCCCTCGACAGTACTGGGTGCGAGATTTTTAGTTTTGAGCCTCTGGTCGATTTGTAATTCGAACGATTCGCGAAATTCTTTCCACGTCGGCACTAGCTTTCTTTTAGCCCCCACATACTTTGCAAAACGATCAAAAGTTTCAGGAGGAATAAGGGCGCGGAGTTCCGACCACTGTTCTGATCTCGGCCCTTCCGACAGGGCCAGTTCGAGACGATGACACAGGCGCATTGCGGCGTCGCGATTACTAACGCCCAGGCTGCCACGTACGACATGAACTCGACCAATACAGAAGTCGGCGTGAAATACCGTACCGCGCTTACGAGGTGCGATCATGAATCAACCCTTTCTGCCGTTGTAAGCCGAGAGCCATCTAAGATCATGTGACGTGCTGGAACCAAATAATAGGACTTGAAAGGACTCCGAAGACAGGACAGAATGGCGACTCGCTGGACGGAATATGTCCACCACAGGCGTCACCTCGTTTGCGAGGTTTGTCGAACGATTTTCACCGTAATCGTCTCATCCTCTTCTCCTCAATCTGAAGGACCGTTTGGATGGGTATGACCTTTTTGCCTTTCTTCCCCGGAGCACCAAAATCTAGCACTCGAGCTCCTACCCCGCGCAAGCGGTTGTACACTGTGGCGCGCGAGCAGCGCCAGCGTTCTGCAAGCTCCGCAAATGAGAAGTATGCCTGCTGCTCACGGTCGCCGGAAATCGATGCGTTCTTCAGAAGTACTGGTCCAATTCTTCACGAGGTATCAGCTTCGACATCTCGCAACCTTGCATCGAAGCCGCCTCTTTCAATGAAGCCAACAAAATGAACGATGAAAGTGATCGTTTAGCGTTTCTTGCGGCCCCCACTAAAACCGCCTTCGTTTTTGGCCTGGGATAGCACACGATCTGCACAGCCGCGCCACGCTTAAGTCGTGTACCTCTCTTTTTCGCGCGAATGCCCGGCGCCTTCATACCTCTTCCTCTGTTTCTGAGGATTCGTGGTGCTTACGGCGCGCCTCATGGGCACGTCGGAGATAGGGATCTGGAAGTAAGCTTGAGTCAACGTTCCTAATGGCTGCACCTTCCTTGAAGAAATGGTCAACCCCTCGTCCCAACTTGCGCCCCCTGGGCGTATGCATGTCCAGGGCAAAATCAGGGATATCCCGCTTTTGCCTATCGCTTTCGTACATGGTGATGAGCGCAGTATCCACAATGCGGGATTTCTTCGCTCTGGCACAAAGCAGAACTGCGTGTACGAGAAATAACCTCTCCTCGAAAGAGTAGGTTTCCTTTCTCTTGCGCTGCTCAAGCCAGTTTTCATAAAGAATACGAACGTGGACACTAACGAGAGGGTCCGCAAGACCAATGTCCTCACTTGCTATGACTCGCAGACGCTTCCAGACATAGTTGCCGTACCCGGCCAAATCAAGTTCCGTCGCCCAGAAGAGCGCTTCCTCTTCCAGTCCCCTGCGAATACATTTCTGCATTGCCGAGGTCGCGTCGGAGTTGGAATAACCACCTGGGGTCTTTAATTGCCAGAATTGCATTTTCTTTTCTCTCTCCTTGGGAGATGACTAAGTTTCTCGCAGTGGCAACCGAATCGAACGGCCAATTTTCTGGAGGACGCTGAATCACGGCAGCTGAGGCCTCAAACTTGAGGCATGTCTCAGGTCGAAATGGCGCATCGGTTCGGCGAAGATCGCGGTCACATTTCCGAAATCGAGAGCGGTAAGAAGCACGTTTGTCTGCGCATGCTTGAGGTGCTGGCAAGAGGGTTCCAAACTTAAATATCAGAGTTGTTCAGAGGATTGTGATACTCCGGACGCGGATTCCCGTCGGCGAAGCTGATGCTTTTGCGGGCCGGAGCCGACTTTCTGGAGTCCAAGCAGAAATTGAAGGCTTCCCTTCTCCCAGGTTTTTGGCGATCGATTATCCAGATCGTGGCTTGATCCGCTGCCGTTGCACTCGGCGATAAACTGCCAAGAAAATGGGAGCTAGCGGAAACGGCCGCCCATAGTCGTCGCGGAGGCGAAGCTTTCTCCTGCCGGACTCCAATTCTGCAATTGCCTCCGCAAGCCCTTCGTCCGTCAGCCGTTCAGCGGTCTCTAGTGCCATCAGGATGGCGATCTTCATATAAGGATCCTATCTCTCCACGACGTAAGCTGCGATGCGGGTACATTTGAATGCTTTTTGAAAGAGAACCCAAGGCCCGTACCTGGGAGGCCACACAGCATGTTGGCTTTGCACACAGTCATCGAGACCGATGTCTTCGCTCGCATTATTCGCAGTCGTTTCCACAAGTACTCCCCAAGTCCTGAAGAGTCCAATTCCGTATCCCAAAATAGAGCCTGTCCTTCCATACCTATGCGAATGCACTTCTGCAATACAGAAGTGCATTCAGAGTTGAAGTAACGGCCCAACGTTTTCAATTGTCCAAAGTGCATATTTCCTATCCTTAAAAAAGAGATTAAAGAACTTTCCCATGGTGGCAGCTGAATTGGACGGCGATTGTTACGACAATTTTTTATGTTGGCCAACTGTTCGAAATATCGGGAGAGGGATTCCCCTCGTAGCGTCTCGCGAGTTCTACAGCCAACCAGCGGGGCGACATCGATCGCTCCGCGCCGTTTCCGGCTGGAGGAGGGTGGGGATTGCCTAATCAGAGCCGCATCAAAAAGATTGAAGAGAAGGAGTGAGTAGAACACGGTAAGTGCTGGAAATTTCCTCCGTTTGCGTCTCATTCCGTGTTTTCGTTGCTGCAGCGTGTCAGCGCTCCTGCCGCAACTTCACCGTTACTAAATGACTGATCGGCTAGTTTTTTGCAAGTGCGGTACTCTAATTCGATGTTTTCCGAATCAGTGCGTGGTTCTGAGCCAGCTTCCGATCGAGCCTCATCCGCCTGGCGTTTGAGCCGTGCCAAAGTAGCGTGAACATAGAGGTTTTGAAGGAGGTGGTAAGCAGCGGCATCTGTTGAGTTCGTACGTTGTACGTCGCATTCATCCAACGCTGCAGATGTGTCGCTCGTGGGAATTCCCATGTATTCGTTCTCAATGGCATGAATGGCGCGTTTTCCGGCGATTTGGAAATTGTGCGACATTAGCTTCCGCCCGGGCTGCGATTGGACTGCTGCTGATTGCTCCGTGGATGCGTGTAGCGGGGGGTTCTTGGATTGCACAGCCGCGGCGGTCGTGCGCCGGTTGTCCGCGCGGACGAGGAATAGCCCAAGTCCGATCCCGATGCCCAGCAGGATACAAGCCGCCATAGATAGGATAGCTTTCAATGTGGCATCCTCCTCGCTGTTTGGGTGCTCTAAAAAACTCGATTGCGCTGTTCTTGCCGAGCCTAAGAGTGTCCAACGTAGCGGACCAGCTGATGTCAAGAACACTAACCAGCTATTCTGCTCGTGGTCTTTTTGCTCGTGGAAAGATACATGAGAGGAGGTGGTCGATCAAGGAAAATTCTTTTCGGCGCTTGGGCAGAGAATTCGGTCCTTGCGGAAGAAACGCGGCTACAGCCAAGAGGACATGATTTCCTTTGGTTTTTCGGCTCGCCATTGGCAGCAAATCGAAGCTGGGCGACCGATCACGGTTTCTACTCTCCTACGAATTTGCGACTCGCTGAACGTTCCCGTTGATCGCCTTGTGAGAGGCTTGGATGCAAAACTAAAGATTTCCTGACAAAGCGCCGCGTAGACCAGCATTCCCGAACTACTCATGTGTAGTCATGCGACCCAGTCTTTGCACAACAATGGTTGGCTTGCCGATGTTTCCCCACTCGTGCTTGAGAAATTTTCCTGATGAATCGTAGACAGTGCGCGACACCCACTCCGGTCCGCCAGGACTCCGCATGCGCGTAACGACGTGCCGACCTTCCTCGTTGAATTCGTTTGTGTACGTGGAGTTCAACTCTGGGAAGTGTCTAAGGACGATACCCCGGCAGCAGCATCGCGCGCCAGAAAACGGGGGACACGGGCATCGCGAATTGCCAAAAAGGCCAGAAGCAGAAAATCATCATCATCGCGTCGGCGGCGCCGTGCGAAAAGCGGACGCCCAATAAGATAAGGACGGAGGGAAAGCCTGCTTGCGTTGATTGTGTCTCAGCTTATTAGGTAGTGTTGCGATGTCATCTTGATGAAGTAACGGTGGGTGTTCAATCTTAGTAACGTCATATTTGACGTGGGGACCGAAGTGACTGCTGCAAACTTAGAGGAGCTCGCCGCGGAAAATGTCTAACGTTTCGCTACTTTCCAGAGTGCAGCCAAGGCGGTTGCTGCGTCCTGGATCGACCGCTGTTCAGTCACTGTTGGTCCACGTTGGACAATCGCCGTATGCCGCTTCTCCGTTTGGGATTTGGATGGAGCCGTGATTCTCCTCACAGCGATGAAATATTTTTCTTGTAATTCTTCCGAGCTCAACTAACCTCCTTAGAAGCTGACGATACCAAATGAGAAGATTTATTGTTTATTCCGTCCAAGAGCAACAAACTTTAAGCTGTGCGTCGGCCCAAGACGAAATGCAAAATAAGAGAAATCACCGCGAAAACCAGCAGCAGGTGAATTAGACCACTAGCCACGTGAAAAATGGTAAAGCCGCCGATCCAGGCGATCAGCAGGATCACGAACAAAATTGTCCAGATGCTCATACGGTTTCCTCCTAAATCTCAGCGCTCTGTTTTCAACCTTAACTTTAGGTAGAGGATTGCGGCACACGGTATCAGGCGAACTCTGTAAAAGAGCGGGATTTTACGAGTAGTAACGTGTGTTGCACTACTCTTTTTCCGTGTGGCAAACGATCTTTCGATGACTTGTTTCCCAAAAACCCGCACCTTCTGAAGCCGACAAGTGTTTGATTGTGCCTCGCATTCGGCAATGTATGCTGACCAGAACCAAATGACTTTGGGAATCTAAACCAAATTCGACAGAATAGTTCTACTGGCGTTCGTGTCGCCGAACGGCACTTCGCCAAAAAGAGGGTTTTCCCTGACAGACGGCACTCTGGATTAAGAGTACAGTAGCGAAAATAAAAAGGGCCTATCCTACGAATGTCCCAATGTCCCAGGTGTATGTCAGAACACTTAGCGAAAATTCTGGTTTACAGCCTTGCTGCTGTCGTCGCCCTATAACTATTTTTCAAGCCGCATGGTAAACGCTGACCAATGGTCAGGCTCCGGCAAACAAACCGTGTCCGAAGCTTGGCCGAGCAAAAAAGAACCACCCGTTAGCGTGTTCCGTTTTCGTAACAGATCACGCAAAATCACCTAGGTTTCTGAGATCTCAGATATTGTTGGTTAACCCCAACGCTTATCGAGGGGAGGGCCGGACGTTGCTCAGTGATACTTCGAACTCCTTGGGAGCTGCGCATCGGCCCTTCAAAACTTCAGGCCCATGTTTTGAGAACGCGATCTTCTTCTATCTGAAATGCGAGATTTCGGATTATCGTTTGGTCGCCTTTCGAACGGTGCGGATCGCCTCAAGTAAATCGCAAACATTCTCGACTCTTAATCCGGAAGCCAGGAAATTCTCGGTTTCCCGCACGCGCACGTGCCGGTAGGTAACTGGCAGCCTCGAAAGCACCCATACTGATTCGATTGTGCCGCCTCGAACGTCTAGGAGCGCAAGGACGGTCGTGCGCTTTCGGTCCGCTCTCGGAGTCTCGATAATCCAGTTACGTCCCGAACATCTGTTGCAACACGTTGCAAAAGTTACCGAGATCAACAACCCGGTTTTGCGATATCGCAAGAGTGGTCTGAATCGCTTATTTTTTCTGACTTCCAGGAATTGGTTTGGAAAGGCCTCAAGTACACTCCTCACAAAGGACGCGCGGAGTACACACCCTCTCTGTCGAAGAGAGCTGTAGGTCCGTTGTTCTGATGCCTCATAGCCAAGACGGGTATAGACGTTCAGAAGACCACCAAAACGTTTGTTGTACGTCGTCAATCCCGGACAAAGACGCGACTGGTCGATAATGCGGCTACTCAGCTTTCCGTGCTCCTTGTACACACGCCTGAGTCGGTCGAGCAAATCCTCATTGCTAAGGCGGTTCGTCATACTTGCAAACACTTCCTGGGCTCGAAGAAATAATGCTTGCGAGATGATTGCCTCGAATGCATGGGGATAAACAATCCAGTCTGAGACCGGAAGTCGCCGCACGGGGGTTGCTAGTAAAGCTGTAGTTCGACCCCAAACATGCATCCCGATGTAATGGATATCCTAGAGCATAATCCTGAGCGTATTGCCTTTCCATCTTGCTCCGAGCACATAAGGGATCCCCTGCTCGTTGAGATGCGCTGCGATTTCGTTTACCGACCGCCGTTCGTCAGCAAACTCGCGAAATATACGCCGAATAATCGATATTTCTTCGCGCGGACCGGGAACAAACGTTACCCGTTCTTCCACCAAGCTCTTTCGTTCTCCGAATTCGAGCAATTGTTTTGGGTTTCCATCTTTATTGAGCAACTGGCGCCGAAGGCCATAGGGAGCCCTGCCGCCCAGTTTGTATCCCAGTTTCGCTAGGCGAAGTTGTCCGGTCCGCACTTTAACGGAGAGTTCACGGCTGTATTCCCCGGCCATGGTTCGCTTCAGCGCCTTAAGAATCCACGCCAAAGCGCCCTCGTGGTCGCTGAACAACTCTGCGCAGTAATGAATTGGGACGCCTGCAGATTTGCAGAGGTACTCGTAATGAGCTGCCTCGTCATGATCCTGGAAGCGTCCCCACCGGCTAACGTCATAAACGAGAACAGCGCGAAATTCTTTCTGGCCGCCAACAACATCCTTTAATAGCTGTTTCAGCGCCGCCCGATTCTTGAGCCGCAGTCCGCTTTTGGCGGGGTCAGAGTAGGTTTTGACCACCTCGAAGTTGTGTTCGAGGGCGTAATGGGCGATAGCGTCGGTTTGATTATCCAGCGAATACTGTTGATGGTCCGTCGACATCCGTACATATTGAGCCGCAGGCACGAGAATCTTTTCCATAAAGCCTCCTGCGGTAATCCATCGGCAGAAAGCAGCCAGGCTTTAGGCCATTGCAATCTTGTTCGAGGTGCGATAGAGTGCCGCGAGTTTCTAGAGTGGATCAATGACGTGGATGAGGCGTTACTGGCGGCCTGAAACCAGAGTTGATCCAGTCGGGCCCATTCCCGCTGCGCAATATGTCCGAATGTCGGACGATATGCAGCAATACTCGATTGACAACCAAAAAACAGCAATTGGGGAATACGCTGCGAGTCACGGCTTCTTGGTGATTAAGACTTATTCGGACCCCGGCAAGAGTGGGGTACTTGCCAAAAACAGAAAAGGTTTGAGCGAACTGCTCAAAGATGTTGTGAGTGGAACGGCGCAATTCAAGGCAATCCTAGTTTTTGACGTCAGTCGTTGGGGGCGATTTCAAGACAACGACGAAGCTGCATATTACGAGTTTCTTTGTGCCAAGTCTGGGATTCCGCTTCACTACTGTGCCGAGCCTTTTAACAACGACGGAACAGCGATCAGCTCTCTTCTTAAGGCACTGAAACGCAGTATGGCGGCGGAGTTCAGTCGGGAATTGGGCGAAAAGGTATTGAGAGGCAAGACTCGCATTATCCAGCTTGGGTTTCGGGTTGGCGGGTATCCCGGTTACGGCTTTCGCCGGGTGATGGTTTCCGCGAACGGAACCCGCAAACAGGAAATGAATACGGGCGAGCACAAAAGCTTCACAACTGATCGAGTGATTCTGGTTCCGGGTCCTACGAAAGAGGTCGAAGGTATCAAAGAAATGTTCGCGATGGCAACCGAGAGGAAAGGATGCGCAGAAATCGCTCGTCAATTAAACCTCAGAGGTTTCGTTAAACAAGGGAGACCTTGGACCAACCAAACTGTGTATTACACAATTACGAACCCTAAGTACGTAGGGCACAATGTGTGGGGTCGCACAACAGGGAGGTTACGCACCACACGGATTACGCTTCCGCCCGACCGATGGGTGAAGAAATGTGGGGCTTTTGAGTCACTCGTTGATCAAAAGACCTTCGATCGAGCACAAACCAGGTTGCTGAAAATCGCTGATTATCGTTGGACAGATGAGCAGATCCTGAAGCGCGCTCGACAACTCATCAAAGCCAAGGGAAGAATCAGTGAGAAGCTGATATTAGAAGCTCGGAATATGCCTGCATCGAGCACCATTCACAAACATTTCGGAAGCTATCGCCAATTCTATAAAAAATTGGGGTACCACCTTGAGGAACAAGATTTTTATCGTGGAGAGGAATGCGAACGGTCGTTGCGATTACGGCGCGCGCTCGTTTCCAAGATCAAAGGATTATTCCCAGAGCACGTTGAAATTACTCATGCTCCGCAACACACCCGTTCGATCTTGCGCATCGACAACACCTTCCTGGTGTCTGTCCTGTTATGCCGGACCAGGGGGAGCGGACGAGGTCTTTGCTGGGTGGTTGAGCCTAACCTTCTCGAACGTAATTACGTAACCTTATTTTGCAAGATGAATACAACTCACGATCACGTACTGAGCTACAACCTATTTGCTGAAATGAATTTCAAGTCGCATCGATCTTGTGTAAACGATCCGTGGTTGAAGAACTCATTACGCCTACGAAAACTGGCAGACTTCTATGTTTCTGTGAAGAAACTCTGGAGTCAAAAGACGGGAACCCAAGCTGCCTGATCGCTGCTCTTGATGCGTAAGAAATTTCGGTGCGCCCAAATTTAACTTTGTAATTGCCAGAGTCCGCTGCCGGTTCTTTCACAGCAAGAGGTTAAGGCAAAACCGTGTGATTTATAGACTACTGTTGATAACAGATGGGATGAGAAGGCCGGTCTCCGGACGGGATGCTGTAGGCTCCCAAGTTATCAACGCGCTCGAAGCGCAAAAGATAAAGGAGACCGGCAATGAAGAAGGTTAGCACCGTAGCAGTGAAGGCGAGCAGAAAAATCTCACAATCGAAGTTAACCGTCGGGCTGGACCTGGGCGATCGC
>Ga0157372_10001330_pt1 | contig 26716 bp, 20 predicted proteins | sample C55metaG_FD_115307 | JGI IMG/M metagenome (GOLD analysis project Ga0157372, IMG submission 115307) | Corn rhizosphere microbial communities from Kellogg Biological Station, Michigan, USA - C5-5 metaG | ecosystem: Host-associated > Plants > Roots > Rhizosphere > Soil | place: USA: Michigan...
CAAAATGGATAAAAGAGGGAAAATTTTGAATTTGCATCAAAAGTTAAAAACGACCACCTTTTGCAAGCAGGCCCCCCCCCCCCCTGCTTCGGTGGTCACAACTCCAACGAAATTAACAACCGCTCCTCTCGCACGAGGAAGCTTCGTTCAGGGCTCGCGCAACGGACCGGTCGCCCGCCGCTACGCTAGCGCAACTATGAAGGGTGGCTCTTCAGTTGTTCAGGTTATCCTCACACGCGCCGCAAGGTCGGGAGAACGCAGGCTCGTGCGCGGACTCGGGAGGGGCACCATGGTTGCAGCAACCTGCCGCGCGGCGGAGCTCGGGAGCAGGTCATCACCTGAACGGGGTCGGCCGTTCGCGCGCAACCTCTGCGACAAGGGTGGATCTCGGAACCGCAGCTCTAGGGTAAGAAAAGGCGGGAAACGGACATCCCACCGCCCCTCTGCTGCGGCAGCTGCGAGCGCCAAATTTCCGTCGTTCAGCGGCCGGCGCATTCTCAAAAGGACCCGTTTGCCTGAACGTTCCGCCCTTTGGCCGGAGACGTGTCGGCGCAGAATCTGATCGAGTAGTTGCGATAATCGACTCAATGTCTATCCCGTGCGGAGGGGTGGCAACTTGATGTCTATGAGTGTGAGGCAGCAGAGTCGGAGGGTAGCGGCTGAGCTCCGCCTGCTCGACTTGATCACCCGTTTCGAGTCCCGGGGAAAAGCGGTCGAGGTCAACTTCCGGCAGCTCGTCAGTGCGGACGGCGGCACGAGCAAGAGCGCGCACGCGATTCATCCATACCCTGCGAAGCTGCTCGTCAACATCCCGCAGTTTTTCCTTGCTGCCCTACCGACTGTGGTGGGCAGCTCGCTGCTTGATCCTTTCTGCGGCTCGGGGACGGTGCTCTACGAGGGTATGCTGGCTGGCCTGCATCCAATTGGCTCAGACTCAAACCCGTTGGCCCGGCTCATCACCCGGGCCAAGCTTACGCCGCTGGATCGAGAGGTCGCCCGACGGCAACTCAACGAGGTGATGGCAGCTTATCCCTCTACATCCCCTACGATTCCGGATGTGGTGAACCGTGGCTACTGGTTCTCGGATAGGATCTCCGATTGCCTCGGTAGGTTGAAGACGGCAATCGAGCGCTGCGTGCCGGCACCGCATCGGCCGGTGTTCGACGTCAGTTTTTCAGCGACGGTAAGACGCGTCAGCTACGCCGATCCGAGATTGTCGGTCCCGGTCAAGATCAATCCCGACCGAAGCGCGAGATATGGGGCCAAGGGCGATGACGTCATCCGTCGTCTTGGACGTCTCGCCAACATCGACGTGGGAGCGGTGTTTTGGAGCATCGCCAACCAAAACATCCAGCGTTGCCCCGCACTCGGACAAGGACTCACTGGCGATCAGCTAGAAATTTTTTCTGATGCGCGATCACTCGAACTTGCAGAGGCTTCTGTCGGACTCGCCATCACGTCACCACCCTACGTTGGGGCTCAAAAATATGTACGAGCGTCTAGCCTGTCGCTTGGATGGCTCGGCCTGACCCCGGATTGCAAGTTGCGGCCCATCGAGCATCAATCGATCGGGCGCGAACACCTCGCGGCTAACGAAGCGCTTGAGCCTTCGGGCACGGGCGTAGCCGAGGCCGATTGCCTCCTGGACCAGATCGTAGAGCGCAATCCCCTTCGTGCACGAATTGCACAGCGCTATCTGCTCGAGATGCGCGACGCCTTGTCTGAGCTTTCGCGCACGATGCGCCATGACGGCAGTCTGATCCTCGTGGTCGGTCCAAACCTTGTCGCCGGCCTCCAGTTTCCGACGCCGTTCTTTCTGCAACGGATCGCTGAGAGTCTAGGCTTCTCCACTCAGCTTCATCTTATCGACTCTATAGATTCGCGGGGCCTGATGACGAAGCGCAACCGCACCGCGGGGATAATTCAACAGGAGTCCGTGTTTCTCTTGAAGCGGGTACGCACCGGTGCGTAGCGATCCTAGGCACGATGCCATCACCGACGAGCTGCAGTCGAAGATCAAGACTCTGCACAGCTCCATTTGGGAGCGAAGGGCTGACTGGCCTGAGGTGCTCGACTGGCTCGACCAGTTCGAGCAGCACGACGACCCCGACTCCGATGAGCAGCTTCAGGTGCTCCGACTGCTTTCAAACTTCATGTATTTCGGAGTAAACGAGATTCGAGCTCTGCTCCGCTCCCTCTTTCGAGACACTTTCCGCCCACAGGTCGCCAAGGAGGTGCGCTCAGGACTGCATTCGTCGACTACCCTCGACATGGTCGGCAGCATGGTCGACGTCGAGCTGCGGCGTACGCGCTTCGTGTCGCTTGGCAACCCATCGGAGAGCAGCGCGCTTCTTCTCTACTACTTCCGGCAGGAGAACGCCCTGCCGAAGGACCTCTTCCTGCACGGTTCGGACATATTCGATCTTTCGGCTGTCGAGTCAGGCGGCCTAAAGGTTCGGGATACACACATAACCCGCTACGTCTTCATAGATGATCTCTGCGGCTCAGGACATCAGGGCCGGGAATATTCCGATCGTATCGTGAAGCCGCTCAAGAGCACAAGCCCGGGCGTGAAGACCTACTACTACCCAATTTTTGGACTGTCCGACGGTATCGACCTTCTACGCACGCAATCGGCGTTCGATGAAGTTTATCCCGTAGTCGAACTGGACCAAACATTTCGGGCCTTCGCCACTGATTCACGCCTCTATATCGAGCCGAAGATTGCCCTGCTTCGATTGGCTACTGAGGCCACGTGCCGGCGCTACGGAGACGAATTAGTGCCCGCACACCCGCTGGGTTGGGAGGACGGCCAGCTCTACATTGGCTTCGCACATAATACGCCGGACAACAGTCTTCCGATATTCTGGTGCGACCAAACTGGTCCACGACCTTGGCGGCCAATCTTCCGCCGATACCCTAAGGTTTTCTGGTGATGTCCGGCGTAACGTTAAGCAACCCGTTTAGCCTGACGAAGGCCAATGACCTGAGCGACGATCAAATTCAGGAGCTTTGGGTGGATATCGCGCCGCCCGACAGCCCGGACTCACTGTTCAGCGCTGGCAGGTTCGCATCGCCGATGCCGACGTTCATCTTGGGCAGCAAGGGTAGCGGCAAGACGCACCTAATGCGCTACGCCTCCTTCCCGTTGCAAAAGAAGCGGTTCGAGAGGGATGGATTGAGACCGCTTCCCGGCGCCCGCGTTGACGGCTACGTGGGGATATATACGCTCTGCAGCGGGCTTGAGACCGGCCGTTTCCAAGGGAAGGGCCAGTCCGACGAGGCCTGGCTTGAGGTGATCTCCTACTATCTCGAGCTTTCGCTCGGAATCGCAGCACTCGCGGTAACGGACGATCTTCTGGATGGCGACGTCCAACACAATATTGAGACGGCGTTTTGTGCGGCGGTCGGCCAGCTTTTCGATTCCGATCCGCCCGCCGCCAATAGCGTGGGGGGCCTAATCGACGATCTCGAGCGGCGCAGACGCGAGCTCGACTACCAGGTCAACAACGCCGCGTTCACCGGTGAGCTGGTCCCCAACGTCACAGCCAGCCGGGGTAAGCTAATCTTCGGCATTCCCCAAGCCTTCCAGAGTTGCTCCAGCGACCTCGGCGGCTTCCTCTTCGCCTATCAGCTGGACGAGCTTGAGAATCTGACCGAGGCCCAGCAGAAGCACGTGAACACCCTAGTGCGTGATCGCCGCGGGCCAGCCACTCTCAAAATCGGTGCCCGGCAATTCGGGATTAAAACCCACGCCACGATGAGCGCGGCCGAGGAAAACATCAGGGACTCCGAGTTTGAGGAGCTGCGGCTGGATCTCCGATTCCGGCGGAACGAGAAGACGTACAGGGAGCTCGTGGCGTTGTTGGTCGAACGCCGCCTTCAGAACTTTTGGCCGCAGTCTTCGACTGGATTGGCCGGTCGAAGTCGCCGTCTCGCGGACTGGTTCGAGGAGCCTAAACGCGATCCTTTCGATCCTTTCTTCGAGAGATTGGTCAAGAACGCGCCATCCCCGGAGAGGCCGCATATGGTTCATTTGCGGGAAGCGCTGGCGGGTCAGCTTTCGCGCGGCGGCATCCGCGGGGTCCGGAAAGAAGAGGATATCCCTGCGATCATGAACGCGATCGCTGTTCCCGATGCGCCTCTCCTGGAGAAGCTTAACACCTTCCTCATGTTCAACGCATGGGCCAAGGGCTTGGACCTCGCACAGACGGCGACTTCGGTCAGATCTAACTGTGAGGCGTTCGTCAGGTCAAAAGGCGCTGGACCGTATCGGCAGAAGCTTGACCACTACAAGTCGGACCTGATCGCCCAGATGTTCAGGGACGCGTCCTATAGACACAACTACGGCGGACTCGACGAGTTCACCCGCATGTCCGAGGGGCAGCCTAGAGCGTTGATCACGTTGCTGAAGCAAACCTTCGATTGGGCGACCTTCCAAGGTGAGAGACCTTTTGAGGCGGGCAGCATAAGTATAGACGCGGAAAGCAAGGGCGCGCTCGCCGCGGCGGATTGGTTCTACAACAACATGAGGAAGGCGGGGGGCGACGGGCAAGCGATCCTCATCGCGGTAGATCGGCTGGCGGAACTCTTTCGGATCAACAGGTTCGCCGACAATCCTATCGAATGCTCGCTCATTGGTTTCAGCGTGAGCGCACGGGTAGGTTCCGAGATCTCCCAACGGAATCTCCGTCTCGCTCTCGACCACTCATTCCTTGTGGAGATTCTCGGGGGGCAATCCGACCGGAATTCCGAGCAGGTGACCGGCAAGTTCCAGCTCAACAGGATGCTGGTACCCAAATGGGGGCTCGCGACCGGACGCAGGGGCATCAAGCCATTCAGCGAAGTGGAGATGAACGCTATATTCGACCCTCGGATGGGTGAAGCTTTCGAGAAGGTGAAGGCTGACTGGGCGACCCGGATGAATGCTCCCTTTGAACGCGCGCGCCGCGCGTCCAAGGATTTCGCCGAGAGCGACGCAGGCGACAGCCAGGTCGACCTTTTCGGCGACTGAGCTATGGCGCACGATTACGGACTTTACCTGCGCCAGGAAATCTTCGGCGCCCGGGGGTGGCGAGGGACCGACACCTATGACCTGTTCCTCTCCGCGTTCAATCTCGGCGAGCGGACCGTCGAGGTATTCGGCCGCATCGGGGCGACCGAGAAGATCTGGCTTATACACGAGGAATACGGGCTCTCTGGCAGTCAGTTGCCAAGCGGACAGAAGTTCGAACTCGCGTGCTCGGACGAGGCGATTTACTGCAAGGTCCTAATCGACAGCTTGCTCGCAAACGGTAAGCTGGACGCTGCACGTACGAAGCTGTGCATAGACATTACCGGAATCCTCCGACCCCATTTGATGTTCCTGATGCTCTACTTAAAGCGCCTAGGCGTACGCGTGGTGGATATGCTGTACGCCGAGCCTAAGCACTACGCGCTCAAGGAGAAGACGCCGTTCTCGACAGGATCAATCCTCGAGGTGCGACCCGTTCGAGGCTTCGAAGGAGCTTCCAGCATGCGTGGTGGGGACGATTTTCTTGTCATCGGTATGGGATATGATGATCGCCTGCTCGCCGCGGTCGCCGAGAACAAGGACAAGGCCGAGAAGCACCAAGTGTTCGGTCTTCCGTCGCTACGGGCCGACATGTACCAAGAAAGCGTGCTGAGATCCCGCCGGGCGGCGGATGAGCTTGGCGATCCCAACTTTTCCGAGACGCATCGGTCGTTCGCACCCGCGAATGACCCCTTCGGGACGGCGTCGGTGCTAGGCGAGATCATCGAGCGGCGACTGGCCCGACAGCCCCGCACCAGCTTGATGCTATGCCCGCTGGGCACCAAGGCGCAGGCGCTTGGCTTCGCGCTCTACCACATCTTCCAGGGGGGGGCACTCGGTACACGCATTGTCTTCCCTTTCAGCCAAGGTTACTCGCCCAAGACAGGGACCGATATGGCCCGCGCTTGGCTCTATCGCGTCGAGCTTTGACCGCGCCTCGGGCCTTCGAAGATGGCGGGCGCCATTTTGTGCTGAAAAGCACGCAGGACGTCGCAAGGCGCGCTGTCGGATAGCCTGGCAGGCCCCGGGCGCGGGCATCCGCTGTTTCTGCTCCTGCAGGTGCAACTACCGACCTAGATCCTGCCACTCGCTCACCATTCGGCCTAATGTCCGCTTTGCGGCCCGGCGCCCATTAGCTGCCGGACTGCGACCGGCCGGTCGCCGATGTGGCGCTTCACCTGAACGAAACGCAGGTCTCAAGATGACACGCGACCGAGCTGGATCCCCACCATCAAATCTATAGCCGCCATACGGCGGCCGTGGGGCTGAATGTCTGACATCGGTGGTTTCCTGCCTCACCGCCTTGCGAGCAGGGGCGACACGATCAAGGCAGCGGCTGTCAACGCAACGACCAGCTTCCCAGCGTCTCTCCCGACTCGAGGAGCGCAATGTTGCTGCTTCGCTTCACGGCGACAATCCGAAGCGGGTCGGGGTCCAGTTGACTCTCTTCAGCGGCCGGTTCACGAACCGCATTGGGGGAGGGGCGGCGCTTGGCATTCAATGAACTGCGCAAGGAACTTGCGGATGCCAGGTTAAGGCATTCGCAGATCGTGAGCCGCGCCTCAGGACTAGTGAAGGGCGTTCTCGTCGTCGGCGGTGCTGCGATCGCCGGCGTCTGTCAGTTCATCAACTGGCCCGCCAACACCACTCCCCCCGTAGCCGACGTGGTCGGCATGGCGGCCACTGCCGCAGTGGCGCTTGGCGGCCTGTATGTGTTGGGCACGGAGCAGGACGCGGCCCGCGCTGTTAATGTAGCGAGTGAGGCGATCGAGGAGGCAGAGGAAGCCACCGCGAAGCTGGATGATATGCAAGAGGTCTTTGACGCATTCGACCGTCTAGCTGAGACCTATCAGATTTGCCTTACCCTGCGGGGCGCAATCGAGCAGATTGCCGTCGGCTCCACCGCGCTGGACGATTTCATTGCCAAGCTGTTTGACCTGATTTCCAGGCCCCTTTCGATCGCTGCTGGGTTCGCTCAGGCCGACCAGTGGACACTCGGCGTTTACAAGGCAGAGCCTTCCTCGACTCCTGGCAAAATGCAACTTCGCTGCATCTCGCATCACCGAGCGGTTCAGTGCCAACTCCACGAAGCACGCGTTTGGCCGGAAGGCGTCGGCATTGCTGGGCTGGCGTTCTCCAACAAGCGCGAAATCGTTGTTCCCGACTTGCGGGCGGAAGGCATGCAGGCGGTGTTTGGCCCTCAAGGGCACCAGCGGGCCACCGACGCAGCGCGGTACGTTTCAATGGTCGCAGTGCCAATAACTCAGGTGGACGTCGACAGTGCTTGGGGGGTGTTGAACGCCACCAGTGATCGCCCCGACCACTTTTCCGCCGCGAGCAACCCGGGCTTCAAAACCGACGAGCCCGTTCGGGCCGTTGCTGCGTTCATCGGATTGGCCGTGGCGATGTGGGCGGCTCGAAGCCGCGGATCGCCTGGACTGGCCACGAGACCGTGATTCAGTTACTGTTAACCTGTTCACACCCAAGGAGGGCACATGAACGTCGCCGCGCAGTCTCCTGAGGCAGACATCGATCGCGACATCGAGAAAATCGTCGGCGAAGCAGTGCGTGGGACCATTTCTGCGGACAGCGCGGCTCGTCTGGTCGAGCTGTACAGCAAGCGGCTCCGGCTCATGCGGCCTTCGGCGAGTGTGAAGCGCCCGGTGGGCTATTTCTCTCGCCGCTTTGGCTAAGCTCTTCGACTGCGGCAATGCGCTCCTGGTCCGCCGCATGGCCCGCCATGACTCGCTGCCGCGGTTGGACTTGACGTCCAATCGCTACCGAGCCGGCGCTGGTAACAGCGTCATTGAATTTTATGTTCCACCCTCGCAGCGGTCCGCTGTTTCGGACGGTTATTCTCCGCCTTCTCACCCGAGCGGCGAACTCCTCGAAGTGACGCAAACTAGGGCCGTAACTGCAGACTCAACAGCCAGAAGGATCCGAGTGGCCGATTCAGGTACCGACGGCTCTTCCTCCGCTCGGCAGACTGGGGCAACGCCCCCAGACTTTGCGACCCAACTCGCCTACTGGGCAAACGCCTTTCGCCGCAAGTTCTCGCAGCTTGTCCAAGGCTACCGCACATTCGCTTGAGTCATGCTTCTCATGACATGACCGAGCAGAATTCGTGAATAGCAGCATGTCTGTGCTGAACGCCTGCAGACCCTCGAGGGACAGCGTTTGGTGTGCTGGCACTGACGAGCCTGTCTTCCACCCGCATCTGGAAAGCACGCCCCTGATCGCTGGATCCTCAAGATTTATGTCAATGTCGGTCTCACCACCTCGAGCCGTCGAAAGACGGATCATCAACCGCCTTGATTCCGCGGCCGCTTGATCAAGTGCCTCCTTGCCTGCCTTGCCGACAGCATCGAAATCCGGGTTCAGCGGCTCGACCAACGGGAATGCAAACGGGTTAGCTAAGTACGGCGTCATGCTCGATGCCCAGGCGGCATTGTAGAGCTCGCTCGGATTCACAGCGCCGACAAGCAGCCGCGAATAGGGAACGATGAAGCTTCCTTTGTCTGGATCGGAGTCATTGGCCCAGAGAGCATCGAACGGCGGATAGTGGTCGATCCTGAACTGAGCCCTCGACGGGATCACAGGCTCCCCTTGGCCATTCTTCATGGCGATCGCGAAGTAGGCCACTGGCTGGTTCCCGAACTCGCCGTTGTCCCCCGTCCGACAAAAGAATGCGGTCCTCGCAACCAGCGGGGGACGAAGCTCTTCTCGCTGAGCCTTGAAGGTGGTCGTGTCGGTAAACTTGTCGCTGCTGGCGACATATCGGAATGGCTCGGACACCTCCGGCACGGCCAATGGATCCGCTCTGTGACAGCCACTCAAGATCAATGCGCAGCCGACCATCCCGTTTAGCGCAATGCGCAATGCGAAAGAAGCCGACGAAACTCTATACCCTGTCATTCAGCGCCCCCGAACCCAACGAGCGCGCTTGTCACGGTTTCTGTGACTTTTTCAATATCCCGCAAGCGGGGATATGGCCCAAAGGCGCAGCACCTCTCCCGGCTTCCGAGATCCGCGCTACGAACAGGTCATCGAGATTTTGAGGGCCCGCCGAAAGGTTATCGGCATGTCCCAGCAGGCGCTCGCAGAGCGCCTTGGACTCCACAAGCAATTTGTGTCTCGCGTGGAGCTCGGCGAGCGGCGTCTAGACTTTGTAGAGTTTGCCGATTTTGCGCGAGCACTGGATCTGGTTCCTGCGGAGCTAATCGCTGCTATCCCGCGAGATTGAAAATGACTCGCCAGATGTCATTACTCTGGCTGGCCGAGCCGCATGGTGTAGCTGGCCATCTGTGCCAAATCGGTCACGCGTTTTTTTGTGGCGACAGACGCCGCCTGCCAAACCGAAGCCTAATACTAGCATTGCCCATGTAGCAGCCTCTGGGACAATAGCGACTGCAGTCACGGTGGCGGTGCCGCTGTATGTCGTCCTCGTATTTCCAGGATCGTAAATTCGATCGACAATGGAAAAGGACGACTGCGTTCCCGGCGTCAGCAAAGCGAGCAGGTCGGACTGGCCAAGGACCTGATCCGCATAGCCAGCCCCCCCTCGTGACGGCCCGTAGTTGGTGATGGAGAATTCACTGAAAGTCTGCCCGAGATACTCGCCCGCTTCGTAGTATCGCTGATCGCTGAAGCCGATTTGAGTGATGAAAACGTCGGCATAGTCATTTTCGACGCCGGAGATAATTTGATATGGAACTGCCGACTGAGCAGCGCTCGGCAGGAGCGAAAACACGTTTGAGCTTATCGCGGCTGCCGAACCGACCACGAAATTGGTATAAGTTCTCTGTCCGGTGTCGTTTACACTGAAAAACCGCGGATCAAATGTTGCAGAGTAGGTGAAATCGAGTGGCAGACTAACAGTGCCTGAGCCGTCGACGGATGTAATTACGATAGCAAAACTGACGTTAATCGCCGCGCCCGCGGCGGACGTAAAAAAAGAAGCAGCGGCTCCAACCGCGAGCAAAAAGATCTTTCTCACAGAAACCTCTTAGCGCCCTAGTTTCTTGATGGCTGAGCTAGACCGCCCCCACCTAGTAGAACTTTTCCAATTTGTCTGCGATCGCCAACGCGGCCACAGACTGAGCCTCGGTTGGTATCTTGGCCGGCAAATAAGTACAGGCTTGGAGAATGCCCGCGTCTTTGGGCGAAAGCTGCTTAATTGATTTGCCGAATGCAAGCATCTGAGCCCAGTATTCGCCACCCTGGATGACGACCTCCGTTTGGGCTTCTATCCCGCTTTTTGCATCGCGATCCTTACGCTCCTCGCGCTTGGTGGCACGTGCTTCCTCGGGATTTATCAAAGAATCTCTGAAGTCGCTGTCGTAGGCAACCTCGTGCTTAGCAAGATCGGCCCAGCAGGCCTGCTTCTTTGCCCACTCGCTCAGGTTGCGGACACCAGCCGGCGGGCTTGTGATGACTGCGTTCGCTGCTTCCGCAGCTGCAAGGCAGGCCCGCTCCAATGACCCGGGAACTCTCTGCAGCCGCCAGACTTGGTCAAGGTCGATAACGCGTTTCCAGCGATCCGCATCTTCAACAACCTTTGCCAAGGCGTAAGTGACGATGTTCGCTCTATAACCGCCTGTGTACCAAGCCTGCTGAGGGACTATCCGTTCCAAGTTACGGAAGATGATTGCCTTGGCGATAAGCCGCTTGAACCAAACTTCATCGAATCCAGTGTCGCTCTTGGCCCACTCGTCACCGATGGTCTTTGCTAAGTCCGTGAAGTTCTTCTGAGATCCAAGACTGACGACATGCGGCTTACGGCGATATGTGTTCTCGAATTTCGCTAGGTCGGTTTTCGTGAGGAACTGAGATTTTGGGTACATAGCTTCGAACTGCTTGCGCTCGGATGCAGATCGACGTCCGCGTTCGTCCGCAAACTGGCCTCGAGCACGCTCGTAAAACCACTTCGTTTCCCGAAAATGATCTTCCCCAGCCGGCGCAAGCACCCGACGTGAGAATTGCTCCATCCGCACGTGGAAAGGATGGTTAGCGAAGAAGTCCGCAGCGTTGATCTTGTTCTGGCTGTTCGCAAACTGAGAGATGCTGGGCACAACTTGCTCGGCCCGATCCGCAGGCACCACCGACAACTTCATCTGGACGAACACGCCCTTGAGCTGCTCCGGAGCAAGCTTCCGTGCCGCATGGATCGACGCCGTCGTCTGACCACCATTCACGATCTGAAAGTTCGTCGCGGACATCAGGAACAGGCCCTCGCCCATTTCCGCAATTTCCACTGTCTCTGCCGTCGCAGTGAGTCCATTATTGTAGGAGAAGAACATGGAAGGGTCGTCACGGATCGTGTCACGGATTCCGCGATTCACCTTGTTCCTCGCCTGAAGGAAGCTGCGGACGTTCGCTTCCAGCAGCCGGGCGCCCCACTTGTCGTAGATGGCGGCAAGCTGCGTGCCCGAGATGACAGCGATATAGCAGTCGAGCGGTGAGCCCTCCTGCGATGCGCGTAAAACGGGAATTGCATCTTCGAAATCGTCAGCGAAATTGATTATCAGATCCTCGCGAGTCTGGCCCGACGAAACGAAACGCTGGATTCGCGACAGATCCCATACATTTGAGGTCACTGGGATACCCCCGATCGAGCCCACGGGCTGCGCATCGGTTCTGGCGTTGTTGACGCGATTAGTAACGAGGATGAGCTTGATCTTGGAAATCCGCTTCCACGCCTGACACATCATGTCGGCGAGCACGAAGGCGTTGCTGGTTTCCTCTAGCGCCTCGCGAAAGTCTCGGTCGCGCGCGGCCGCGGTAAAGTCGACGAGACGCGTGAGAAGCCTGTTGATCTCGGTCTTTACGATCGGCCGAGGCTCTTCGGAGCGAACAAACTCCGAAATCACGAGGCTGAGCACACCCTCCTCGTCCGTTGGGTCCCAGCTATATCCGTCTACCTGAATGGTTTTTCGTCCGAACTGCCCTTCGTAGAAACCGAGTGACAGGCTGCTGACCTCGCCTGCCTCGTCCAGAATGTCCGCCATCTTTTCGAGAAAGGCCTCAGCCGTGATCTGACCCAGAGCGTCGGCATCGCCCTGCACTTCGGCAAGCAGCTCCCGATGAAATTCCTTCAGCTCGTCCATCACCCGTTCCTCTGAACGATTAGCGTGTCCAGATCCTGAGAAGCTGACGCGTAGGGTGCACATGCATCGAGGCTGATGCTGTACCGTACACCCGAAACGCCTGTCGGGACCGGTGTCACGATGCGCGGAAAGTCGCCCTGAACCTCGAACTCGAGATGCTTTCCAACCGCCCAGCGACGATCAGTGTAGTCGTCGTCAAAATCGAACCCCGCCGCCGCGATGGCTTCTTCCCACAGCTGGTACGCTTCGGGGTCAGCGGCAGCGAACGTCTTCTCCAGAATGACGACATGGTCGGTCAGCGTCTGGCCATTCGGCTTGACGGCCGCATCCACCGGGCTGACCACCAAGAACAGCCGGGATCCATCGACATCCGCGAGCTGATCTTCCGAGGATATCTGTACAAATGGCTTTGCAGCCCCTCGACGCGCCTTGACCTCGATCAGGCAGCCGTCGAGTTCGAAATCCTTTGCAGCACCAAACGGCCCCTTCCAGGCTTCTATGGCAGCCCGCGCACCGATAAGTTCGATGAGGCGGATCAGAAACTGAAGTTCGCCGAGAAGTCCCCTCTGTTCCTCTAGCGAAAGCAGATCGGACCGGCCGCCGCGCAGGAGATGATACCACCGAAGCGTCCGCTTCACGGACCGCTGGAGCGCATCCTGATTGCTGATCGCCTCTTCGCCTGCTCGAACGATGTCCCGACACAGGTTGGCGAAGAGCTCCCGCTGCTCGCCATCCTTCAACAGCAGCAACAATACCCGACCTCCGCCAACCTCACGATAGACCAGCTCGAGACTCTTCATTTTAGGAAGCGGCTTCACCTGTTCCGTTTCCTCGGAGAGACGCAGTAAGAGGCCAGGCTCGGAGTCTGCCCCGACGACCCAGAAGTAGTCGTGACGGGCAGAGGGATCGACCCGACGAGCATCGACGCCGCCGTGAGAAAGCCCTTCCCAAGGATTTTCCGGCTTAGTCATCCTGAGGATCCTCGTCGCTGTCGTCTTCTCCGAAGAGTTCGCGCAACTTGGTCGTGTTGAGAATGTATTCGACCTTCTGATCCGGACGCTCGGAGACAGGAAAACTGATGCCCCACGCCACGACGGATTCGACGGGAACCTTTGCCCGCGCCGCCGCATCCAGATCCTCGGACTTGATGGCGAGGTTGAACAGAATGAAGAGCGGTCTTTCTCGTTGCTGGCGATAAATGCGATCGGGATAATTCACCTGGGCGTCGTCACTCAGGTTTCCATCCTTGCGGAACGCCGCTTCTGCCAGCTCGATTTCGCTGTCGCTTAGCCCGGTCCTCTCAACCCCCCTCGAAGCGACCCTTGATCGCTTGCCGCTTATGCTGAGGACCTGACGCTCAAGATCGGCGGCCTCCACTGACCGCTGCAGCGGGATCGTCGACCATTTGCCGATATTATCCGCGCGCCGATCTGGGCCGGATCTGAGCGAAGTCACGAGGACATCCCACTTCGACAGTTCGTCACCGGCCCTGTCAGCAATGTACTGGCGGATCGGCCGCGTATCGGTGAGAACGGAAGCGCGATCATTCTCGAAGGCGCGCAGGAAATCGTCGATCACTCTCACATCGACGCCGCGGACCAGAAAGCCCCCGGAAACTGCTTCGGCCGTGCTGGAGGTGAAGCCTTGCGAGGTGAGCTCTTCGAGCAGTCCCGTGCGCGCCCTGCGATTGCGATCCAGGGCTGACCCGGCGAGGCTAAGCTTCGTAGTCTCGACGTAGCTGTTCGAAAGGCCGACCTTCACATGCTTCTGGCCAGAGCCCATCTTGTTGCGGGCAGTGACCATTAGCGCACTGGGATGGCTGCGTACTGCAAGACCGAACTGCTCTGGCGTCGCGTTCGCCTGCTCCATGCGCTTGAGTTCCTGCTGAAGCTCCTCGGTCGCCTCGCTGATATGCGCATACCAGGACGCGGCTTCTTGGGGCATCCAGACCCGGCAGAGGTCCTCATAACTGGGACGGTAGCCAAACCACCGTCCCATCTGCATCAGCGTGTCATACATCAGCGAATTACGCAGGAAGTACGATACAGTGAGCCCCTCAAGCGTGAGTCCTCGGGAAAGCGAGAAGCCGCCGACCGCGACCACCGTAAGACCATGATCTCCGCCGGCATCGTAATCGACGCTCGCCGGAGACGATGAGTTGACCGCAACGACCGAGGTCGACGCAATCACGGGAAGCAGATTGGTAAGGATCTCGTCCCAGTCCGACCACGCGTCCTGATACTCCGTCCCCCAGCATCGTTTCAGCTCGGCGATTTCAGGATTTCGGAGTCCTGCGTCGGGCAGGCTGCCTTCCACGCGAACCGCGTCCTCGATCTTCTTGAGATGCTCATGCAGGCGATTGCGGAGAAGGTTCTGGATTCCGGTGAAGCGCGATGCGTTCACGAGCATCGAGGCGTGCTGCTTCCCCTGCCCGCGCAGGTTCCGGATAGTCCGAGCGATCAGGAAAACCCGAAGGGCATCTATCATGCTCTTCGGAAGCTCCGTTACCGGCTGCCCGATATTATGCTTCGCCGGCAGCAGGTCGCCGTTGTCAGTGATGTAGCGAAGGACGGCCGGCCTCTCGCCATCCTCGTCTGGCACGCCATCGAGAAAGACCTTGCGCGCGCCGAAGTAATTGGTTGGCGCGTCGAGCCCGATAATGAAATGCCGCGGGAAGAGATCCTGTTTTCCCAAGTCGGTTTCGGAGTCCGGATCAATGAAAATGTTGGCAAACGGGGTGGCCGTGTAACCAACGTAGCAGCTCCGCCGAAACAGACCGAGAAGCTCGCGTATCTGGCCGTTGATGCGGGAAACCTCGTCCTTGCCGTAGCTGATGTTGATGGACGCGTTGTCAGCCTCGTCGTCGATCAGCAGCATCGGCTGGTCGACCAGATCGGAGCCTCTGGCGGTGCTGTGCTCCTTTAGCCAGTCGACGAGATTGGCCAGCGTGCGGGAATTCTTCTTGATGACGAGCACCACCGGCACCGCGTAGGAGGCGATCTGGCTGGTGTTGGTTGTTGCGGTGGCCTTGTTGAAGTCACGCAACGTGGTGGTGAGGCTGACTGGCGCCTTTCGGTCGTCGAATGTCCCCACACCGATGGTGCGGGGTTTGTCGCGCGTATCGCGCTTCTCGAGCCGGCCGGTATCGCGGCCGACGAAGCCCTCGTCGATCCGGGCCTGGGTCTGATTCCGCAGGTTGTTGTGGATGCCGGCGATTACGACGATCAACCGATATCCAGCGTCGGCCGCCTTGCAGATCAGACCGACATAATTCTGAGTCTTGCCGCTCTGGACATGGCCGACGACCATGCCCTTTCGCTCCCAAGGCGTGTAATCATTTGGATTGCCCATGCGATCAAGAATTCGATCAGTTATCGCATCGGTGCCGGTGATCACGTCGGCTGGCAGTCGTTTTGACTGAAGCAGCTGCTTGTAACGGCTCCAGTAGTGGGGATCGATCTTCCCCTCCGCCTTGGCGTCGTTCAGCCACGGTTTGAAATCATGATCATCGACGGCCGCTCCTAGGCCCATGCTGATCCCGATGCGCTCTTCCAGCACTCGCGCAAGCTGCTCGGCGTCCTCGTCCGTTACGTCCTTGAACATCGGTGAAAACCGCATTGCTGCGATTGTCGCACGGATGCTGTCTGCCGTAGGCAAATCCTGCCCCGCAATGAGCTGCGAGACCACGCCATCCAGCTGGATCACTGGATCACTCATTGCTGCTCTCCGAAGCGATGACTTCTTCGACGATGGTTCGAGCCACCGCCCAGTTGGTATTGAAAGGCTCAACTTGACGAAGAATGTCGATGACGCGTTCGACGTCGGTGCCTTGTGCCAGCAGGCGCGGGACCATGGCTTCTGCCATCTGCTTTAACGCGAGGTTGTCGACTTCGTCTGCGCGTACCTCTTCCGGGCTGCCCGCAAAGTCTGCGTGCAGCGCCGCGACAGGCACTGACGACCCAAGGAGTCCGACAAGATTGGCAAAATCTGCCTGAAGATCCTCAGGCAACCGAACGGAGAAATCGGCGAATACCGGGTGAGCCAGATCGGGGCGGTAGATGATCGCGCCGTCCTTCTGGACGCGCTGCCAGAGCGGCAAATACTCCTGATCCACAAGGCGCTGGCCGCGACGTTGATATGTACGCTTTGAGGTGAGAGACAATCGCTCGACGAGGAGACGCATGCGCTCGCGAACCGCGGGCGGCAACTGAGCGGAAGCCTTCTTCACGTCGATCTTCCAGTCGGCATCCATTGAATTGGGAATGTCGACCCGTATGCGGCAGAGCTTTGTGAGCTCGGTTTGCCGAGCGAGGCCAAGCCAGCTGCCAGCGATTATCAACCGGCGGCCTCTATAAACGTAGAAACCCTGTGATCGCAGATGTCCCTCGGGACCGCCGAGGTCATCCCAATCTGCGGGCGATATGGACTTGTGGTGTGGGAGCGTGAAGCTTTGGAACTCCACCGTCCCGCGCGCCAGCGTGAGACTGTCGGGCATCTCCCGCTGGTGCGCGGTGTGCCTGGTGCCGAACGGATCGAGCGGCTCCAGCTGCCGGCCGTTCAGGCGTATCCTGAGCGGCGGCCGATCATCCTCCATGAAGCGGTGGAATACGAGTCGAACGTGCCGCTCCGCACTGGCGATCGCGCGATTTACATGTTCGGCTCGGCGGCGAACATCCTGCAGGATCCCGCCGGACAGCCGGTCAAGGGATCGCCATACTACCAAAGTCCCATGTTCACCCAAGCGCTCAGACCAAGGTATCTCACCGAAGTCCTCGTGCAGTTCGATCTCCCAGCGGTTGCTTCGGGCGATTTCGTCCAAGTCCCAAGTGGCGGCAGACGTTTGTCGATCTTTTCGAGTCAGGACGGTCAGTCGCTTACACTGCGAAAAACTAGCACTCTTCAATCCGAGCCCGAACCGGCCCAAGTCGTCCGGAAGGCGGTCTGCGAGCGGATTTCGACTACCCGGACGCATGGCTTCGATTAGCTCGCTACGGCTCATTCCCGAGCCGTCATCAAGGATGGCAAGCGCGGGGTCATCGCTCCCGGCATCCGAGAATATGTCGATCCGCCGGGAACCGGCTGTGATTGAGTTGTCGATGATATCGGCCAATGCGGTTTCGCAGGAATAGCCGATGTCCCGCAGGCTCTGGATCAGCGATGCCGCGTGCGGGGTGGCATCGGCAGTCTTGCGCGACGCGACGGTCACTGACTGCACGACGTCGTCAGTATCGTCGTCGTCTGGACGATGGCCAATGAGTCAGAAGCGGCGAACTTCCAGTGACAGCTGGAAACCGCTCGAAAACAGAGCTTTGCGCGCACAGAATCCCCCCCGGGGCACTAGCTATCCTAGACGTAGCGGGCTGCCAATGCGGTAAAAGTCAAATCGGATGTGTCCACTCACCCGACCCAGCGTATGGCGCCGTCCCGCGTACGTGGCCCGTCGATTGCTTGGCCATCAGCTGGCACAATCCGGAAGTTCAAGTCGCCTGGAGTCGGAGCGTATCCACTCATCAACACGTTCCACGATTGGATGGATGTCGCGACTTCTCAGAGAACATTCCCACACCACAGCCACCCGCCATCCCGCCTGCCGCAGCATGGACTCATTTCGACTGTCGCGTTCGGTGTTCCGGCGAAACTTGTCGCGCCAGAATTCGGGCCGGGTGGCGGGATTTGTTGTCAGCCGGCAGCCTTCATGCCGATGCCAGAAACAACCGCGGACCTCGATAACGGCACGCCAGCGAGGAAGCACGATATCCGGGCGGCCGGGAAGCGACCTGTCGTGGAGGCGAAATCGGAAACCTCTCGCATGCAGCTCCCGCCGCAACCTCATCTCCGGTTTGGTATCGGCCGACCGGATAGCCGCCATCATTTTCGAACGGGTCGCACCATCTACCACGTCGGCCATGTTTTTTCCTGGATGAAACCAACATACCTGGTAATGCCCATCCCCGCGGGGACCACATTTTTTCGAGTCATGATGTTCAAGGTTGTTGACCTGTTTGCCGGACCCGGCGGCCTCGCCGAAGGGTTTTCGGCTGTACGAGACGCTCACGGCAAGCGGATCTTTGATATAGCACTCTCCGTCGAAAAGGAGGCTTCGGCGTTCGCGACGTTGAGGCTGCGAAGTTTTTTCCGGCAGTTCGATACGCCACCCCGCGAATACTACGAATATGTCGCCGGGAAATTGTCCCACGACGAGCTGGTTGGCACTTTCCCCATCCAATGGGAGGCAGCGTGCTCGGAGACGCTTCAGCTGGAACTAGGAACTCCCGAAGCCAGCGCCAAGCTTGACCCCGTTATTGATCGAATTTCGGTGGAGGCAGCTGATCGCTGCGTGTTAGTAGGTGGGCCACCCTGCCAAGCTTACTCCCTCGTGGGCCGCGCGAGAAACCGTGGCAAGGCCGATTACGTGGCAAGCGAGGATCATCGTCACTTCCTTTACCGGGAATACATCCGGATCCTCGAACGGCTCAGGCCAGTCGCGTTCGTCATGGAGAACGTGAAGGGGTTCCTGTCGGCAAGTGTCGATGGCCAAAACATATTCGCACGGGTGATCGCCGACCTTGCGAAGGCTGGCGGTTTCGAGGGCAGCTATATCATCAAGCCGCTCGTGGTGAGCACGGCAAAGGGCGGCGCAGCCCACATCCTCCATGCCGAGAAGCTTGGAGTTCCGCAGCGTCGCCACAGGGTCATCCTGTTTGGCATCCGACACGATTTAGCGTCCAAAGCGTCAGAAGCCGAGCTATCGAAACACCTCCTCAAGCCGCGCGATCTCGTTACCACTGTTCGAAACGTTCTGACGGACGTCCCGCCCCTGCGGAGCCGCCTCAGCAGGGTGGAAGATAGCGAGCCGGCATGGCAGGCGGCAGTGATAGAAGCGTTCCAAGCGGCCGCGAAAGCCGCCTTCAAGGAAGAGGGCGAGGAATTCGACGTGGTTGCAGCGCGGCTACTCGCGCATGCCGATGCAATTTCGCTCCGTAACAGACCGCTTGCGACGAGCTCCAACGATCCTGCCGGCGTTGAGATCGCCGAGCTGGCCGAGTGGCTGATCGATCCGAAGCTCGATTACCTGCCCAATCACGAGACGCGCGGACACATGGAAAGCGATCTCGCCAGATATTCATTCGCGGCAACGTTCGCCGAGCTGAACGGTCGATCACCAAGGGCCTCCGAATTCCCGGTCGGCCTCGCTCCGGCCCATCAGAATTGGACATCTGGCAAGTTCAATGACCGCTTTCGCGTCCAGTGCTGGGATCAACCTGCTACCACCGTGACAAGTCATATTGCGAAGGATGGCCACTACTTCATTCATCCCGATCCTCTCCAGTGCCGGAGCTTAACGGTGCGAGAAGCGGCCAGGCTTCAGACCTTTCCCGACAACTATCTATTCGAGGGAAATCGAACACAGCAGTTTGTTCAAGTCGGTAACGCGGTTCCGCCGTTCTTAGCATTTCAAATTGCAGGGATTGTCAGTCGAGCGTTGTCGCAGGAAGACACTTCATGCTCAGCTGATTAGCCCGTCGTAGACATTCCACTTAATTAGCATTGCCCTTTTAGCCTGCGCCGATCCGAATTTTCTTACCGATTTGTGGGATGCATCCATGATTGGCTATGATCCGCGGAATTACCCCGGATCCGGATGGAGTCCTCCCAAGCGAAAGCGTGCAGGAGCGCCCGCCGATCTGTTCAGGCTGTCGTTGCCCTTGACCCAACACCCGGACTACAAACCGCCATGGCTGATCACCTCATTTAGTACCGGGGGAAGCTGTACTCCGGCCCGACCAATCAGAACCTGTTGTGGCGTGACAGAAAAGTCTTCCTGATGGACAACCATCGCGCAGCCCTCTGGTGCTGGCAGCAGGAAATTGACCTCTACGAGACGCGCCATTCGATGCTGCACATCGATCGGCATACCGATTGTTTGAGCGCCGATCTCGACGCTCACGTAGCGGCCATGCCCGATTTGCGGGGACTGTCCATTGGCAACTATTTGAGTTCTACGGTCAGTTTGAACCACGGAACAGCGCCCCTGTTCAGATGGGACAACTATCTTTCAATTCACCTGAAGAGCTTTGGTCAGCGGATCAACATAGTGCGAAGCGTCGATCATAAAGAAGGTGACGCTCCTGACCATCCTCGGACCATTCGGACGCAGGCCCACGAGGTGCCATCGAACCTCTTCTTCTGGCTTCAGAACGACGACGCGCCTTGGATCGTTAACGTCGATCTCGATTACTTTTTCTGCAAGGGTCCCGAGGTTAGTGATGAACCTGAACGATGGTTTCCCTTGTTCTCCGACGAGTTCATTGACACCCTCTTTGAAGAGATAAAGAGAGGCATGGACGATGGTCTGGTTGGCGTCGTCACGGTATGCCTCACTCCCACAGACTACACTCCTGGATGGGACAAATGCCTAAAGCTGAGCTCTAGGGCATTTAAAATTCTTGGCGCTTCCCACCCAACGGTTTGATCCCATATAATACTGCCTGGCTAAAAGCCGGCGCTTACGTTCGTGCCGTGACGCTTTGTAGCTAGAGCGTTCCATTTCTGCCCGCTCCTCAACAATGAGGCGGTTCGTCGTCTCAACCGCATAGGGTTTCGGTTGCAGCGATGCGCACCCCGAACGGTGGCGATTAGCGCGCGAAGAAGGCGAATTAGCTCTTCAGAAGTGTTAGGCCGTAAAGTCGAGTTGGAGATCAGCGGCGGCGCTAGCCTTAAAATTCGCTACTGCCGCAATCACGGCGTCGGACGTGCCGAGTTCCGCAATATCGAATTTCATTCCGAAGGCGCGGAGCGCGGGACTTTCCATCAAAATCGATGCCGGAAAGTCGTCGGGCCATTCCATCCTGTCCCACAGCCCATCAGTCCAGCGGACAGGTACATCGCCCGTGCTCTTCACAATATATAACTCTAGGGACGACTCACATTCTTCGGCTGGCTCGAACCTTGCCGGGTCTGGCTCGGGACTCTCAACCTCATACCCGCTGTCCGACGTGACATTGATGACCAACATCCACTCGCCTCGCTGCGCCATGCTCCGGTCATTGCCGTGCCTCAGATAGAAGAAGTCCGCGCCCATGAGAGGGAGGAGGTCTGAGGCCCAATAGTCGGCCGGATTCACGCTTTTTCGCGCCGGAGGATAGAAATCCATTGGCTGCCAGCTTGCGAATGAGACGCCCGGGAACTCTCCCGCGATCAAGCCGATCGTGTCTAGCAGTCGGCGCTGATAGCTCCACAGCAGGCGATAGGCTTTGCGGACGTCGGCGAGAGCAGCGCTCAATGCAGGATCAACACTCATCCGGGACGCCCCGTTGCGAAATGCTGAAGCAGCCAGCCCGGACACCTATCGCGCGGGCTGCCCCCGCGAGATCCCGAAGCGGACTAGCTATTCGATGGCCATGTAATTCCAGCGCCTGCCGAATATCGACCAACACTCGCGCCTCACTTGAAGACGCGGCTGATGCCCGAGCTACGGCGTTCATAAGGTCGGACCAACCAGCAGCAGCGCCGAACAGCGGCTTGCCAAAGCGCTTTTGCGAGTAATCAGCCAATGCAGGTAACAGGCGCCGATCAGACCAAAGGCCGCCTAGCGCCAAAAGCATAGTCCGATGAGGATCGTACTCTCCTGCTGCCTCGTACCGGAACGCTTCCCATTCGTCGCAAAGCTGGATGAGATCTTGGCTGCGCCCAAGCTTGCATTCGATAATAAACGTCCAAAGCTCGCGGGACTCGCCAATGAGCATCTGGAGAACGACATCCGGCTCAACAGACTTGCCGAGGGTGTCTGTTGCCGCACTCCACATCGGCCAAAATTGCATCGCCTTAAGCTTCGCAACCCGTTCCTTGGGGCAAGCCGGCACGGCGAACGTGTCTCGAATTATTCCCCAGAGAGTGTCGCCGCTGAGATAGGCGAGGCGCTCGAACACCGTAGCGGTGAGGAGATCCTCAAAACGTCCGAACGCCATCCGGAGCGATTCCTCGGCCGATGCGTGCTCCGTCAATCGTCGACCTTTCCCGTGGATCAACGCTGTCAACATCGTCTCACACTCAACTCCGGCGAATCGTGATCCTCCCATAGGCGGCCCTTACGTCCGCGTGAAATGAGTGATTACATCGGATTTGCGATCGATCCTCCCGGGCAGAATAGCGTTAAGCGGGGGTGATGATCACGTCCGCTCATTCATATCGCCAGCGCCGCTATCGGACGGGATGCCAAGGATCAGGTGTCGCTATCGAGACTTGTCACGACGTTCATTCAGACAGTCAGGCGGGGGCCGCTTTGGGGGCCGAACAACCCCGCGTAGATTAAAATATGTTATCTGTCAGGCGCTTAGGTTAGGAATGCGAGTCCTCTTCTGGCACCACTTTCCCCGTCGATGAAACCCAGAGGATGACGCCTCTGGAATTGCTCGAGAAGCGTGGTCGGGCTCACATCGACTGACGGCGGCGCCCGCGCGGGGGCGCGGCGTACCCCCGTCCCTTACTTTTCCGGCTCGCCCGGGTGTAGTTTCTGGTCGATGTCGGTCTGGCCACCATGGCCAAGGAAGCCGTCGTTCGGCTTCTTGCCGCTGTGCGGGTTGGGATAGGGGCCGCCGCCGGATTCGCCAGCGCCCTCCGATCCCGGGTTGGAACCGGCACTCTCGTCGGTGTTCTGCTTCCTTGCTTCGGTCATCGGGCCCTCCATGTCAGGCGAAAACGCTCTTCGGGATGTGGGTGATGCGGCACGCGAGGTCGGCCTCGCCTGAAGCCACGACATAGAAATCGCCGGCATCGGCGATGCCGGTCGTGAAGACGACGTCGCGAACATACATCTGGTGCTCGATCGGGCGCGTCAGCTCCGGATTGGCCTCAAGCAGGGGCTTGTAGTCGGTGAACAGCGTCTTGCTGGGGTCGTCGCGGTCCAGGATCGACCAGTAGGTCCGGTAGATTCCGACAATCTCCTTGGGTTCCACCCCGTGCCAGAGCGTCAGCCAGCCGCGGTCGGTAAGGATCGGCGGGGTGCCCCCGCCCATGCGCGCGGTCGCAACCGTATCCGCATGCGGGCGGATTCCGGGGTTGCGATGCGGCTTCCAGTGCAGCGCATCGGGGGAGGTTGCGAGGTTGATCGACGGTCCCGCGCGCCATTCGCTGCCCGGCGGATAGGCGAAATAGAGGTCGCCGAGCGGGCGGGTCTGCGCCCAATATTGGCCGCCGACCAACCCCTCGAAGATCAGCATGTCCTTGTTCTGGTGGTCGAGAACGATGTCTTCGAAACGCCAGTCGAGTCCGTTATCGGACGAATAGAGCGTGGTCGAATGACGTTCCGGGCTGACCGAGCAGGTGGTCATCAGCCAGCGCTTGCCGACTTTGCTGATGCGCGCATCCTCCAGCCCGTACATCTGGAAGCTGCCCTGCGGCTGGATCGCCTTGTCGTAATGGTGGGCGACGACTTCGGTCCCGTCGGGGGTGAGTTCGACCGGCAGGAGCCATGCGAGCGAGGTCAGCGCCATGATCTTCCAGCCGCCGCCGTGCAGCATGAACTTACGCGGATCAGCTGTGTTGGCGAGCTCCAGCGGCCAGGCGTCGAGCACGTAGCGCCCGTCGCACCAGCGGATATTGTGGACCTTACCGCCCACGATCGGATTCCGAAGCGCCTCCGCGACCCGCACCATCATCAGAAGATTGCCGTTGGGCAGCCGCGTCAGCGCCGGGTTGAACGCGCCGAGGCAATAGGTCTCGACGCCAAGGTGCCCGGCCAGCGGCGAGCGGCTGAGGTCGAGATCGTCGGGCAGGAGGACGAGCTTGTCGACCGGGTAGCTCATTCCTTGGGCTGCTCGCGCGGCGCGATCGTGAGCTGCTGGACGATCGCGCGGTTGGGCTGGGTCAGCACGTAATGGACGGCGACCGCGATATCCTCGGCGCGCAGCATCTCTTCCTTGCGGATCGCCTCGGCCTGCTCCTCCGCGGTGAATTGCTGATATTGGAAATCGGCACCGGTCTTTCCGGGCTCGATCAGGCAGGTCTTGATATTGCGCGGCGAAAGCTCCCGGCGCAACGCCTCGGCGAAGCCCTGGATGCCCGCCTTCATTCCCGCATAGACGCTGGATTCGGCGCTCAGCGTATGCGCGCTCATCGACCCAACGAAGATGATGTCGCCATGGTCCTTCAGCGCCTCCGCCGCAGCGTGCGAGCTCAGCAGATAGGCGGTGAAGTCGACCGCGATGGCGTAGCGCAGATCCTGCTCGCTCATCTTGGTGATCCCCTTGGCGGGAATGGCGGCGTTGATCACCGCCACATCAATCCCGCCAAGCGCGCTGACGCCCGCGTCGAAGAAGCGCTTCACATTGTCGGGATCGGCCAGGTCGATCGCAATCCCGTCGCCCTTGCCCACTTCGCCGATCCGCTGAAGCGCGTCTTCCAGATGCTGCGGATCGCGGCCGCAGATGAAGACGTGCGCGCCATAGCTCGCCAGCAGCACCGCAACCGCCCGGCCGATGCCGGTGGTGCCGCCCGTGATCAGCACCTTCTTTCCCTCAAGCGATGGCTGGTCGGTATGGGCGTCGGCTTCGCTGGTCATGGGGCTCTCCTGCTTTGGAGCGCGGAAAACCCCGGAGAGCGCGAAGTTCCTTCCCCACCCCCGAAAGCGGCGGCCAAATCGGCCGAAAATGCCTCAAAAACTAACCTATGCGGGGGTCCGTTTGAGAGACGAAACCGTTTCGCGGACCCGGCGTTTGCGCTGCATCATGGCCGACATGCCCTCCCCCCTCGAACGCACCGCCATCCCGGGTGCGAGCCCCAGCGTCCTCGCGCTTCGCGAGGAACTCACGAGCCGCCATATGCGCGAGGTCGGGCGGTTCGAATTCGGGGGCCGCACCGTCACCGTCGCGTTGGGGCGGGACTCGCTCTGGGCGATCGTCCGGCGCGGCCGCGCCGGCGTCGCTGTCCGTACGGCTTATTCGCCGAGCGGGCTCAAGGCGCGGCGGATGCGCAAGCGCAAAGGGGAGTCACTGCGCGTCCGGCTCGACAGCGCGATCGGTCAACATGAGGTTCGGTTTGTCACCGACGAAAACAACCTGCCCCTCATCCGCATCACGACCCAGCTCACGCCGAGCGAGGACCTGCTGATCCCGCACTTGCCGCGCGACCTCTATCCGCTCGGCCCTGACGACGATCCCCTGAACGCATGCGGCAATGTGGAAGCGGCGCAGCGGGGGCTGAACGCGGGCCTGCTCTACTGGCGGCTGGAGGGGGATACGCCCGGCAGCATGCTGTATCTGCAGAACCTGACCGCGATGAACCCCTATTACAATGCCACCAAGACCCGCCCGGACGGAGCAGTCGGCGGCGAATGGCCCGAACTCGGCTATCTTCCGCCTACGCCGCCGCAGAGCGGGACGCCCCCGGTGGATGCGCTGCCGAAAGGCGAGCAATTCACGATTTCGGACGCGATCCTTGTGTTTCAGAAGGGCGCCCCGCGCGACGAGGCCCGTTCGGCCGGCATGTTCCTCCAGATGCTGGGCAGCGCCTATCGGCTGCTCGACAAGCCGGAACCGCAATTCCACGACTGGCCTGCGCGTGCGGAACAGACGGCGCGCGACCTGGCCGACGCCCCGGAGGCGACGGTCCGCCATTACGGCAACACCTATGTCCATCCTTATACGGCGTCCGAATATCCGGACTCGATGGTCCAGGTCATCACGCTGTCCACGCTGCACGATTTCGGCAAATGGCGTGGCAAGCCCCTGCCGATCGAAAAGAAGCTCGCCGCCGGCCTCGGCCGTTTCTACGACGAGAAGCTCAGGACGCTGCGTCGCTATCTGCCCAACGTCGGCGCGGACAAGGACCCGGATGCGGTCGACAGCTGGTATCTCTATCATCCGCTGATCGGCCTCGGTCACCTGGCGATCGAGGGCGACAAGAAAGCGCGCGCGCTGTTCGAGGATTCGATCGACTATGCGATCAAGGCCGCGCACCACTTCAAATATAAATGGCCGATCCAGTATAAGGTCACCGACTTCAGCGTGATCCAGGCCGCGCGCGACGACGCGGGCCTCGGTCAGACAGACGTCGGCGGCTTCTATGCCTATCTGATGCTGGTCGCATTCGAGCTCACCGACGACGCGCGTTTCCTGAACGAGGCGCGCAAGGCGGTTGACGTGGCGCAGGGTATGCGCTTCGAGCTCAACTACCAGGCCAATCTCACCGCCTGGGGTGCGGCCGCCTGCATGCGGCTGTGGCGCACCACGAACGAGGAGCGTTACCTCCACCAGAGCTATGTCTATCTGGCCAGCTTCTTCCACAATAGCGTGCTGTGGAATTCAGACGTCGGCGGAGCCTGCAACTACCACACCTTCATGGCGGTAAGCTGCCTCCACGACGGGCCTTACATGGCGCTGTACGAATGCTTCGACAGCTTCGCCGCGTTCGAGCGCTATCTCAAGGACAGCGGGCCGGAGCTCGACCCGGCGGTGCGGCTGATGGTCAGCGATTATTGCCGCTTCGCGCTCGATCGCGCCTGGTCCTACTATCGCGACACGCTGCCCGAAGACATGATCTGCGAGAAGCCGCGCAACGG